>Ga0256406_1007243_pt1 | contig 10651 bp, 9 predicted proteins | sample RumenRJG_03DNA_FD_185986 | JGI IMG/M metagenome (GOLD analysis project Ga0256406, IMG submission 185986) | Bovine rumen microbial communities from Lethbridge, Alberta, Canada - RJG_03 | ecosystem: Host-associated > Mammals > Digestive system > Stomach > Rumen | place: Canada: Alberta | collected...
CCAGATCCAGCAGCAGAAAGACCAGAGCTGGTTCCCGGTTTACGCCATAACGAAGAACATGAGGGAAGTCTTCATGCTGCTCGGTTTGGAGAATCCTGATACTGAAGTTCCCGAGATGGTCAAAAAGTTGTGTCTAAAGCTGTAGCCCCGTCAGAGCTGCATGTTGACGAGTGCAAAAGTAGCAGAGTTTAGGGTACATAGTCATAAATACGCAAATCATTGATACGGCGTTATTCATATAAGAGTCCGCTGAGCTGAAACAGCTTTCCAGTTACATGCCTGTTACATGGCAATAAAACTGCAGTGCATTGATTTTGCTGTGCTTATGTAAGGTACTGCCAGACGAAAAACGTTATCCAGTTACGTGCCCGTTACATGGCAGCTGCATGCCTTTGACGGCAGCTCGGATCCGCATTGATCTGAGGTCTTTCTGACCAGTGAAAACGACCGCGAGACGGTACTCAGTTACATGCCTGTTACATAGAAGTTACATGGCAATAAAATCATAAACGACTGATTTGACTGAATTCATCAAAACGGCTGCCTGACGAAAAGAGTCCTCCAGTTACATGCCCGTTACATGGCAGTTACATGCCCTGTGGCAGTTGATCTCCTATGGTTTCGCGAACTGGTGAAAAGGTTCAGTTATTATGCAATTGATTTGGATTGTTTCGCATGATTAGGCCAGATTGAAATTGCATGAACGCTGACTGAGATACACAGTATCGGAATGCCTATGAAACGTTGATGGATCAGCAGCCATTGACAAAAAAGAGGGACAAAATTCCTCACCTTTACGTCCTGTGAACAATGAGGACAAAAAAAGGTTTCTCCAGCAGTCATTACAAAATCAGATCATTCTTTCTTGTTAATAAGTCTGTTGGTGAAAGATCTTCTGTAATGTGATCCGGAGACAGCTGGTTAAGCCCAATAAGGCAGATAGCAGTGCCTGATTCCGGTATCTGAACTGTCTTCTTTTATCAATTTGGCATCTATGGAGTCTCTGATTATGCGTGATGCCATAGGATAGTTCTTATCGTCTATGCCAAGACGCTGACGCAACGACTTGTTAGTCATTTTGTCGTTTGATACATACTTCAGGCAGGCATGCTGGTAACATGCATCAATCCGTTCCATTTTACTAAGTTGCGATAGTTTTCTGTATGAGAACAGTGTTACCACTGTACGCGATTCCTGGATGAGAATATGAAGAGGCGGAAGCTGGTAGAACTCAATGCTGTCTACAACTTTATCAAGTCCGCTCCCTTTTTCCTCGCATATGCCCATTCTTCGCATCATATCTGCAAGTGAGTCGTTGCGGGAGCTGTATTCATCTATGAACCGCTCGTAGTTAATGACAGGTTGTCCAGAGTTGGAGAAATCTATACGATCTGGATAGATTTCAACCATAGGGAATCCCTGTTCTGCCAAATCCTGATGAATCAGCATATTGGCTACAATCTCCCTCACGGCAATCTCGGGGTACATTCTTACTTCAGTACGCAGTGCTGTTCCAATTTCCTCGTTCATTGGAAGCTGGCCGTTAATCCAGTCTACAAGGTTTTTGAAACATAAGGCATATCCTGAATTAAACTGCTGTTCACGCGTTGTATCGAGCTTGTTCTTGCCTTTATATACGATAACTCTTACTGACTTCCTCCTCAGTAAGTCAAAATCAGCCAGGTTCTTTGCCAAAAGCAGAGCACCTAGTTCTGTAATGCTGTAGCCAACTGGATCGATGAGAATAATTTTTTCTGACAGGAATCTGTCCATTACTCCTTTTGTGTCTGATGGAATTGGCAGGTGCATCATGTCGAAGTATGTTTCGCTGCTCAGCAGCGACATAACCTGTGCCTCAGTGAGACCGCTCTTCAGTACAATTGATTCTATGGCTTTCTGATTGCCTTTCCAAATTTTGGACTCTTTCTGTGGAAAGTCTTTCAGCTTCCTTGTGACTGAGCCAACTCTGATGTATTCGATATTCAAAAAAGAGACAGGGCGGTTTACAGTGGCTGGTATCTTGAAAATACATACATGCCCTTTGTCCTCGTAATCGAAGTTATCGATGATCTCAAAGTCTATGCGAGGATTAAGGCGAGTGGAGAGCCACGATTCGAGCTCTTCATTGCCGACTTTCTTTTGTGTTGGATAAAAATTGGTGCCGACAACCTTATGTGTTTTATCGTCTACTCCGAAGACAATATAACCGAAAGACATGTTTTTCAGTAAGGCGCTGTTTGAAATAGCAGCAATACGCTCACCGATTTCATCATTGGAATGAAAGTTGTCTTTGAACTCTACCCACTCAGTTTCGGTAGGTCGTGAGATCAGGGCATCAATGAGCTTTTTGAATTCAGAGTATTCCATACTTCAAATTTACATGACGGTTACAAAAATGGTTTCCCTTATTTTATACATAGTTACGTCATTTCTAAAAAAATAGCATAAGAAAAACACTTATCCTGCGGCAGATACTTTCAAATCGAAGTGTTATTTAATTTTGGATTTTCAACTTTAACGCGCACTTGGAGCAGCCCTTATTTCAGGTTCCTTTTCGCAGAATATCCAGATACGCTTCATAGGCAAAAGTACGATTTCTGCTGTTTGCGGATGTCTGCACCAGAATACCTGCATCCACCAGGCGATGAACCGCACTGGATGCTGTATTGAAAGCAATCCCTAAAGCCTTAGCCGTCTTGCTGATTTCAATAATAGGGTTGGACTCCAGATAATTGAAAACCAGCATTGCGTTTTTAGCTGCGCGGCCAAGCCCGGAGATTGCAGATACAGATGTATCATGAAGGCTGGTCAGCTCATCGATTGTTTCGGTCGCATCTTCAGCGCATTCCAGAATAGCCTGCAGGAAAAACCTCACCCACTGTTCATAGTTCCCTTTTGTTCTTACTTCGGTCATGCGGTCGTAGTATTCCACACGGTTTTTCTTTAGAAAATAGGAAATGTAGAGAGCGGGAGTGGAAAGGACTCTCTTTTCCATCAAAAACAGAGTAATCAGCAGGCGTCCGACACGGCCGTTTCCATCAAGAAAAGGATGGATGGTTTCAAACTGATAGTGTATCAATGCCGCGCGGATTAAGACATCAAGGTCATCGTCGGCATTGATGTATTTTTCGAGGTCGCTCATGGCCTCCTGCATATCATCGGGAGACGGGGGAATGTACCGGGCGTTCTTCAGTGTGCTGCCCTGGCCTCCGATCCAGTTCTGTGAATGCCGAAACTCACCGGGACTTTTTTCCTGTCCTCGTACTCCTTCCATCAAAACCGCATGGGTTTCCTTAATCAGGCGATTGCACAAAGGAAGTGTCTGCAGGCGATTGATTGCAAACTCAGTGGCCTTGATGTAATTTACGACATCTGCAACGTTCCGGTTTGTATTTGCATCCAGCATCGGGTCGAGCACATCTTCCAATGTTGCCTGCGTACCTTCAATCTGAGAGGACATCAGGGCCTCTTTGCGCACATACATGGATACGAACAATCCGACATTTGGAATGCGGGCAGCGACGCTCTCCAGAACGGCAAGCTGGGAATTTGCCTTCACCAGCAAAGCTACAGTATCTTCTGTCAGCTCAACAGGAGGAGCCGGAGGCAGAGGATTCGGGACAAAAGACCTGTAGGCCATTACGCCAGATAAATTTGTTTTATAACGGCCAGCACGGTTATTCATAAGCGTAGGCTCCCTTCAGGAAACTTGAAGTATGCAAGTCTATTATATTCTCGTTATTTCAAAAAAATGGCTGAACTTGAAATAAGAAAGCGGATTGTCTGCTCTTATTTCATTTTTCTGGAGGCTGAGTTCTGAACTTCCTCCAAATCGCGGATCTTGACAGCAGTCACTCAATAACACTGTTTTGTGTTTGTTTTGTAGTTTGGACTGCCATTTTTAGGTGGAAGGACAATTTATTTTCAGCATGGCATGTCGCTTTTGCCATGAGTACATGCGGAGACAGCAGTATATGAAGCTTCAGGATGCATTGCGGAAAGTCATAAGGCGGTATGGCATGAGCATTATCGAGGACAAACGCGTTATGGCATTCCTGGCTGACTATAAGGCTTTCGATGAGTTCCCAGCCGTAAAGCCTGTTATGAAAGCCATTGCCGAAGGCGGATACGGCAGGGAGCTCTGCCGTCTTGCAGCTGACGAAAGCGACGCGGAATACCTGCGCTATGCGGCCGGGCTGAAAAATACCCTGGCTGCAGACAAAAACTTCAGGAAGGAGTTTGCCGACTACGCGGTAGACAGCATCTCTTTGGCGCTTGGTCTTGTCTCATCGGCAGCAGAGCCTCTGGATCATGGCTTTGATCCTGAAAATCATGGGAACACAGGCAAAGAGGACACCAGAAAGGCTCAGAACAGTCCGTCTGGCACCGGCAGCTCATCCCAGGAGGACGGAAACGAGTCTCCCGATGACGTGGTTTTCCAGAAGGTCAGGGAATTAATTGCGGAATATGCCCCGGGACTCAGGCCGGAGGATATAAAGCCTGATGACTCATTAAAGGAGCTCTGCCACAAAGGAAGATCAGCATCTGTTGTCATTGGCCTTGGATATGATGAGCCGAGTCTTCTGCTCCTGGATCTTGGAAAGAAGCTCGGCATCACGTTTCCTTCATTGTGGGCCCAGATTGCTGGTAATGCCAGAATTGCCACTGTCCGTGATGCTGTCGAATACATAAAGTCACACCAGCCCAGACAGCCTGGTTCAGGCTGCACAGACTCATAATGCCGGATTCCCGTTCAGAGCGGCGGAATTCCCCGGGGAAGCTCCGGTCCTGTCTTGGGTTCTGAGCACATGGCGTCCTTATAGCGACTCTCATTCAGAATGAGCGCTGCAGCCTGCTCATCACGCAGCATTTGCGGCAGCGCGCAGTCATTGGTCTGGTCCAGGTTCACGAACCAGGCTGCGATTTTGCAGACTGTGAGCTCCTTAATCCCAGCGTTGCCGGGCATCATATGATTCTTCTACGCCACGTCAGGAACAGTCACACACCATGGCCGGCAGCTGGCTCGGTCTCAGTCTCGGGCTTTGCTTCCTGAGGTGACCGGTGAAGCGCTTGATTCCATGGTTCCTCGATAGTATGTCAGTTGCGGTCCAATCCTGGGTTTCAGCAGTGTTTCCTATGAAGACCGTGCCGCAGTTTATTGGGAAGCCTTCCCTTATCCCGGAGACCAGAAAGAGATTCCGGATGCTGTCCGGATGCTGTCGGTAAGGAACCGGATCATATTGGGCGTCAGTCCTGATCTTCACCTGCACCTTTGCTGAAAAGTGTGAAGGAACAGTCATATCTGCCTGCTGCGGCAAATAATTTCTTGACAAGATTATTTTTTTTTTTACAATCAGAATTGGCACATTCTGTCCTGCTTTTTTTAATGAATCGTAAGGAACTGAACAGGACTGCTGCAGATCGGGCAATGGCTCAAATCAGACTTGTATTTGCATATATTCCAGGCCTGTTTCAACCTTTTACAAAGGAATAACTACATACGTATGCGTGACAGTGATTGCAATATAGTTGTATGCACAAATTCAAACTACGCAAAATACATACCTGTCCTGTTTCATTCAATATCATTTTACACTAAAAAAGCTATTGCTTTTTATGTTGTTTATTCAAGTATTACTGAAGATCAAAAATCACGCATAAAAGACAATATAAGCATTAATCCTGAGAATACCATTGAATTTATTGAATTCGATACCGAAAACGAATTGCGGAAAGTGGAAAAGGATAAAAAATTTACACCAGTTGCCGGATCATTTGATGCTTACACAAGATTGTTTTTAACTGAAATTCTTTACGTCAGACGAAACGTCAGCAGAGTCCTTTATCTGGACATTGACATCGTTGCAAACAAGCCGCTGGAGCCGGTTTTTGAAAGCCTGAAGACAGAAAAACTGCTGGGTGGAGTTTTAGACAGCGATGCTGAATATATGTCAGATATGAGAGAGCATTACATAAACTCAGGAGTGCTTCTGCTCAATCTGAAAGCTCTTCATGAATTCGGATTTATGCAGAAGGCGTTGGATCTGGCCGCAGAGCGGGCTGGAGAATTAGACTATTTTGATCAGGACATCATTAATATGATTTTAGGCAGCGATCAGAAAACCCTTTATGATGTTTCATTCAATACTCAGTCCAACGACCCCGATGAGATAAAAAAAGGAATCCTGTTTCATTTTACCGGTCACAGAAAACCGTGGAAGCGGACATTAAGATGGAGAGTAAAAAAATGCATGTGGGTAAAACACTGGATTATGTCCAGGGTTGGAGGCGGCATAATCGTTGAGAGATTGCTGAACGCGTTTCTTTTAACTTTCAGACCTTTCCTGAATATATTTTAGTCAGACGAAAATACCATTGATGCCTGTTTTTCTCCGGCATGGAAAGTTTCCTGAACATGATATATTGTTCCATATAGCAGCAAAATGCCGGTTTCCTGACATGACACTTGCGGAAGTACAGGCTCCATCCTCATGTAATTCCTGACGGCTGGGCGCACGTCAATAGCCACAGAGCCAGAGAACCGGCATCAGACAATGTCCGGGGCCTGCAGGCGATACTCCTTGCCTTCCATGCAGTATTTTATGAACTTCCTCCAAATCTCTGTTTTTAAGTGAGATTTGGAGGAAGTTCCGCATCAGGACCTCCGATGTCTCAGGGCTTTGATCCTGCAGGCAGTTTATTTATAAAATCGGATGTATGGTGCTCAGCACGCAACAGTGAATACCGGACGCTGCTGTACTTCAGATGAGGGAAAATTCATGACAGCCGTTGAATATGCCTGTTTCAGGGATAACCTGGAGCTCTTCATGGACAAGGTCTCAGACGAGTGTGAGACTGTGACTGTTGCCATGGAAAACAATAAAAATGTCGTCGTGCTTTCCGAGGAGTCCTATAACAATCTGATGGAAAACCTCCATGTTATGGGCAGCGAAGCAAACTATAGCTGGCTTATGGCATCGAAAAAACAGCTTGAAGAGGGCAGGGCCTCCACGCATGAGCTCACCGGAGAGAGCGGAGAATAAGGCATTTACCTTCCCGGACATCTGTGTTCCCGATTCCGGGAAGCCTTGGCAGAATTTCTGAAACCCTTTGACGCAACTCCGTCTTCTGACAATGCTGCTAATACAATAAAGCGGTATACGCTTAAAGTGTGGAAGGAAAGGCCGTTGCACAGAGCCAGGGCACGCAGCGGATTGACTGATGCCACTCCTGCATGGGTGCCTGCGGATGCGGAATAACGGCGGTGCAGAGTCCTTTCCGGCCAGCATCCTGATCCGCACCGGAGCACCGCCCGGCGATGCGGCGGGGCCAGCCGGAGCGGACTCTTTCACGCTTCAGGAACTCTCGGCCTTATTTTAAGCGATGTGGTGTCATAAATGCGATGTCAGAAGGCTGCAAAACAGCAGCCAGGCCTGACAGAGGCCGGAGCAGGCATTTCTGAGGTGGCATGGCTTTGGGGAGATGGGCAGAACCGCACAGCCGAATGGCCTCTGCTCCCACAAAGGCAGTTTTACAGCGTTTTCCGGGATCCTGACGTGAAAGGATAAAGAGATGATGAAGCATGCAGGCTGCAGCCGCCCAGCATGGTTCTGCAGCCTGATTCAGAGAGAGGAGACAGTATGTTCGCAAACGATATGAGGCCCGACTTCTGCATCCGCCACACTAGGAAAGAGAACGCATCAGGTGCGGTTAAGGAAATTTACTCAAGGCTGCCGCAGCAGGTGATGGTCCCGGGCCGGTCCTCGTGAAGTCCTCCGTTCCCGGGCATGCCGGCATGAACGCGGCCGGGCTCGGCTTCTTCGCCTGCCACCGACCATCCCGAGAGCAGTGATGGAGGCGATCCGGTGCATTCTCGCGGTGAAGGTCAGCTCTGCCTGCTGCGCTTCGGTGAATGGCATTTTCCTGATTGCGGAAGGCTTCCCTGAGGATAGGTTTGACTCGCTCGCTGAGGAGAAGAGGAGCTCGTTCTTCTCCGGGAAGGACAATGCCCTGTCAGCTTCGCTGTCGACGCCTCCATGAGCCCAACATCTGTCAATGCCGCCTGCATTGAGAAGGTCAGGGCGGCAGGCTGGAGCGACGGGGAGCTGCTCGCGGCCGTCGTGAATGGCATTGATTCTGTTGCAGGCATCAACGTGTTCAGGGTGTTCCGGGTGAAGGAGCCTGAGGTCTGAGGGGCTGCGGGCCGCGGGTTCTGGGATTTCAGAGGCCGCGGACACGTGGGAAAGAGATGCCTGACACGCCTTCGTTTCTCAAGGGTAAAAACTATGGGCAGGAAAAACAGTTCTTTTGATTACAGGACTCTGGCGGGCTGTATCCTCCCGAAGGACATCCTCAGGCTCTTTGACGTCACCGGGATTGAAGAGAAGCATGCCGGAAGGTCCGGCCCTGACGGGGAGGAGGAGGTGATCCTCCGCATCAGCCTCGATGAGGCCGACAGCCGCAGCACACTGGGACACAGCCTGAGGCCGAACGGCTTTACCGAGGGCTGCGATGTGACTGACTTCCCGCTGAGAGGACACAAGGTCATCCTGCGTTTCAGAAGGCGCAGGTGGCTTGACGCTGAGGGGCACAACGTGGTGCTAAGCCAGTACCCGCTTGCGGCACCTGGCACAGGTTATTCAGTTGAGCTTGCCGGCGTCCTGAAAAGGTATATGGACACTATGCCGGTATCAGCTTCTTCTCTTGCAAGGTATTTCAGGATTGATGCCGGCAATCTTTCCCGTTGTTACAAAGGGACTCTGAGCGGCTTCACGAAGTGGGAGCAGGCACTGCATGCGGACAGCTGGGTGCTTCTCGAAAGGAATGTGGGTGTGAGCCTTTCCATCTGTGAGACAGAGCTTGGCGGAAGTGTCCGGACGATTGTGTCCAATCCTGAGGCGAAGGGAGGGAAAGGATCGCTCGTTGCCGTAATCAAAGGCTCTGATCCCGATGACGTGGGATCAGTGCTCAGGAGAATTCCGGAGGAGAGGCGCATAGGCGTCAGGGAGCTTGTGATTCACTCTCCTGGTATGCGCATGGCCGCTGTGAAAGAGTTCCAGGGAGCCGCCATCGTTTCTGCCGGACGTTCAGACGGTGCTCGGGAGGACATCCTCATTGAAAGGATGAGAGAGTTCAGGGAGACGATCCAGGGAATACAGGATCTTCCGTTCTTCCTCTTCAGGTGCATGGGAATTTTCGGCTGAAGCAGGGGCATAGCGTCTCTGCTGAGGCCGGAACATAAGGCTTCCATGATGAGACAGTGCATGAATGCCGGGGCGTCCTATGGCAGGATGGCCCGGCACGTGTTTGATGCTTTTCCTGTCGTGACCGGTATGGTAAGCGAACTTCCTCCAAATCTCTGTTTTTCAATGAGATTTGGAGGAAGTTCAGCTGATCAACATGCTCGGAATCCATGAGCGGAGTGGTGGCCTCTTTACAGGTTTGCAGGAAGCTTTGCGGAATATTGCAGCAGGCTTGTCTTCGTGTTACCAGGAAAATCCTGATGTTCAGAGCCGGCAGCTGCCTGGCTGAGCTCGTCAGGCAGGCCGGTCCATCAGCGTGAGAGTGGTACTGTTATTCGGTAAGGCTTGAGAGTGAGCGCATGATCAGATCAACGTCCTTGTTCTCAAGCTCCTTGATGATGTGAAGGTAGGTCTTCTGCGTGGTGTTGATGCTTGAGTGGCCGAGCCTCTGCGCAACGCTAGCGACCGACACTCCCTCGAAGAGAAGAAGCGACGCGTGGGTATGGCGGAGGCCGTGGATGGTGATGGCCGGAATGCCGGCGCTGGCGCAGCGCCTCCTGAGCGCATCGTTGACCGTAGAGTTGAAGATCCTTTTATCCTCGCCGACAAAGATCGGCTTGTCATGCGGCAGATCCTTTATGAGCGTGAAGAACTGGATGACGGTCTGCCAGTCAAGCCTGACTTTCCTGACCGATGACTTGTTCTTCGTGGGCTGGAAGCCCTTCTGATCCTTGTAGTCCCAGGTCTTGCTTACTGAGACGGTCTGGTGGGCAAAGTCAAAGTCGCTTGGCGTCAGGGCGATGGCCTCGGAGAAGCGCATTCCGGTCTTCGCGATAAGGAGAAGAAGCCAGTCGGTGTTGAGGCCGCTCTGCAGATCAAGCACTGAGATGAACTTCTGCAGTTCGTAGCGGCTCAGGTACTTTTTCTTCTTCGCGGCAGGCGCCTTGCCCTTGATGATGACCTTGCGGGTCGGATCATGGGGGATCAGGCCGTCGTCAACCGCGTCGATGATTGCGCCCTTGAGCTGGTGGTGGAAGTCCATGGTGGTCTGGCGCTCGTGCTCCGCGGCGTAGTCGTTGATGAGCTGCTGGTAGGCAACTCGGTCAAAGTTGCAGAGCTGGAGCTCGGGGATAAGTTTCTTTACCCACTGCTCGGTCAGACGGTACTTTTTCAGTGTTACCTCCCTGACGGAGCCTACCTTGTAGATGGTAAGCCAGTTTGAGTAATACTCGTGGAAAAGCTGATTTGGTGTGGAAGTCATAGGATTAGTTCCTGCAAATAAGCTCACGCTGATGAAGGGTGATAGAGTCATCGAGTGCCGTGAAAAACGTTCCAATCGCTTTCTGCTCATCTATATCTTGTGGTATAGAGCCTAAACTCTGCTACTTTTGCACTCGTCAACATGCAGC
>Ga0256406_1007244_pt1 | contig 10650 bp, 10 predicted proteins | sample RumenRJG_03DNA_FD_185986 | JGI IMG/M metagenome (GOLD analysis project Ga0256406, IMG submission 185986) | Bovine rumen microbial communities from Lethbridge, Alberta, Canada - RJG_03 | ecosystem: Host-associated > Mammals > Digestive system > Stomach > Rumen | place: Canada: Alberta | collected...
GCCGTGCTTGATGTAGAGCTCGACCGCCCTGGTCCTCTGTTCAAGGGTGTACACGCAATCCTCCAAGCCTCATCGTTTGGTACGGATTTCCGGTACCACCCCCGTTCGGGCGCGGGATAGTTTCGGCTCTGAGCACGAAAAAGTTTCGGGTTTGGGCATGCGGCCACGCCGACCACCGTCGGCCCCTGCGCTTCCGGGTGCCGGGATCTCGGGAGAAGGGGCCAGAGAGAAACGGTCGACGTGGACAAGACAGGAGACATGCGCAGGAAATCCAGCGCGGGCGAGCCGGTCGCATCGATTGCCGGGGCGATCGGCGTGTCAGAGCCAATGGCCGAGAAGTACGCGAGGATGGTCGACCTCTCGCTCGAGCCGCCGAGCGTGAGACAGCCGGAGGGCGAGGTTCTCGCCCCGTACGAGGGGACGATCGGCCCCTGGCTCGACGACGACTGCAGGAACAGGCGCAAGCAGCGCCACAAGGCAACGAGGGTGAACGTCAGGCTCCGTGACGAGATTGACTACGACGGGAGCTACTCCACCGTGCAGCGCTACGTGAAGAGGCGCGCGAGGAGATAGCCGAGGAGAGCGTCCGCAGGAACGCCGAGGGTTACCTGACCCTGAGCTGGCTGGCCGGCGAGGTCCAGGTCGACTTCGGGGAGGCGGACCTCGGGGTCCGCGGCGTGGCCACCAGGGGCAGGGACCCCGCCGTCACCTTCCCGCGCCCCGGCGTGAGGCCCGCCTGGGTCTTCTGGAGTGAGACCTCCGAATGCGTCTGCTAGGGGCTCCGTAACGTGCTCGAGTTCGCCGGAGGCGTCTCCCGCAGGACGGTCTTCGTCGACAACGCCACCGAGATCGGCGGGCAGGTCGGCTCCGAGACCGGGCTCTCGGACCTCTTCCGCCGCTTCGCCGCGCACTACGGGCTCGGCCACGCCCTCGCCAACCCCTACTCGGGCAACGAGAGGGGAAACGTCGATAACAAGGTCGGCTGCCACCGCAGGAACCTGTTCGTGCCGGTGCCGTCCTTCCACGACGTGCGCCTTCAACGGGAGGCTCCTGAAGGACTGCCTTGACCCGGGCGACAGCAAGCGCCACCACGGGCTCGGCACGCCCGAGCCTGGGCTCTTCGGGGAGGACGGGGGTGCGCTCTCGCCGCTGCCGCCCGCGGCGTTCTCGTGCGTGAGGCCAGCGGGCTGGCGGGACTCGAGCGCCGGGGCGTCTTTTCCGGCGGAGCTCGTGTCATTCCTGGACGCAGAGGCCAGACAGACCTCACCGACGTTGCCAAGGCGAAGCCGCTGGTCTTGGACGAGTTCGGCTACGTCCCCTTCGACGTGGATGAGGCAAGGCTGCTGAACCAGGCGATGCCCAAGAGCCACGGGAGGAGGAGCGCGGCATTCACGACGAACGCAGAGTCCGGCAGGCGGGGCACCGTCTTCGCCGACGATTAGCTCGCGGCGCCGATCGACGGCCGCGTCGTGCACCATGGCAGTCTCGTCGGGTTCGGCGGGCCCAGCCCCAGGCTCGAGAAGTTGCTCATGCGCGCATGAGCGCCTCCTCGCACGACCCCTCGTCCCCGTACCTCGCGACCCAGGACAGGAGGTCCCCGTCCCCGCCGGCCGCAGCCTCGACCATCCTCGCGCCCGGGCTCGCCATGCCGCACCGCCCCTTTCCGTGAAGCCTTCCCGTGACACCGATTGTGCGACGGGGGCGCGACACAAATAAGCTGCGCTTATGCACGAGCTTGGGGGCCATGTTCTCAAAATCAGCTCCCGCACGCCATTAGCATGGCTGTCTCAAGGAGTTAGTCCGACTTAGCATATCCCCTGCCGCTGGACACTAATTCGGGAGATCGTCAACCTCTCCCTCATCTTCGGTCTGGGCAGCATTCGACAAATAGCCCACCAGCGAGTCACCTTGCGCAAGCAGATAGTCATAGGTGATCACCCTAATGCCAGATAACCTGCTATTCAGTCCGTGAAGCGCCTTAATCTTGCTTTCGTCCCATCTATTTGAGCGTCCAATAACAATCGTTGCCTCAGGATGGTATGCCACGATTTGCTCGTTGCCTAAGAGGCCCTTACCCGCAACCTCGACGAATACATCTAGATATCGATGACACTGACCTATGGCCATCGAGACTTCACGGGAAAAGAAGTAATCCCGATGCGTCTCGTCGTATAAGAGCACTTCCTTATCCGGCCGTTTCAGCTCCACAATGTCGCGGCAGCCGGCCGCTATACGCGGCATCAGCATGTCTACCTGATCTTGCAGCGAAATTGAACGTACCTTATCCGTGACCACAAACTGGTTTCCAAAAGCCCAAGGATGCTCCTCGCACCAGACCTGGTACTCGCGTTCGAGCACTGTCCCTCACTCAAGCATCTCGCGCAGTTCCGCCATTGCGCTCTCCATCTCAGATAGACGGACGGAGTACTGCAGAGCTTTTACAAGCTCTCGATCCAGTCTGCGCCCGGACAAATGGGATATCACGTCCTTTTGAGAAAGCACGTTGAGAATTGCGGAGGTTACCGCCTCGGGATCCAGGTCCTCGAGATCAGCAGTCCCGTCCTCGACGCGGATAGTCAGGTACTCCCCAATCTCTTCCTCATTCGCAACGGCCTTCAGACGCGGCAGCTCGGACAGCAATATGGATACGGCATCCTCCGAAAGGGTAACGGACTTGTCCTTAATATCAGTCCACTCAATGGGAGGGTGGGCCTTCTGGTAGGTCACAATCTTGAGCGACAAGCTCGTATGATCAGAATGTGGGATATAGAACGGTACAAGGTCGACGCGAGTTTTGCTTGTCTCGTGCAAGACAATCGGATTCCCGTAGTCGACATTACCGCTCGCGGCCCGCTGCCGAACGTGGTTATTTTTCTCAACTGGCCCAAGCTCCATAATCACGCCTCGTATTAGTACCTCTCGAATTTAAGTACCTTTACTCGTGAAACTTCTGCTCTCGAACCGCAAACGGTAACCCAAATAGTTCCAGGAACTGGGCCTGTTATATCAAGGAGAATAGAAGAGGAGGAAGTCGGCGATATCATCTAGTCATCTCGCCGACCGCCTTCCACAATTTAGCGATGCCCCATGTGGCAACAAAAATAGCCCGCACTCTATCCAAGCACTCTGCGAAATAAGTACTTTGCAACTCCAATAGGCCCGAACTGTCTTGCGATTTCTCCCATTGAGCCAATGCCACCAGTCAATCGGTCAAGCCTCCCACACGCACCAGCACCAAAGGCGAGAGAGACGTCACCAGCTTCAAGACAGATCCCAAGCTCTCTCGCGAGACCAACGCGCATGGGGGTTAAATTTTCGTCAGTTAGACCAGTTACCTTAAGGACCTTCGAATTGTCAATGACACGATCGAACATCCGGTCGTATCGGACTTGGTACTGTGTCCCTAACGCGCGACAGTAGGCATCGAGATCGCACTCAATGAGACTAAAGGGGAGGACGGACTCATAGACATTGGCTACGTCCCGCCAGCTCATATGATCTGAGGTCGATACGATAAATCTCTCCCCAATTGCCAACGGATTGCCTATGAGCAAGGCAATCATCCTGGCAACATCTCCGCCATAGGTCATGGTGGCCTGCTTAGTGAGCATCCCCGCAGGGACGGGGACCGGAACGCCTTTTAGCGCACGCCACAGCCAAAGGCTTGTCTCCATAGGCCCTAGTTGGAGCCTTTTGACGGAACCGTCATAGGTCACTGCAGGACGCACTATTGTCCAGTTATCGCCAGCCATAGCAAGCGCATCCTCGCACCGTGCTTTGGCCAGCGCGTACTCATCTGTCGCCAGATAATCCAAATCATTCACAACGTCGAGCAACCTGGCAGAATCCTCCGTCAGGACCGGGCTGTCGGCAAACACGCGATAGGATGATACGAACACATACTGGTCCGTAGCCGACAGAAACATTGGGACAACCTGCCGGAACTCCTCGGTCGGCCTAACCATGAAGTCAACTATGGCATCCCATTTGTGGGAAAGAACCTCCTGCAAGAAGTCGTTCTCGAGTGCATTCCCCAAGAGAAAGTCGATGCCCTCGACAGCCTCATGCGGCCTTCGGCTTGAGACCGTCACTTCATGGCCAAGCTTCACCAACTCACGAGACAGGCTTCCACCCATTGCGCCCGTCCCACCAAGTAGCAATACGCGCATCAGGCGACTCCAATCGGTGCGGGGCATGAGGACAACTGGGCACCAAGAGAAGAAGGGCTTGCGACTCCGCCTGCAGAAGGCAAGCTAAACAACAACATGCGCCTACCTCCCCAGCATCTTCTTTACAACGCGCACGCCTCTATCCCCGAGAACAGCCTTAACGGCCCCTTTTGCAGCACCCTTCGCATCGACCTCGAGATTTCGCATCGCTCTGAGCGCCTCGCTTTCATCGGTGCTATCAGTGAAGATCTCGAGCAAGACAGGGTGATCGAAGCACTCGGAAGAGGCAAACCTATCTGCCACAGCAAGGAGCTCGCCCTTGTCCGACGCAGCAAGATAATCGAAACCAAGGTCCTCAGCATAGTGCCTCAACAGGTCGTGAGACCTGTTACCGTAGTGGCCACGAGCCGCCATGAAGAGGTCCGCCTCATCTCCAAATGCAGCTGCCTTGTGGTTGTAGTTCTTGAACTCGGTTCCCACACCATTGTTTACGACCATGATGCGTAGGTTGGAGCCCACATGCCTGTTGCCCAGGGCGTTCATGTCATAGAACGATGCTAGATCTCCGAAGACGCCGAAGAAAATCTTCGACGGAGAGGCAAGGGATGCACCAATCATCGTGGAGAGTCCACCGTCTATGCCAAAACCTCCGGTGTTCGACCACCCATCTATGGACGGATCCACATCAAAGAAGTCCCAGCTCCTAAGCGAATTGAGGATTCCAAGGTGAAGGACAGAGCCAGCAGGCAGCATGGGGGCAAGCCTACTGGCGCACCAGATATTCGAGAATGGTAGCTCGGGGATGTTGGAACGCATTCGCACGTCATCTCGGGTCCACTCGTCGAGTTGGGAACGCTTCGGTGCCCCATCGAAGTCCGCAGAATACAACTCGAAGAAATCCGTCTCATCCATGTCGAAGAGATAGCGCAGCTTCTGAAACGCGTCCCTTGGCTCGCCGTCCAGGCTTACACGCCATGACTCCCCGGCAGCTGGCCAGACGCTCCCGGAAATCTCTCCGATGTGAATAAGGACATCCGGGACCATGTAGGCTGGATGATAGCAATCTTGGCTCAGGCTAAGGGATGCGAACGTACGGTAGGCACCATGGTAGTTCGACGTATGATCACAGAGGACGACAGCGTCATACTTGCCGCAAAAGCGGTCTATTGCCGCAGTCAGCCTCTTACCCATGGGTCGGTGCGCGCCGACGAAGATAGCCACTCTTTTTCCCTCGAGCTGAGGCAGCCGATCCCCTCTGGTTATCCTATCGACCGGACGCACTGCAGGCAGTTCGCTAACAAAGCGTGGGCTATATGTTGTCATGAGGTTCACATGTACGGGACCGCCGCCGTCTCGTGTGAGCTCAAGCAGGGCACGGTTCGCTGCGGTCTCGCACGCCCATCTGTCGTCAGCACTTACGACGCTTGGCAGCTGAACGGATAGACGGCAGATATCGGAGGGCGGACATGTGCGATCCGTCACCTGAGGGACCATGTTGCCGATACGGCCAAGGTGCTGGGACGAGGTTATCGCAAGAATAGGAAGCTTTCGATAGTAGGCTTCGGTAAGCCCCGGGTAATAATTGCGTGATGCTGTGGCCCCCGTGCACGAGATGGCAACGGGTTCGCCGATCTCGGCGGCCATTCCGCAGGCGATGTAGGCAGCCGACCGCTCGTCAGCAGCTGACCATACTTGAAAGTAAGGATCTCTTTGTACGGAGGCAACGAGTGTAATGTTCGTTGTCCCTGGACTGGCTATAACTCGTCTCACCCCATGATGTTTCATGAGTGCGAGAAGAATCGCGATGTTCTGCTCGTCCGTATATCGTTCTTCCATCCTCACTCCTGTTCTTACGATATAGAGCTAAGCTTCTAGCCCTCTTCTTTTCTGGTCTTGCGAAGCGAGAGTATCATTCGAACCTGCTCTGCAATCCACTTCCGCTTAATGATGGCAGTAATCAGAGCAGCAACAAGAATCCCGTACCTCAGCACAGGAACCGGATATGTAGCCATGATGCCGAAGCCAAGCAGCACGAAAGCTGCACTCATGCTGGCAAAGACCTTCCAGTTGTATGGCGTTCTCCCATTGAAGTTGTCCCTCGATATTTTGCTCATGAAGAGGAAATGAAATAGCGCGAAGAGTATGTAGCAAACAAGTGTGGTGTATCCCGCCGCAATGTAACCGAAACGAGGGATAAGCAGCAAGTTCAAGATGATGTTCATCGCGGCTCCCACAACGGTAGCGGCAGCAATCATCTTTGTCTTCTCGAAGTAGAACTCAAACGGCCCGAAGATACTGAGGAAAACCATGAAGTAAACGCTCATAGTCACAGGTGGAACGACCCAGATGCCCTCTTGATACTCGGGAGGTGCGAAGATTGCCACTACCTCGGGCGCGAAGGCAATCACGATAAGGTTTGCCGCTGCTATCATGCCGACAGACAGGTATGTCACGTTTCCCATGGACTCAAGATCACGCTGTTTAATCTTCTTGTAGAACCACGGTTCCAATGTCTGACTCAAAGCACCGTTAAGAATCGTCATTATCTGCGAAATCGAATAAGCTAGCCCGTATATTCCGGCTTCCGACGCTCCCACCATATCCAGAATCATGATACGATCCGCGCTCTGCAGTACCACCTGCGAGAGATAATGGGGTACCAGAGGGATGTTGAAGGCAAGGGCATACTTCCAAAACCCTGCGTCGAAGAACTTCTTACCCCTAGCTTCCTGAGAAAAGAACATCCACGAATACGCGGCGAGCTCGACGATTGCCAGGCCGAATATCCTTGCCGTGACCTTATCGCTGGCGTGAAGTACGAGAACGATACCCAGGATTGGCTTGGCGAGAGATGTCAGCAAGGTCACGCAAACGAGCTTCTGATACTTTAAATCCACTCGCTGATCTGAAGCCCAGAAGTTGAAGACCGTACCCGTCCAGCACATGCTCAGCATGCAGAGCACTTGCGGAGTGGTAAGACCCATTGCGCCATTCCAGAAGTCGCGGGTAAGTAGGTATACGATTGTCCAAGCAGAGGTCAACGTGAGACTTAGCCCTTGAAGGGATGACGAAAAGACCGCGCGTCTATCCTCAAACTTGACAAGGCCCTGAGTATAGACGCCATAGCAGAGGTTGAGCGTCACGATAACCTGGGCGATACCGAGCCAGGAGTTGAATACGTTGTACTGTCCGTACTCCGACGTCGAGAGTAGGCGCGTAAAAATCGGAGTGGTAATGACGCTGATACCCCTCTGCAACACGCCGCAGGCAAGGAACCAGAAGGAAGCTCTCATCATAGGGGAGAGGTCCCGATACTTGGCTAAGAGCTTGCCCATCACCAACCCCTCCTCTCCAAGCAACCAGCGAGATAGGACATAAAGCGTCGACGCTCTTGAGCAATGGCCTCAGCCACGCCCTCATAGTCCTCAGACGCTGGCGCGTCAAACGCCATACCGGCATGAAAGACCTTGTCCTCTATTCCAAGGGTTTTAGTAAGAGATTCAAGCCTGGAGAACATGGCGCCAGTCCCTTGGCCGCCTCGGCGCACGATGGTGAGGGGGCGTTCGAATATTGACGCGAACACGCTGGCGTGGAACGAGTCGGTCACAACGTGACCTGCGTGAGAAACGAGCGATATGAACTCGGCTGGGCCCGCATCGGGCTCGCCGGGAAGAGATCTATCGGAAAGTTGCACGACAGGAATCTTGCCATCCAGGCTGGCAAGGCTGATAGCCGCCTCAGTCTCCTCCGTCTGCTGGCCAAGGATATACGCCAAGACATAATCACCTAGGGGCGTAACACGGTCATCAGCAACAGAGATCCAGGCAGACTTCTCCACAGCAAGGGTTGGATCACAGACAACCATTGCCTCACGTCCAGAGCATGATCGAATGAGCTCGGCTCCTCTAGCCTCCCGGACGGAAAGGCTGTCGAAGTTATCGACCCCATCCGCAAGCCAGGCGAGTTCTTCCTTGGTAAGGCTGTCCTGTCCAATACTGGGGGCCATTGTGACACGCTGGTCCCGAGCAGCAAAGCCCAAGAAAAACCAGCTCATGTTGTCTCGCAGCTCATGAGGATCAACTGCATTGAAATAGGCACGTTTGTAGGGACTCGCATCACATGAAATCATGAGCGAGTGTGGATTCCATACCTGATCGCTCCCCGTCGAGAAATAGGAATAATCAGAAGAGTCGATTGATGAGGTGGAGGTAACAAGCTTGGTCGGAATAAGCCGGCCGAAACGCTCGAAAGCCGACGTCCTTTCCTTGGACCTCGCAGCCTCATTACCATCCAAAGGCCTAGAGCCGCCCAAGAGGCTCCGCACGAACCTCTTTGGGTGAACAAGTGGACTCGTCTTGCGCCGCCAATCCAGATATTCCGGGTCATAACCTAATGATTGCCAAATAGCAACGGAGGCGTAAAGCTGCAGTCTGTTGCCATAGTTAGAGTCGCCTGGAAGCGTTATTACGCCGACTCTCCTGTTAGATTGTTTATAGAGTGAAGTCAATCGTACCCCTAATAAAATAGCCATTCTTCAGAAAACAGACCGGAGTTGACTTAGGTCTGTCCCCAGCTGCAGCAGAAACCCCTCATATCCCAAACTCACTGCGAAGAGCCTCTTGAGCCTTCTCCACTGAGCACTCTGCCATAGCGTGCTCGCGGCCCCTAGCTGCAAGCACTGCCGTCCCGTCGGGGTCCTCCAACATCGCAATGATGTTCGTAGCGAGTGCCTCCGGGTCATGCACAGGCGAGAGCTTCGCGCAGTTTTCGTCAGCATATTCCCAGACTCCCTGAAAACGCGTAGAAGCTAGCGCACAACCGCAGAACATGCTCTCGGGCAGCGTGAGGCCGAAACCCTCATTCACCGTCGCACAGGCAAACACAGCAGAACGGCTGTAAATCTCCCGCAGCTGTTCCTCGTTTGCGCTACGCGTGTAGTGGAACCACTCAGGAAGCCAATCCGGCCTCTCAGGGCTACCGAATGAGTTCACAACCAAATCCGGGATTGAAGACTTCACGATTTTCAATGCATCGTAGAGATCGGTAAATCCCTTGTGCTCTCCGACGTGATAAAGACATGCAACCTCATGAGCGTTCCGGCAAATTCCAGGCTCAGGGAAAAAAACATCCGTTTCGATAGGATTCTTAATGAGCCGTGGCTCAATGCCCGACTCGTTCTGGACAAGTCTCTTCAACCAGTCAGAGACAACGATATTCGACATACCCAGCCGATATGTTGCACGAACGTCGGATTCCGCTGTAGACCAAGTCTCGAAGTCCTGGATCAGATAGTGCTTCCTACCCGACTCGGGATTTAACAACGCCACAGGCGCAGCTGTCTCGACAGCTGTTGCAACCACATCTGTACCCTTTGGTATCGAGTTGTCATCAATGGTGAAGATACACTTCTTCTTTACGCGTCTATCAAGCTTGAACCAACGCGGAAATAGTGCGGTAAAAACAACGCAAAGTGGTCTCCTCAAGATCTCTGGGAGGGGGTACTGCTTAAGAGAGTCCGGACACCAAGAGCAGATTGTGACTTCACAACCACAGTTTGTTAAGGCATTGGCATATTCATAGACGATTTTCACTCCCCCAACAGGTCCGTGAGAAAAGCCGGGGATAATAAATGTAATTTGTTTTTGAGACAACTTACTTGCCATGAATTAACTCCTCCAGGTACTCCCTGAGCTCCCCTTCCCAGTCCGGCATGGAGAACCCCGTGGCCTCGAGCCTGGAGAGGTCGAGCGCGGAGTGGACGGGGCGCGGGGCCACTGGGCCGGCGGCGCCCGCGTAGTACTCCGCGGTGGGGACCGGCACCACGGCGTCCCCGTTGCCGTTGGCGGCCTCGAAGCACGCCCTCGCTATGTCCGCCCAGGAGCGCACCGCGCCGGAGCCCGTGCAGTCGTAGGTGCCGTAGGGGGCGCGGGAGTCGAGCAGGTGGAATATGGCCGCAGCCATGTCGCGCGTGAAGGTGAGGCGGCCCAGCTGGTCGTCCACAACGGTGACCCGCCCCAGCCTGTCGTCCGGGTCGGCGACGCGGCCCGAGAGCCCCACCATGGTGCGCACGAAGTTGTGGCCGTCGCCGATCACCCACGAGCTTCGCAGCACGTAGTGCCTGGGGCAGTTCGAGACGGCGAGGTCGCCCGCGGCCTTGGACTGGCCGTAGACGGAGAGGGGCGAGAGCGGCTCCCCCTCGTCGTGGAGCTCGCGCGTCCCGTCGAAGACGTAGTCGCTGGAGACGTGCACGAGGGTGATGCCGTGCTCGGCGCAGGTCCGGGCGAGGAGCGCCGGCCCGGTCGCGTTGGCCGCCCAGCAGGCGCGCCTGCCCTCGGGGGTCTCGGCCCTGTCGACCGCCGTGTAGGCGCCGCAGTTGACCACGGTGCCGTAGAGGTCCCAGTCGTACCGCGAGTAGGCGTCCGGGTCGGAGAGGTCGAAGGTGTCGATGTCGCAGAAGTCGAAGGTGCCCGAGACGCCCCTC
>Ga0256406_1007247_pt1 | contig 10645 bp, 8 predicted proteins | sample RumenRJG_03DNA_FD_185986 | JGI IMG/M metagenome (GOLD analysis project Ga0256406, IMG submission 185986) | Bovine rumen microbial communities from Lethbridge, Alberta, Canada - RJG_03 | ecosystem: Host-associated > Mammals > Digestive system > Stomach > Rumen | place: Canada: Alberta | collected...
CAGATCTACGCCCTGAAGGTGGTCACCCCCACCGGTGACATCGTGGACGTGGGCGCCCGGCTGAAGAAATGCTCCACCGGCCTGTGCCTGGAACAGTTATTCGCCGGCAGCGAAGGCACCCTGGGCATCATCACGGAAGTCACCGTGAAACTGCGCCCGCTGCCTCCCTATGCGTTCAACATGGTCTGCGTCTTCAAGACCGATAAAGAAGCCTTTGCCCTGCCCAACAAGATCCTGAAGGCCGGCATCGACCCCACCTCCATCGAATATATGGGCAACTCCGCCATCGACATGACGGTGAAATACCTGAACAAATTGAACCAGCACATGGAATTCCCCCATGTGGAGGAAGGCTGCTGCTACGTGATCGTAACCGTGGAAAGCTTCGACCAGGATGAATCCGACCGGAAGATGGAAAAACTGTGCGATCTGGCAGAAGCCAACGGCTCCATCGACGAATTCGAAGCTGACGAACGGATCTGGGTCCTGCGGAAACAGTTTGCCGAAGCAGCCCGGGATATCGACAAGATGTTCCAGACAGAAGATTTCGTGGTGCCTCTGGACAAGATTGCGGAAATGACCGCCCAGATCCCCGAACTGGAAAAGAAATACAACCTGTACACCGTAACCGTGGCCCACATCGGCGATGGCAACATCCATGTGCTGCCCCTGAACAAATACGGCCTGACTCCGGAAGAATGGTTCAAGACCATCAAGGCCTTCCATGCGGATCTGTTCCCCCGCGTCTATGCCCTGGGCGGCAAGATGAGCGGCGAACACGGTATTGGCTACAAGAAGCTGGAAGAATTCGCCCGCTGCACGCCGGCAGGCGAAGTGAAGATGATCAAAGCCATCAAACAGGCCCTGGACCCCAACAACATCATGAACCCGGGCAAACTGGTGGATATCAACGGCGATTTCATCGCGTAATTGCTGTGCTCCAAAGGAGCTGTGAAGTATTTTTTCACAGCTCCTTTTTGTTGTATAATAAGGAGGAATTGACGTTACAAAATCGGGGCCCTGCCCCTTGAGGAGATATGCCATGAAATCTTGTTTCACGAAGGCCCTGCTGCTGTGCCTGGGGTGGCTGCTGTGCCTGCCGCTCTGGGCCGGGGCGGCGCCCCAGGTGGACCCGGCACCGGCCCTGCGCCCGGAAAAGGACCTGCGGGCCCTGCTGCTCACCCGCTACGGCGCTCAGCCCGACAGACCCGCCACCTGCACGGATCCCCGCAATGGGGTCACGTTTACCCTGCCGGAGGGCTTCAAACTGCAGGGGGTCTACGGCCGGGGCAAGGATCACCAGGACATCCTGATCCGGGCCGGCAAGGGGGACGCCCTGCTGGTGTACATGGCCAATGGGGCCATGATGAAGACCGAGGGCCAGGCGGAGGCCAAACCTTTCCAGTCGGAAAAGGTGATGCTGGACATCACGTTCCGGACCTATGAGGAGGAAGCCAAAGCCAAGGGCCTGCCGGTGGAAAGCAGCGAGCTGGGGACCTTTGCCGGACGGGACGGCATCCACATCCGGCAGGTGGAGGACGGCAAGCTGTCCGACCGGTATTTCTTCGCCGACCGGAAGAACCTGTATTCCTTCACCCTGATCGCCCCGGAAAAAGAGTTCACGCCGGAACTGGAAACGGCGTTCCAGACCAGCCTGGATTCCCTGAAGATCCCCACGGCCTACGAACGGGTGGACCTGCCCCACAGCGGGGTCTCCTACGAAATCCCCTACGGCGCCGTGGACATCCAGAAGGCAGCGGACCCGGGGGACCCGCACCAGCTGGCCCGACTGCACCTGGACAACCAGCTGATCACCGGAGTCATCTACAAGCCGCTCCAGGACTACCTGGAGTATGCGTTCCTGCCCGACAGTCTCACGAACCTGGGGCCCCAGGACAAGGAGAACCTGTGCCGGCTCATGACGGAGAACCGGCGGGCCCAGTGGGCCAAGACCCACCCCGGGCTGCAGCTGAAAAAGAATGAGACGTATTTTGCCGAAAAGGCCGGCCGGCCCTGCATCGTGGAGGAGGAAGTGACGCCCGGGGGCAAAAGCCTGGGCTATGTGTTCCTGCAGGATGGGATGTTCCTTTCCCTGGACTATATGCAGCTGGGGGTGAAGGACCAGCAGGACGTGATCGACCATTCGGTGGACAGCCTGCAATGGACCTCCGATGCCTCCAATCAGGAGAGCAGCAAGGGAAGCACCCTGCCGTCCCGATGAAAACGGGCGGGGAAGAAGGAGCTGATTGGTATGGATGAGAAAGAATTTGACAAGGACATCGACACCCTGGACAGCTGGGTCCGGGATGCAAAGAGCATCGTGTTCTTCGGCGGCGCCGGGGTCAGTACGGCCAGCGGCATCCCGGATTTCCGCAGCAAGGATGGCCTGTACAACCAGCATGATGTGCGGTTCGAGCAGTACCGCCCGGAATACCTGCTGAGCCACAGCTGCCTGGTGAACGAACCGAAGGTGTATTTCGAATTCCACCGGCAGAAGATGGATACCCGGAACATCCAGCCCAACAATGCCCACAAGTATCTGGCCGCACTGGAAAAACGGGAACCGGAGAAATTCCTGGGCATCGTCACCCAGAACATCGACGGGCTGCACCAGAAGGCGGGCAGCCAAAAAGTCTACGAAATCCACGGCAGCGCCCTGCGGAACTACTGCATGAGCTGCGGCAAGGTGTATCCGCCCGACTACATCTTTGAATCGAAGGAACCGGTGCCCCACTGCAGCTGCGGCGGCGTGATCCGGCCCGACATCACCCTGTACGAGGAAATGCTGCCCGACGAGGCGGTGGAAAAGGCTGTACGGGCCATTTCCGAGGCGGACCTCATGATCATCGCCGGCACCAGCCTGACGGTGTATCCGGCAGCGTCCTTCATCAACTATTTCCACGGCCGGTATCTGGTCATCCTGAACCGGGATCCCCTGGGAGTGCACCTCCATGCACAGACCCTGTCCATTACGGACGATATGGATAAGGTCTTCGCGGCCCTGGCGAAAAAAGAAGATATGGAGTTGTAAGGGCCATTTGTGCTATAATGACAGGAGTATTGCATAGAACTATTGGGGGTACGATTATGTTAGATCTGAAATTTGTCCGGGATAACACGGAAAAAGTGGAACAGATGCTGAAGAACCGCCATGCCAAGGTGGACCTGGTGGAATTCAAGCAGCTGGATGCCAAGCGGCGTACGCTGATCCAGGAAGTGGAAGCTGACAAGAGCCAGCGGAACACGGTCAGCGCCGAGATCAGCCAGATGAAACGCAACGGGGAAGACGCTACGGAAAAGATTACGGCCATGCGTGCTCTGGGCGACAAGATCTCTGCCACGGATAAAGAACTGAAAGAAGTAGAAGAACGGCTCCATGCGGTGATGCTCACCATCCCCAATATGCCGGCTGCAGATGTACCGGTGGGCAAGGATGACACGGAAAATCCGGAAATCCGCAAATGGGGCGAACCCAAACACTTCGACTTCGAACCGAAAGCCCATTGGGATATCGGGGAAAAGCTGGGCATCCTGGATTCGGAACGGGCTGCCAAGGTTTCCGGTGCCCGGTTCTATTATTACAAAGGCGCCGGCGCCCGTCTGGAACGTGCCGTGTACAACTTCTTCCTGGACCAGCACACCCAGAAAGACGGCTATACCGAAGTAATCCCGCCCTACATCGTGAACACCGCTTCCATGACCGGTACCGGGCAACTGCCGAAATTCCACGAAGACATGTACAAAGTGGAAGGCCAGGATATGTACCTGATCCCCACCGCGGAAGTGCCTCTGACCAACTACTACCGGGATGAAATCCTGGACGGCAAGGACCTGCCCATCTACCTGACCGCCATGACCCCCTGCTTCCGGGCCGAAGCCGGCAGCGCCGGGAAAGATACCCGGGGCCTGATCCGGCAGCATCAGTTCCACAAAGTGGAAATGGTGAAGTTCTGCAAACCGGAAGACAGCTATGACGAACTGGAAAAACTGGTGGGGAACGCGGAAGAATGCCTGAAGCTGCTGGGTCTGCCCTATCATGTGGTCTGCCTGTGCACCGGCGACCTGGGCTTCTCCGCCGCCAAATGCTACGACGTGGAAGTGTGGTTCCCGCAACAGAACAAATATCGTGAAATCTCTTCCTGCTCCAACACGGAAGACTTCCAGGCCCGCCGGGCCAACATCCGGTTCCGCCGGGATGCCAAGTCCAAACCGGAATACGTCCATACCCTGAACGGCTCCGGGCTGGCTGTAGGCCGTACTGTGGCCGCCATCCTGGAAAACTACCAGCAGGCCGACGGCTCTGTGGTGGTTCCCGAAGTGCTGCGCAAGTACATGGGCTGCGACGTGATCACCGGCGTAAACTCCTGAGAAAATTCCATTATTCGCTACAATTGAATAATTATGCGACACCCGCCTATATGGGCGGGTGTTTTATTTTTTACAATCTGGACATATCGGGCGCATACGGCCCCATACGCCCTCAAACGGGGAAAATCGTGCAATATGGAATAAAGTAGCGGATTTCAGATTAAAACCATATCCATGAATATTTTTCTTCAAACTCCTTCAAAGTCCTCAAATCTCCTCTTTTTTCCTCGTTTTTCCTCTTGCACTTTCCCCAATCCGTAGTATAATGAACTACGAATTTAAGGATGGCCGCTGCGGGCTTCCCGGAAGGGGAACGGTCGCGAAGGCCCAAAGGGGGATGGATAATGAACGAACAAAGTTTTTTCCAATTGACTCAAGAAGCTGTCACCAGCCTGGCTGAACGGTATGGAACTCCTCTTCTGGTGCTTTCTCTGGAGCAGGTTGAGAAAAACTACGATATCCTGCGGGAACACATCCCGCAACTGAAGATCCATTACGCAATGAAAGCAAATCCGGATCTGCACATCCTGGATCTGCTCATCAATAAAGGCGCCTGCTTCGATGTGGCCAGCGACGGAGAAATCCGTACCCTGAGCCAGCTGGGGGTATCCGGTGACCGGATGATCTACGCCAACCCCATCAAACTGGATGCGGGCTTTGCTGCCTGCCGGGATGCCGGTGTGTACCGGATGACCTACGACAGCGAAAGTGAAATCAGGAAAATCGCCGAGCACTGCCCCGGCGCCACGGTGCTGCTGCGGCTGCGCATCGACAATGCCCAGGCCCATGTGGACCTGAACAAGAAATTCGGCTGCCCCCGGGAACGGGCCCTGGAATTGATGCTGAAGGCCAAGGAAGCCGGCCTGGATGTAGCGGGCATCGCCTTCCATGTAGGCAGCCAGACGGTGGCCGCGGATCCCTACTTCCACGCCATGGACATAACGAAGGAACTGATGGAGGAAGCCCGGAAGGCCGGCCTCACCATGCGGGTGCTGGATATCGGCGGCGGCTTCCCCATTCCGGAAACCGGCGTGCACTACAACCTGACGGCTTTGCTGGATCAGGTGGCTGCCCGGCTGCGGGAAGATTTCAGTGACCTGGAGATCTGGGCCGAACCGGGCCGGTATATGTGCGGCACGGCCGTGAACCTGATCACGAAGGTCATCGGCGTCAACGAACGGAACGGCCAGACCTGGTATTTCCTGGATGACGGTATCTATGGCACGTTCTCCGGCGTCATCTTCGACCAGTGGGACTTCAAGCTGATCAGCTTCAAAGACGGCAAGAAGATCCCGGCCACCTTTGCCGGCCCCAGCTGCGACTCCCTGGATATCATGTTCCGGGGCAAGATGACGGAACCCCTGGAAGTGGGGGATGTGCTGCTGGTGCCCGTGTGCGGTGCCTACACTTCCGCTTCTGCCACCACCTTCAACGGTTTCCGGAAAGCCAGAACGGTGATCTGGGAAGAAGTACGGGAAGAACTGGGCCTGGATGCCCTGAGCATGGCTGTATAAAAGGGAAACAAAAAGAACCTGTATCTTTCATTTCTGAAAGATACAGGTTCCTTTTTTGTAGGTCTGTAAGATATGGAAATCGTCGTCGAACATGGTGAAATCGGCGCGCTTGCCCGGTTCCAGGGTGCCCCGGTCCGTAAGGCCCAGCTCCCTTGCCGGGTTGGCCGTGGCCAGCTGTACGGCCTGGGGCAGGGTCAGGTGGGCGAACTTCCAGATGTTCTGCACGGCTTTTTCCATGGTGAGGATGCTGCCTGCCAGGGTGCCGTCCGCCAGGGTGGCCCGGCCGTCCTTCACGAATACCTTCTGGCCGCCCAGCTCGCTTTCCCCTTCGCCCAGCAGGCACGCCCGCATGGAGTCGGTGATGAGCACGATCTTATCGATGCCCTTGGTGTGGACTGCGAGGCTCAGGGCTGCCGGGTGGATATGGATGCCGTCGGCGATGAGTTCGCACATGACCGGATGGGTCAGGGCGGCCCCCACCAGCCCGGGCCGCCGGTGGTGCAGGGGGCTCATGGCGTTGTACAGGTGGGTGATGTGGCTGGCCCCGGCGGTAATGGCCCGGGAAGCCTCTTCGAACGTGGCGTCGCTGTGGCCCAGGGACACGATGATTTTATGGTTGCAGCAGCGGGGGATGAACTCCATGTCCGTCAGGGTCTCCGGTGCCAGGGTCAGGATCTTCAGGATGTCCGCAAAGGGCTCGATGAAGTCCCAGTGGGCTTTCCGGATGTGGCAGGCTTTCTGGGCTCCCTTGTATTTCTCGCTGATGAACGGCCCTTCCAGGTTCGCCCCCAGGATGTCGGCCCCGGGCTCGTGGCCCATGGCGTCCCGGATGGCGGTGAGGGCCTTCTGGATGGCCTCTTCCGCACAGGTCATGGTGGTGGGCAGAAAGCCCGTGACCCCGGTGGAGGCCTGCAGCCGGCTCATGGTGTCCAGGGCTTCCACGGTGCCGTCCATGGCGTCGCTGCCTCCGCAGCCGTGGATGTGGATATTGAGGAAGCCGGGGGCCACGTAGGCGCCCCGGGCGTCGATGATTTCCGTATCGGCAGGCAGCTGGTCCGGGTCTGCAAACCCCAGCAGCGTCTTGTCAAATGTCAGTGCCTGTCCCTCAGTGACTTCTTGTGGTAAAATAAATCTGCCGTTGATGATGGCTTTCATGATTGATCTCCTTCTCACGGTAACATTCTTATTTATTATATCACACCCAAACCAGGAGGTTTTTTCGATGATCGATTTGGATAAGCTTTCCACCGAGCAGCGGAACCCGGCGTCCGTTGCCATCGATAAGGTATCCACCCAGGAGCTGGTGGAAATCATCAACCGGGAGGATCACAAGGTGGCCGATGCGGTGCAGAAAATCCTGCCCGCCATTGCTCTGGCCGTGGATCTGGTGGCCGACCGGCTGAAAAAAGGTGGCCGGCTGTTCTACATGGGCAGCGGCACGTCCGGCCGGCTGGGGATTTTGGACGCCGTGGAATGCCCGCCCACGTACAGTACGGACCCGGAACAGATCCAGGGCCTGATCGCCGGCGGCTACGAAGCCATCTTCCGGGCCAAGGAAGGGGCGGAGGACAGCGAGGAACAGGGCCGCAACGACATCTGGGCCAAGGAACTGACTCCCAACGATGTGGTCATGGGCATCAGCGCCTCCGGCCGCACGCCCTATGTGCTGGGCGGTATGAAGGAAGCCAAGGAGCGGGGCTGTGCCGTGCTGGGGCTGTGCTGCAGCGCCCGGAGCGCCATGGCCAAGATCGCCGACCTGTGCCTGACGGTGCTGCCCGGGCCCGAGGTCATCACCGGGTCCACCCGCATGAAGGCCGGTACTGCCACGAAAATGGTGCTGAACATGATCACCACCGGGGCCATGGTGCGCCTGGGCAAGGTGCGGGGCAACCTGATGATCGACGTGCGGGCCACGAACGAAAAACTGCTGGAACGGGCCCTTTCCATCGTGTGCACCGTGACGGGCTGCAGCCGGGAGGAAGCCCGGCTGAGCCTGGCCCGGAACCGGGGCAGTGCCCGGAAGGCCGTGGAGGAATGGGAGACCGCCCATGGCAAATGAGGAGCTGGCCCGGCAGATCCTGCAGGTAGTGGGACCCAAAGGCAATGTGCGCCAGGCCACCCATTGCATGACCCGGCTGCGGCTGGTGCTGGAAAACCAGGACGTGGACCGGGAGGCCCTGAAGAAGCTCCCCGGGGTCATGGGGGTGAACCAGGCCGGACCGGAGCTGCAGATCATCCTGGGGCCGGGGAAAGCCACCCAGGTGACGGATGCCTTCAATGCCCTGCTGGCAGCGCCGGAGGAGGCGGCGGAAGCGGCTGGACCGGCCAAAACGGAACCGGTGGCTCCGAAAACCACCGGCTTCCCCCAGGGGGAAGTGGGGGACGGCAGAGCCCTCCATGAGGCCATCCGGGCAAAGAATGCCACCCCGGCCAAACTGTTTTTGAAGCGGATCAGCAGCATCTTTGTGCCCCTGATCCCCGGGTTCATCGGCTGCGGCCTGCTGACGGGCATCTTGAACATCGTTCGGCGGCTGGACCCGGTGCTGGCCCGGAACGTGGCGTTCCAGATCCTGGGTCTGGCCGGCAACACGGTATTCTGGGGCATGAACCTGTTCGTGGGCTGGAATGCGGCGAAGGAGTTCGGCGGGTCGCCCGTACTGGGCGGTGCCCTGGGGGCCCTCATCAGCCACCCGGGCCTTTCCGGCATCCTGCTGAACGGACAGGCTCTGACCCCGGGCCGGGGCGGCGTGGTGGCCGTACTCATCGTGGCGGTCCTGGGGGCCCGGCTGGAAAAGAAACTGCACAAGCTGGTGCCCGAAGCCCTGGATTTGTTTTTGACGCCGTTTCTGGTGTTGGGCATCATGGCCTTTGCCACCCTGTATGTGTTCCAGCCCCTGGGCGGGTTCATCGCCGAGGGTATCGGCTACGGGGCTACGGAGGCCGTGGCCCGGGGCGGAGCACTGACCGGGTTCATCCTGGGGGGCACGTTCCTGCCCCTTGTGATGCTGGGGGTCCATCAGGGGCTGACGCCCATCCATGCCCAGCTCATCGCCCAGTACGGCTATACGATCCTGCTGCCCATTTTGGCCATGGCCGGGGGCGGACAGGTGGGAGCCGCCGCGGCGGTGTACCTGAAGACGAAAAATCCGGACGTGAAAAAAGTGGTGGCGTCCGCCCTGCCCGTGGGGCTCATGGGCGTGGGGGAACCCTTGATCTACGGGGTGACGCTGCCTTTGGGACGGCCGTTCATCGGGGCCTGTATCGGCGGCGCCCTGGGCGGGGCTGTACAGGCGGCGTTCCAGGTGGGGGCCGGGGCCCTGGGCATCTCCGGCCTGCCCCTGGCTCCCAGCACCACCCACGTGACGGCGTATTTAGCGGGCCTGGCCGTGTCCTATGTGGGCGGTTTCATTGCAACATGGGTGATGGGGTTCGAAGACCCAGTATCCCATGGAACCAGTGCAGAGTGAAGAGTGCCAACTTTTGGTATCGGCTATCGCCGATAACCCCCTACCCGCAAGCGGGTCCTTTCCCCCCACAGGGGGGACACTGACTTGTGGTCGGAGAAGTTGTGACGTTACGACCGTCAGCCACTAGCCACTAACCACTAACCACTAACCACTGCCTTTTCTCAGGAGGTTGAACCATGACACTACATAAGGGGATTTCTTTGTATCCGGGGCTGGGGATGCCCCTGGACGATATGCTGCAACGGCTGGACGAGGCCGCCGGGCTGGGGGTGGACCGGCTGTTCCTTTCCTTCCACATCCCGGAAACGGATCCGGCGGCCTTTGATCGCCAGGTGGCCCCGCTGCTTTCCCGGGCCCGGGAACTGGGCCTTGCCACCGTGGGCGACCTGGTGCCCGGCAAACCCGTGCCGGCTGACCTGACTTCGCTGCGGCTGGATGACGGCTTTACCCCGGAGGCCGTGGCAGCCCTGCAGCGGGACTATCCGGACCGGACCCTGGTGCTGAACGCCTCGGCGGTGACGGAAGACCAGCTGGAAGCCCTGCAGAAAGCCGGGGTGGACTTTGCGAAAGTGGAAGCCCTCCACAATTTCTACCCCCATCCCCATACGGGCATTTCCGTGCCCTATTTCCTGAAACAGAACGCCCTGCTGCGGCGGGTTGGCATCCCGGTGGGGGCGTTTGTGGCCAGCCAGGCGGGGAAACGGGGACCCCTGCACGAAGGACTGCCCACCCTGGAACAGGACCGGCACCGCAGCGTATCCATCGGTGCCCGGCAGCTGGCGGCCCTGGGGGCAGGGACGCTCTTCATCGGGGACGACGGGCCCAGCCGTGAAGAACTGCAGGCTCTGTGCCGGCTGGAAGAAGGGGTGCTGGAGCTGACCCTGGAGGTGTTCCAGTGGCGGCCCTATCATGACATCCTGGCCACCCACGTGTACGAGACCCGGCCGGAGGAAGCGGAGGAAGTGATCCGCACTGCCAACAGCCGGGCCCTGTGGAAGGACGTGAATATCCCCGAGATCCCGTTCCGGCGCTGCCATCCGGGGGATGTGACCCTGGACAACGACCGGTACGGGCGCTACGCCGGGGAGCTGGAAATCTGCAAGACGGAACTGCCGGCGGATAAAAGGGTGGACGTACTGGGCCGCATCCCGGCGGAGGAACAATTTTTATTGCAGTACCTGACCGGCGGCAAAAAATTCCGCTTCCGGCCGGTGGCCCGACTCACCCGCTGACTGGAAGCCGCTGCGCGGAACCCACCACCAGCCATTCGGCTGGTCCCCCGCCCTTGAAAAGGGC
>Ga0256406_1007249_pt1 | contig 10644 bp, 9 predicted proteins | sample RumenRJG_03DNA_FD_185986 | JGI IMG/M metagenome (GOLD analysis project Ga0256406, IMG submission 185986) | Bovine rumen microbial communities from Lethbridge, Alberta, Canada - RJG_03 | ecosystem: Host-associated > Mammals > Digestive system > Stomach > Rumen | place: Canada: Alberta | collected...
GGACTTGGACCGCCTGATGAAGCGTCTCCCGGGCATTCTGGGTTCCCGTTTCCGCGACCTGTTCCTGCAGGCAGAAAATGCAGCGAAGACGGTAGTGAAGCCGGGCCGATTCTTTGAAGACCTGGGCATCCGCTACTTCGGCCCGATTGATGGTCATGACATTAACGAATTGATTATGCTGTTGCAGCGAGTCAAGGAACAGCCGGGTCCGTGCCTGGTGCATATCCTGACCGAAAAGGGACGCGGCTTGGATGCTGCCGTGAAGAACCCGACCAAGTGGCACGGCATTGGACCTTTCGACCCCGAAAGCGGACTCCCGCTTGCTCCGGGAAAACCGAACCCGTCGCTCACGCATGTGTTCGGAAACACCTTGCTTGAACTCGCTAAGAAAGATGACCGCATTATCGGTATCACGGCTGCGATGCCCACGGGCTGCGGCATGGATATCGTTGCCCGGGAACTCCCGGACCGCGTAATTGACGTGGGTATCGCCGAAGAGCATGCGCTCACGTTTGCATCCGGTCTCGCATGCGATGGCGTTATCCCGGTAGTTGCAATTTATTCGAGCTTTATGCAGCGCGCCTACGACCAGATTATGCATGACATCGCCTTGCAGAACTTGCATGTGGTGATGGTGCTTGACAGGGCGGGGCTTGTCGGGGCCGACGGCCCGACTCACCATGGCGCGTTCGACTTGTCATTCTTGCGCACGGTGCCGGGTATTACCATCTTGGCACCTAGCAACGAAAACGAACTGCGCGACATGGTGCGCGCGGCTATCGACATGAAGGGACCTGTCGCGATCCGATATCCGCGCGGCACCGCCCTCGAAGAACACCTGAAACCCGCTCCCGAAACCGTGGACGTGAAGCACCCGAAGGTCTTGGAAGAAGGCAAGGATATCTTGCTTTTGGGTGCAGGCTTCATGACAAACGAGCTCAAGAAGGCGGCTGCCGTTCTCCGCGAAAACGGAAAGAACCCCACAGTCGTGGATGCACGCATTATCAAGCCGCTGGATACCGAAGCTTACCGCAAGCTCTTTGATGCACACAAGACAATCGTGACGCTCGAAGACAACACACTGGTGGGTGGTTTCGGTTCTGCCGTGGCTGAACTCATTGCAGATCTTGGCTACACCGACAAGCGCCTGTTGCGCTTCGGCTTGCCGGATCATTTTGTGGAACAGGGCGAAATTCCTGCCTTGTTCAAGCTTTTGAAAATTGACGGAGAATCCGTCGCCAAACAAATCATGGAAAAAGTATGAGCGAAGAAAATAAAAACCGCACCGTAAAAGTGACTCTGGACCGTAAGTTCGGAGTGAGCGAAAAGCCTGAACGTCGTCCGCGCCGTGACGATGACCGCGAAGAACGCGGTGGCCGTGAAGGTCGTTCTTTCGACCGTGGCGAACGTAAGTTTGGCGACAGGAAGCCCTTTGGTGATCGTGGAGATCGCCGCTTCAACCGTGATGGAGATAGCCGCTTTGACCGTGAACGCCGTCCGCGTCGCGACGGCGATGACCGTGGCTCCTTCGGAGGCCGCGAAGGTCGCCGCCCGTTCGGTGACAGAGGCCGCTCCTTTGGCGGCGACCGTCGCCCGCGCCGCGAATTTGCATCTGCAGGTGCTCCGATTTACCGCCAGCGTCCTGAAGAACAGAAGGAAGAAGTCGAAGAAGTATTGGACGAAGCTGCACTCGAAGCACGCGTGGCCCAGGCCGAAGCCAGCGAAGATTCTAACTTCAACCCGCCTTGGTACAAGAAGCTTTTGGCCCTTACGACTGAAAAGGGCCGCGAACGCGAAGGCAAGTTCCTTGGTGAAGGCGTGCATGTGGTGCAGGAACTCGTGAGCAATCACCGCGAACTCGTGATGGGCGTCTATGTGACGGAATCCTTTAACGACGAAACCTTGATTGAACAGATTAACGAAGCAGAAATCAGACTGAACGTGCTCACCGACGAACAGATGAAGCGTCTGTCTTCGACCATGACCACGCAGGGTGTGATTGCCGTTGCCCGCATTGCAAGCAAGAAGCCGGTTTATGAATCGAGCCGCAGCGTGATTACGCTTGTGGACGCCGTGCAGGATCCGGGTAACCTCGGAACGATTTTCCGCACGAGCCTCGGCTTTGGCTCTGACGGCATGATTCTTGGCCGTGGCACCGTGAGCCCGTTCAACCCGAAGGTGGTGCGTGGTTCCTCGGGAACGTTCCTCCGCGTGCCTTTCGAATTCGACGTGGATCTCGTTGACCAGATTAATTTCCTCCGTAGCAAGGGTTACACCATTATCGCTACCGATTTGCATGCTAAGCAGTCCCTGCGCCAGATTCCGCAGAACAAGCTTCGCAAGATGGCTTTCCTCGTGGGTAACGAAGGTGCCGGTACCAACCCGTACTTCATTGAACTCGCCGACGAAACGGTGAAGATTCCGATGAGCAGCGAACTCGAATCCCTGAACGTCGCTGTCGCTCACGGTATCCTTAGCTACGAAGCCGCCCAGATTCAAGAGGATTTGAAGTAATGAACTTCCAGGCTCGTCTCGAAGAACGTATCGCCAAGTGCGGTAACCCCATTTGCCTCGGCATGGATCCGGTCATGAAGTTGATCGACCCGTGCTGCCCCGAAGGTAGTGCCGAAGACAAGATCAAGCGTTTCTATTCTGAAATTTTGGAATGCTGCCTCAAGCGTAACGTGACGCCCGCCGTAGTGAAGCCGAACAGTGCTTACTACGAATGCGTGAGCGTGCAGGCCATGCTCGTGCTGCAGCAACTGATTGTCGATTACAAGAGCGCAGGCATCCCCGTTGTTTTGGATGCAAAGCGCGGCGACATCGGCAAGTCCAGCGCTGCATACGCAACCGCCGCTTACGATGTGTACAAGGCCGATGCCGTGACAGTTTCCCCGTGGATGGGGGCAGATTCCGTGGGCCCGTTCATTCGCGAAAATTCCGAAAACGGTGCGTACGTCTTGCTCCGCACGAGCAACAAGGGCGCCCACGATTTCCAAGATTTGCCGGTGTCCCGTAGCGACGACCCGCGCGATGTTGCCGAAGCCTTCTATTCCGTGGCAGACAAGATTATGGAATGGGACGCAAACCTCGGTTACCTCGGTGCCGTGGTCGGTGCCACCCACCCCGAAGAACTCGAAAAGATTACCGCTTACACGGTTGCCCATAAGCATGAAATTCCGTTCCTGATTCCGGGCGTGTCTATTCCTGGTGTGCCGGGCGGTCAGGGCGGTGACGCCAAGACGGTGCTTACGGCAATCGCCAACGGCGGTGGCAAGCGCAAGTTCCACGTGCTCAACAGCTCGAGCGGACTCAACTTTGCCTACCAGCGCAGCGGTCACCCCGAGAACTTCGCAAACGATTGCGTGGACGCTCTGGAAAAGCTTGCCGAGGCCTGCAACTTCTAAGTTATGCGTTTCCTTGCTGTCATCATATTCGCTATCGCGGTTATCGCAGCGGCCTTCCATTTCGCGAAGCCGCTTCCCGGTACAAACTTCGACGAGTCGTTCTTGCCGAAGGCTTCGACAGTGCATTATGTGGCGGCAGGTCATGACGCATCGGTCGCAGGACTCTTCTGGATCAAGGGCCTTACCGAACTGGGTGAAAGCTACTTGACCGGCAAGGAGTACGCTTACCTTGGCCACGTCGCAGAGCTTTCCACCAGTCTGGATTCCCTGTTCTACACGCCCTATTACTTTGTGGGCGGCGTGACTCCCATTGACGCACCCGACACCTCGGATTTCTCGGTACTGCGTCGTGCAAGCCGAGTGTATCCTGAAAAATGGAGACTGTCCCTGTATTACGCCCTTCGCCTTGCTCGCGGCCCCTATCCCAACAAGTCGGAAGCCGCCAACGTGATGCGCAAGTATTTCGATAGTCCGGACACGACGATTCCCGACCACATTCGCACCATTTACCGCAGCTTCGAACTGGATTCCATGCAGACGGAAACCGCTCTTGAAACCATCTTGAACGACGTGATGCAACCGCGTTTCAAAAAGTTCCGCAAAAGCTTTTACACAAAAATTACCAAGCTGCTTGGTTACAAACTTTTTGGTGAAGATTTAGAGAAGAACGAAGACTATCAAAAAATCAAAATGCTCGTCGACGGCATGGCCGACGGCAAGATTCACCCCGCAATCGTCTACCGCGAACTCCTCGCCATGAAGAAGATTCAAGACGAAAAAATTGCGGAAGAAGCTAAAAAGGCCACAGACATTAGTGAACCTGTTACTGGTAACGAAAATGCCACGGACAGTACCGCAACGGAATAAACAGCGAACTTACGTTTATTAGAGAAAATGCCCAGCTAGCTATAGCTGGGCATTTTTTTGGTTTTGCCATTTAATTTATTACTTATCGTCTCTTTCAAGGAAATGATTGTAGATAAAATAATCTTCTTTTTTAAAGGGATTATCGTCTTGCTTTAAAAATTTCTTCTCATCATTTTCATCTTCTATTTCGTGATATAGAAAAAGAAGTGTTTCGTTTTCTGAAATTAAATTATTTAATGTATTCCAATTTTCTTCCAACTTGCTACGAGTAAATTTTTCCTTCCATTGACTTGATAGAAAAAAATCCTTTTCTGGTTCTGTTATAGAAGAAATAAAGTCGTTTTGAATGAGGTTGATAAATAATTTATTTTGTCGATCTATTTCCTCTACAATAAACTGCTCTATATTCTGATTTATAGTTTTCGCAAACGATTTAGAAAAAGAATTTTTTTTATGCGAAACTTCATCTTTATCTTTTTTACATCTTTTTGTTTTGTTGGTTATTAAAGAAATCATTTTGCCCTCTTTTTTGGGGTTGACTTGTTAAAAACTTTCTGTATTGCAGGAGTGTTGTTTGTTTGATAAAGTTTATGCGTTAATAAAATTGCTGCGTAATCAGCGAAAGCTTTAGCATATTCAACATCATCTTGTGAAAATAAATTTTCTTTTTTTGATGAAATATATAAAATGCCAATCATCCCAGAACAATTGTTTATCGGAGCAGCAATCATCGAAACAACTTCATTAAAGTTACTGTCATTTTTATCTTGCTTGTAATAAGAAGAATCAACATCTTTTACATTTCTATATATAATACATCCTGACGCATCGTTTTCAAGTAACTGCTTCGCTACTCCTATACCTTTTTTTAAAGGTTCAGAACTCAATCTTCTTGATTGACTCAACCCAGATCTAGCAAGCGTGACAAAACTGCCTTGAAGCATTCCGCTAATTCTTATTGCGACCCCAATATGACTTGTGTTTTTTATTTCTTCAAAAAATCTTTTAGCATTTTGACATAACATTTCTCCTGTTGTTGCCAAAGTGTCATTTTCATCTGAATTTAAAAACGGGTCCGTTTTATCACGACAAAAATGAATATTGTCGTGAATCTGTTTTGATTTTTCAATACTTTTGTTTTTGTGTTTTCTATGCTCTAAATAAAAAATAATAAGAGTTGTTATAATTACGAAAGATGAAAAAAAGATTGCACTAAAGTTAAATTCTTGAGTATTTTTAAAGAAGTTCGCTATTATTGCAATAATAAATGAATCTGAACTAGAAAAAAGCAAAGAAAAAAGAATTTCCCCTAAAAAGGGCTTGGGAAAAAAGGTATGAATCTTTTTGGCCAATTCATCTTTTATTACAGATTCTTTATAGAAATCAGGTTTTTTCATTTTTATTTGATGTTTGATAAGTTGGGAATGATTGTTGCAAGATTTGCACATAACGTTGTTAAATTTAGAGCATGCTCTTTCAAAAGAATACCAAGCTTTTTGAAATCAATTTTTTTATCTTTAATATCAAGATCTTTTTTGATTATATCTTCTATATCTTTTTTTTCGCCCTTGTAAGTTTCAATCATTAAATCAATATAATAAGGAAGCGGAATTTGCAAGATTTTCCCATTTAATTGCATTTCTATGGGTTCTCCTTTTTCTTCCAAGCAATCCTGAATGTTTGCAAAAAGCCAATTGTCAGATACATTTAGAATAACTCTTTTTTTATCGGTATCATACCTAGCTTGTGATGATATGGCAAGCAATTGTTTTTTCCAATCATATTGATCATCGGGAAATAGCAATCGTTCTTTCATTTTCAAACTTCTGATTTTTTGCGGAGTTACTCCTAGCAGGCATGCCATTTTAAAATCAGTCATGCTAGAGTCATCTACATAATAACCATCGCTATTTATTTTCCTGTATTTTTTTATCAAAAAATGAAAAAGATATGTTTCAACATCACCTTTCGTTAATGTGCTGAACTTATTGTTGAAATAGTTGTTTTTGAAAAAAGCAAAAAATTCTTTATAATCATCTTCTTTAAATTCAGGCAAATTCATTGGCTTTCCTTTTTTGCTAAATTTATTTTATCAACAATATTTATTTAGTGAAATACAATTTATCCTATTTATTTCTTACAACATTACATTCTACGTACAATTTAGAAAAAATCATAAGCATCAGTTCAAAACTATTTAAACATTCATTTACAAGTATTGTGCAAAACGCGAATTTTCTCCATCATTTAAAAAAAGGAGATTCCCGCCTTACGTCCACTGAGTGGATAACTCAACTAAGGCAACAAGTTGCCGAATTTCGCATAGCGGAAATGACATGTAAATGCGTGGAGTGGCATGCAAAAATAGATTGCTTCGTCACTGCGTTCCTCGCAATGACGTTGTTTTTACTCCGCGCAACGCTTGGAGTTGTTCGGGAGGCCCATCAGTTCAAAAGCATTCTTGCAGCGGGCCTTCAATTCCGCTGCTTCTTTTTTAGGCGTGCTTTTTAACAGGGAACGGTAATAGAGGATAGTCGCCGTATTGTACGGCTTGTTCGCCTTGATGGACTTTTCTTCGGCAACACGGTAAAGGGAATCGGCGTTGCCCTTTCCGGAAAGGTCCGCCATGCGAGCCGCCGTATAGGCATAAAATCCGCCTTTTTTATCGGAGCGCTTGCCAGCCATCTTCAAGGCCTCTTCGGCACGGTCACTGCCTACGGCTGCGTATGCAACGGCACATTCCCCATAAAAGGCGGCCTGGGCAGTTTCATCGGCCTTCTTCAGGTCGGTTTCACCGACCCTGTTACAAATCGCTGCGGCATCCTTGTAGTTACCCCGGGTGTTCAAGAGCGCAATCTTCACCTTCGTGTACTGCACCTGTGTACTCTGGTCAAGAACATCTTCGTGGACCACCGAAAGCAGGGAATCGGCAAAATCCAGATCAAGGCTCATGGTACGGATTTGCGCCATGGCAATCAGAACGCGGCTTTCAGAAAGCAAATCGGATTCCTTGCGGCTTGCCAACAAGGCGCGTTCAAGCTGATTGTAACCCTTCGCAAATTTTCCGTTATCCAAAGACCTCTGTGCACGGAAAGAATAGACGCCCGAATCGGAAGCGCTTGCAATTGCACTTGCGGCAAGGAGAGCTACGACAGCGGATTTAAACTTTACCATAGCGTCTCCACCATGAAGGGCACAGAATCCTGGTTAGGCATAGAACGCTTCACAATCCACATGTTCGAAACGCCAGCCATCAAGTCGTCCGCATTCTGGAGCGTCTGCTCCGTCGCTTCCATAAAGTCCGAAAGTCCAGAGGTCACAAGGCCAACTTCGTTCAAGAGCCCGTTGACGCGACCAAAGGTATTGTCCACCCTGCCCATCAGGGTGTCGACATTGTTCATCAGGTTGTCCACCTTTTGCGGCAAGGGCTTGATATCCCCCATCAAACCGGAAACATCCGTCGCGATGGTATCCACCTTGTCAAGCAGAATGGGAATATGGTACTGCATGGTATCGAACAGGTCGGAAGCCTGGAACAAAACCTTCTTGCCCACATAGGTAATGTCATCGAGGCGGTTAAGCTGACGGTTCAAGTTGTCGTAAAGGAGTCGAGAACCGAACAGGGCGCCAATGGTTGTTCCTGTATCCATGGCCATGCCAAGGATGGTGTCGGCCGCATCGATAAGCTGGTTCACGCGGCCCAAAAGCTCGTTTGCCGTCTCGAGCACGGTTTCGATATCCTGGGCCTGTCCAGGAGGCAAGTAATCGCCATCTTCCAACACGCGGCCCTTTCCACGGCGAATATCGATATTGATGATACGTGCCGAAATCATGTTCTGGTCGCGCATGGCAAACACCGTGGCGCTATCCGTGATCAGGTTCTGGAATTCCTTGCGAATAATGAACTCAATCTTGACACCTTCGCCTTCGACATCCATTCCGCCAATCTGGCCAACATCCACGCCACTGATCTGGACGCGGGTTCCCGGACGCAAGCCGAAAGCCTTTTCGAAGTTACTGTGCAGACGGTATTCCTCGACACCGATCATACCGGTCGAGAACAACTTTGCATAAAGAACAATGCCAAAAACCATTACGGCAACGGTAAAGAAGATACCGACCAGAAGGCCGGAAATTTCCATCCAGTTGATCTGTTTTAATGGTTTAAAAGCCATATCAAGAATATAGATTAAAGACTTGGCAACAAAGTCTCTAGGTAAAAAAAAATATGCGAAATCGTTGTAAAACGCAGTAATATCTATTTTTAGGGTATGGAATACTTCGAATTTTTGAACAACTCGGTAACACCCTACCATACTGTAGAGACGTTGAAAGCTCTCTTTGACGAAAAATGTGACAAAAATACCCGTTTTTTTGAACGGGGAGGGGCATTGATCGCCGTGCGAGCCCCCAGACAAATTTGTTCGGACTCCCAGTTTAAGATCGCCCTGGCCCATACAGATTTCCCAGCCCTGAAAATCACCCCGAATCCGGATCATGCCGCCGCGGGAATCCAGACTTTGCATCCTGAAATTTACGGAAGTCCCATTTACACCAGCTGGTTGGACCGGGATTTAGGCTATGGAGGCCTCCTCGCCTACGAATTAAACGGCAAAATACATACAAAATTGTTCCGCGGGAACAAACTTGTTCGTATTCCGCAGCTGGCAGTCCATCTAAACCGTGGCGTAAACCAGGATGGCCTCAAGGTAAACCCCCAGACCGATTTGAACGCCTTGTGGACAGCTAGCGTCGGTACAAAGTTTACGGATATGTTACAACGGGAAATTCCCCAGGGCGGAACCCTGTTGGATTTCGACGTACAGCTCTTTGACGCCCAACCGGCGCAACTGGGCGGACTCGAAGATGAATGGATTTTCTCGGGACGCCTCGACAACCTGAGCAGTTGCCATGCCATTGCCGAAGCCTTTGCGGCAGGCCAGCCCCTGGAAAAGGATTTCCAGGTAGCGGCATTCTTCAACAACGAAGAAGTGGGCTCTGAAACCCGGGAAGGCGCCGGAAGTAACTTTTTGAGGAGTGTATTGGAATCGTCTTTGCGAGAAGCTGGCGGAACAAACAACTTGGATTCTATGCTCGCAGCAAGCCTTGCACTATCCATCGACATGGCCCATGCCGAGCACCCTAACTTTGTTCAGAAACATGAACCGAACCACGCCCCCGTTTTAGGCGGAGGGGTCGTATTGAAGATAAACTCACAAAAACGCTACGCCAGCGACGTTTTCTCCAATTCGCAATTCAAGCTTATTTGTAAACAAAATAACATACCTTATCAGACATTCGTGATGAGAAACGACATGCCCTGCGGTTCAACGGTCGGCCCCACGATTTCGGCATCTCTAGGCATTCCGACGGTAGATATCGGAGAACCCATGCTCAGTATGCACAGCATTCGCGAAATGACCGATGTCGCAGATCACGAAAAAATGACAAGTCTACTTTCTGCGTTTTGGAAATAGCTACAAATAGTTATATTTACCCCTATGCGTTTACCGACAAAGCTTTCTTTGAAAAATCTAGTATCCACATTACTCCAAAAATTCAAGAGCTACTTTCGAAAGGATTCCTTCGCCCTGTGGGGCTTACTGGTTATCCTGCTCAACTTTGTGATGTTGCACGGAATCGGCTTTGCCTCTGACTTGACTTTTTGGAGACATTGGGTAAGCGACCTTCAGCAGGGTGTGGGACATTTTACCGGCAACTACCCGCCGCTTTATGTATTATGGCTGCGCGTAGTCGGTGTCATTTACCAGATTACCGGCCTCAACATGGATTTGGAATATGAACTCAAACAGTTCTGCCTTTTCCCGGTAATTCTCGCCCATATTTCGCTAGCCCATTTTGTGTGGCTGCGCATTCATAAAAAGAGCTGGCTGCCCGAAGTCAAAACCATCGTGATGCTCCTGGTAGTGGCAAACCCGGCCTTTTACCTGGACGGCCCTATCTGGGGACAGGTGGACGTATTGCCGGTAACATTCTGCGTATGGGGACTTTGGTACGCTTCCAAGCCCAAGACATACGCCATCGGCATGGGACTATTCATGCTCGGGCTCTTGACGAAGTTCCAGATGATTATGTTCCTGCCGGTATTCGGTGCTCTTTCCCTGCGTTACCGCAAAGTGATGTGGAAAGGCCTCTTCGCGATGGCCGGCATGTTCCTGCTGGTATTCTTGCCGTTTATTATTGCGGGGAACTTTAGCAAGGAATTTTCCCAAGCCTATCTGAGTACCATCGACGAATACCCTTACGCATCGATGAATGCGGGCAACTTATGGATGGTTTTTTCGGGAAACATGACGCCGCAATCAAGGCCGATTTTTGAATGGGCTCCTTCGTTCATGAATCCGGGACT
>Ga0256406_1007250_pt1 | contig 10642 bp, 10 predicted proteins | sample RumenRJG_03DNA_FD_185986 | JGI IMG/M metagenome (GOLD analysis project Ga0256406, IMG submission 185986) | Bovine rumen microbial communities from Lethbridge, Alberta, Canada - RJG_03 | ecosystem: Host-associated > Mammals > Digestive system > Stomach > Rumen | place: Canada: Alberta | collected...
ACGGCAGATTGGCACTATGGTCGAACAACATGGCACTTCCTCTCTCTTGCTGTCTTTGGGGAAACGCTACTGTCGCGCGTTGGCGCGGCTAGTCCTGTTGGGAGCCAAGGTCAAGGTGGAGCGTGTCAGCGATGAGGTCGGCAACAAGCTCGTCCGAGGCGTCGGGGTGGGTCCTCATGTAGCTCATGAGGCCAATGATGAGCAGGTAGAACTCCTCGTAAGGATGGTGTATCTCCACGCGGTGGTACCTGGCGTACTCGGCAACGGTGGTGCGCATGAGGTACTCAGCAAGAGTGCGTGCCGTCTGTTGGCTAAATCGCTGGTAGAGAAGGGCGTTCTGGTTCTTGAGAAGGTCGGTCCTAAAGCTGTCCTCGTCAAAGAGGTGGCGGCGGAGCATGGCGACGCATGTCTTGAGCGCGCCGTCAACGTCCCCGCGCACGCGCTGCGCGTTCCACTCGCGCACGGCAGCCACGAAGGTTTCTACGTAGGCGTCGAGAATTGCGTCGGTGACCTCGTCGCGGCTTGAGAAGTAGTGATAGAAGAGGCTGCGCGTGATGTTGGCCCTCTCGGCGATGTCTTTCACCGAGGTGCGGTCGATCCCCCTCTCCTCGTAGAGAGAGCGGGCTGCGGCAATGATCTGCTCGCGGCGCGTCTCGGCAATCTCACCACGCATCGGAACACCTCCCTTGTTGACACCATGTCAACGATGGGGCCAATAATAGGATGTGAAGAGAATGTGTGGCAACGAACAGTTTTCGAAAAGCGTCAACGAGCCGCAGCCCAGGGGGTGCGTGGCATAAAAAGACGCGGCGACCCGCTTGGGGCCACCGCGCTTCTCGGCTCTGATTGTATTGCAGAGACTTACATGGGCATCGTGGGGGCAACAAAGGTGCGGGCCTGGTACTCGCGGTCCAGGTCGTAAAGGCCCTTGGGGTCGGAACCAAAGAGCTCCATGTTCTTGATCATGTCGGAGGCGTTGGTCTCCTCCTCGCCCTGCTCCTTCACAAACCAGTCGAGCAGCTGCATGGTACGGAAGTCATGCACGTCATAGGCGGCCTGGTAGCACTCGTTGATTGCAGCTGTGATGTAGCGCTCGTGCTCGAGGCCAGCCTGCAGCGGCTCAAGGTCGTTGGCGAAGGTCTTGTCGGGCTCTGCGATGGCTGCCATCTTGACCTGGTAGTCGTTGTCCAGAAGGTAGCGGCGAAGGATCTTGGCGTGGGCGACCTCCTCCTGCACCTGCACCATGTACCAGTTCGCAAAGCCCTTGAGGCCGCGATCCTCGTAGTAGTCGGCAAACGTGAGGTAGAGGTAGGCCGAGTAGAGCTCCTTGTTGATCTGTGCGTTAAGGGTGTCGCCAACCTTCTTGTCGAGTGCCATGGCAACCTTCTTTCCCGCCCCGCAGGGCGTTTGGGAAATGCATTCCAGTGGAGAGTCTACCCGCCGGGGCGAGAGAATGTCAGCTTCTTGAAACTTGCACCGACGGGCGGTGGAGGAAGGCCGCGGTGGGCGGCGGCGCCCGAGAGCCTCTTTTCGACGAGAAGGCCACCGAAACGTCCCTTCCAGAGCCGTTTTGGCGCCGGGGGTCGCATCTCGTACGGAATCCCGTCGGAAACCTTTGCTCTAGCGTCATATTGACGCCGGAGCAGCAACTTTCGACGTAATCCCTGCAAAACGTGCCTTCGGGCGCCAACTCCAGCAGCGACGCTACCTCACGCCCCCGTCAGCGCTCGCGCTCCCTCGCGCCGCCTCGCGCCCCGCAGCCCCGGCGTTCCTCCGCGGAGAATAGCTCCTTCTCTTGAACGACAGCCGCATTTGCCCTGTTGGCGGACATTACCTTTAAGAAAAGGAGCTAAGCTCCGGGCTCTGAGCTAAGCTCCGGAGGCCGAGCTAAACTTCGGGCCGTGAGATAAACTCCGGAACAATGACGCAAGCCGGGTCATCGCGGCCCGGCAACGAGAGGAGAATGTCGTGACCAAGCTCATGGAGTACCTGCTGGAGCCGCAAACCGTCGTGGTCTTTGACATCGACGGCGTCCTTGCGGTCTACGAGTTTGGTGATCTCTCACACAGCGCCTGCCCCGACGAGGACTGGGAGGACTACGTGCGCACGCACGACCCCTACGCCAGTTCGCGCCCGGTTCCGCAAATCCAGCGCTTCATCAAGGACAAGGGCATTGACCACGTATGGGCATGCTCGCAGGCAAGCGACGTCGAGGCACCAGGCAAGCGTGCCTTTGTCACCCGCTGCTACGAGCTTGCGCCCAGCCATGTGGTAACCGTTGCACAAAAGGCCGAGAAGGTCGGGTTTCTCCGCCAGCTAGCTCAAAAGCTGGAAATCCCCGAACGACGCGTGGCCATTGTGGAGGATACAGTGAAGACGTTGGACCTCATTGGCCAAGAGACGGACTGCGTCACGGTGCATGTCTCGTCCTTCTTTGACTACGGGATGTAGCCCCGCGTCCGCCTGCGCGCCGAAGCGCCTACGCTATCCCCTCGTGGACCTCGCGCTCGGTACCATCTGCGTCACGTATGACCTCCACCCAGCGCTCTATTCGCTCCCCATCGAGCAGCCGCGCTGCCTCTTCCACCTTATCGGCGAGAAGGTCGAGCGCCTCGGGCGAGACAGACCCGCTTGCCGCCTGAAGGGCGAGCGCCCTTGCGATTTCGGCACAACCACGTAGCGCGTCTTGTGGGCTTTCCAAGATATCACCTGCCACATAGCGTTGTTGTCCTGGTAGACACCAGAATATTCTATTTTTGAATGTTTCGCGCGCGGGTCTACATTCCGGCGCATGTACGAGATTGCCGACAGACTAGTGGGGAAGGTCCTCCGTAAGTTGAGGATAGAGTCCGACCTGAAGCAAGAGCAGGTCGCGGCTCGCCTTGGCACCAATCAATCGATGATCTCGAAGTTCGAGTCTGGCGAGCGTTCGCTTCACCTGGGCGAAGTCTACGCATATGCCGAGGCACTAGGCACCACGCCTCAGCGCATCCTGCAGGAAGTCTGGGACAGCCAAAAGCCACCGCATGGCAACTGAGGAAGAACACCCAAAGTCTCTTCTCCGCGACGCAACCAGTTCCCAGCCGCGCTACCCTAGGCTGGAAAGTCACAAGGCAGCAAGCAACTAACGGGAGCCGCATGGACAGGGGAACGTACGCCACGGGAACGCAGCTCATGCGCATAACCAGGGCCCAAGAACTTCTCACCAGCGCAAACAATTCCCTTACCCACCTGCTCACACCCGCAGAGCTTGCTCAGGCAAGCACACGCGAGAATCCCGCCGAGTACGTGGCCGGCCACCTTGCTGCAAAAGGAGCGGCAACGGATGCCCTGGATCAACTCCTTCCCCCGGGCACGACAATCGACCCCTTGGAGCTAGAGACCCTCGACGCCACCTCCGGCGCGCCGACGTGCACGGTGCGCGGACGCCTGGCCGCCGTCCTTGCCGCACACGGCATGAAGCCGCCGCGCATCTCCATCACCAACGAGGCTGGTGCCGCGCTGGCAACGGCCGTGGCTTGGGCCCCTGCCACAGGAAGCGATAACGCGTGATCTATGACCAACCTCTTGCCGTAGGCAATCTCATCCTCAAGAATCGCCTGGTCATGGTGCCCATTGCCACGGGGAAAGCTGGAACACGCGGCCAGGTGACCCAGGCACTCTGCGACCACTATGCCGTCCGTGCGCGCGGCGGTTACCTGGGCCTTGTCGAATGCGGCCATCACTTTGTCTGCGAGGAGGGCCGCGCAACCGCGGGCCAGGCGTCCATTGCACACGACGAGGAAGTCGAGGGCCTCAAGAGCGAGGCCGCAGCCGTCCACGACCAGGGAACTCCCGTCTTTGTGCAGCTCTCACATGCAGGTTCGGCAGCAACCGAGAGACTCACGGGCACGCAGCCGCTGGCGCCTTCGGCCGTCACGTGCCCAGGCGCCAAGGTAGGCCACCCCCTCCCCCGCGCCATGAGCGCAGATGACATCGCGCGCGTGCCGGAGCTCTTCTCAGCAGCGGCACGGCGCGCCCACGCGGCCGGCTTCGACGGCGTCGAGATACACGCTGCTCACGGGTACCTACTGGACCAGTTCCTCTCGCCCCTCACCAACCTGCGAAAAGACGCCTACGGAGGCTCGCTTGAGAACCGCGCGCGGCTCCTTGTGGAGGTGCTTCGTGCCGTGAGAGCAGAGCTGCCCTCGGGCTACCCGGTCTCCGTGCGCCTGGGCGGCTGCGACTACATGTCCGGCGGCAACACCATCGACGACGCGGTGACATTCGCGCGCATCGTTGAGGCGGCGGGAGCGAGCCTCATCTCCGTCTCGGGCGGCATGTGCTACTACGGCAGGTCCGGCCACGAGGACACCCCAGGCTGGTTTGCGGACTCGTCGATGCCCATCCGCGCGGCCGTTAGCGTTCCCGTGCTGCTGGCGGGTGGCATCAAGACGGGCACGGCGGCGGAAACACTGCTCGAGCAGGGCGCGTGCGACCTCGCAGGCATTGGACGTGCAATACTGAACAGGCCCGCATGGGCGCGGCGCGAGACCACCAAGCTCCGCGCTGCCAGCACGCCCGCGAAGGACACCACACGATAGCGAGGATACCGGCCGCGCAGGCCGAGGAGGACAGCATGGACGAGAGCGACATGAAGCTCGCGGAGCAACTGCGCGAGCAGCTCGAGGCAAACGGGGCAAAGACGGCCTTTGACGCGCCGGCAGCAGCGCCTGCAGAGACGCCGAGCAAAGCCGCCCCGCAAGACGAGAAGGATGACGCAGGCAGCCTCGTAGAGGGACCGTTTGCCCAGGCGATGGCCGCCTACCGAAAGGCAAAGCGCTCGGGTGACGCCGAGGCAACGGCGGCAGCCGAGCGCCACCTCCAGGACGTTGTGCGCGCCGAGCTTGCCGGCGGCACCGAGCCCTGCTCGGGAGACGAGCGATGAGCGCCGAAGAGATCGGCGCCACGGGCAGCGCGTCCAAACCCACTCCCGTTGACCTTGGCCCCAACGGGCCTGGCTCGCTCGGGCGCCTCATCCCCTGGCCAGACGACGAGACCTACCCCAACATCCCCGCCGAGGACGCGCTCGAGCTCTTCCTTGGCTGGGTGGAGTCGCGCGGCATGCAGCTCTGGGATCACCAGGAGGAGGCCCTTCTCGACCTTGCCTCAGGCGACCACGTGATCTTGGGCACGCCCACGGGCTCCGGCAAGAGCATGGTTGCCGTAGGCATGCTCTTCATAGCCAACTGCACCAACCGTCGCGCCTACTACACGGCACCCATAAAGGCGCTGGTCAGCGAGAAGTTCTTCAACCTGGTTGACCTTCTCGGCAAAGACAACGTGGGCATGATCACGGGCGACGTGGTGATAAACAGCGAGGCGCCCGTCATCTGCTGCACAGCCGAGATCCTTGCCCAGGACGCGCTGCGCTTTGGCGAGCACGCGGACATCGGCTGCGTGGCCATGGACGAGTTCCACTTCTACAGCGACCGCGACCGCGGCTGGGCTTGGCAGGTGCCACTGCTGGCGCTACCCCACACGCAGTTCCTGCTCATGTCCGCCACGCTGGGCGACGTCACCGACATCGCCACCGCGCTCGAGGAGCACACCGGACGCGCCGTCGACAAGGTGCTCGATGCGCCCCGGCCGGTGCCCCTCTCCTACGAGTTCGTGGAGACCCCGCTCGAGGGCACGGTCGAGCTGGCCCTTCGTGACGGCGACGCGCCTCTCTACATAGTGCACTTCTCGCAGGAGGCTGCCCTCAAGAGCGCGCAGGCCCTTTCGAGCTACGGCGTCTCGTCGAAGGAGCAGCGCGAGGCCCTGAAGGACGCCGTCAAGGGGGTGCGCTTCACCACCACGTTTGGTAAGACCCTGAAGCGACTCATCCTCACGGGCGTGGGCGTGCATCACGCCGGCATGCTGCCACGCTACCGCCTGCTGGTGGAGAAGCTCGCCCAGCAGGGCCTGCTGCCCGTAATCTGCGGCACAGACACGCTGGGCGTGGGCATCAACGTCCCCATCCACACCGTGCTTCTCACCCAGCTCACAAAGTTCGACGGCAAGCACATGCGCCGGCTCAACGCGCGAGAGTTCCACCAGATTGCGGGGCGCGCCGGCCGCGCCGGCTTCGACACCGAGGGCCGCGTGATCGCGGAGGCCACCGAGTACGACATCGAGCGCGCAAAGGCGCTGGCCAAGGCCGGCGGAGACCCCAAGCGCGCCCGCAAGATCAAGGTCAAGACGCCGCCCTCGGACTTTGTTGGCTGGAACAAGCAGACCTTCGAGCGCCTCATTGCGGCAGAGCCCGAGAAGCTCCGCCCGCGCCTGCGCATCACGCACTCCATGGTGCTTGCCGAGATCGAGCAGGGCGGGGACGCCTGGGCGCGAACGCACAAGCTCATCGAGGACTCGGCCCAGACGCCGGAGGAGAAGGTCGCGCTCTCACAGCGCACCGACGAGGTCTTTGCCACGCTCATCGGCGCCGGCGTGGTCGAGCGCCACGAGGAGGATGACGGCACTGCCTCCTACCTGCTCACCGTTGACCTACCCGAAGACTTTGCGCTTGACCAGCCCCTCTCGCCGTTCCTTCTCGCCGCCATCGAGCTTCTGGACCCGGAGAGCGAGACCTACGCGCTCGACCTCATCTCGATGGTAGAGGCCACGCTTGAGGACCCGCCGCAGATCCTGCGCGCCCAGGAGCGCGAGGCACGTGGTGCCGCCATCGCGGCAATGAAGGCCGAGGGCATCGAGTACGAGGAGCGCATGGAGCGCGCGCAGGAGGTCACCTATCCCAAGCCGCTCGAAGACCTTCTCGACGCCGCCTTTGCGGAGTACTGCGAGAAGGTCCCCTGGGCAAGCGACTACTGCCTGCGGCCAAAGAGCGTCCTGCGCGACATGGTCGAGACGGCAAGCGACTTCAAGACCTACATCGGGCGCTACAAGATCGCCCGCTCGGAAGGCACGCTTTTGCGCTACCTCTCGGACGCCTACCGCGTGCTTGATCGCACGGTGCCTGCCGAGAAGCGCGACGAGCGCTTGGAAGACATCGTGATTTGGCTCAGGCTCGTCGTGCGCACCACGGACTCCTCGCTCGTGGACGAGTGGGAGGGCGCCGGCACCGAAGATGGCGCCACGGTTGCCGCGCCAAGCGTGGACGAGGTCGTCCACGACAGGCGCGGCCTCACCCTGCTCGTGCGTAACGCCCTCTTCGCCCGAGTGCGCCTGGCGGCGCTGGGCAAGGTCGAGGAGCTGGGCGACCTCGACGCGGACTGGGGCTACCGCTCGGTCGTGTGGCAGCAGGCGCTCGACGCCTTCCATGCTGACCACGAGCAGATCCTCTTGGACGCTGACGCTCGCTCCTCTGCCTACCTCGACATCGACGAGAAGGACGAGAAGACAGACCACGTCTGGCACGTCCACCAGGTCTTCCGCGACTCCGACGACGACCATGACTTTGGCATCTGGGGCGACGTCGACCTCGATGCCACGCAGGACGAGGGAGCCGTAGTTTTCAAGACCTACCGCGTGGGGTTTGTCGACACGCTCGCCTAGGGGCAGGAGCACGCCGCAGGCCTACCGTTCGGGGCGCAAGACGCGCGTCTCCCCGTGTTTCTCGGGAAAACCGCCCCAACGGCGGGTAGAACGAGAGCGCGGGGCGGCGCGCAAGGCGTCAGCCTCAGGCACACTCGCTAGGGAGGACGCCATGGCAGAGACAAACCAGACCTACCAGGACCTCGGATACGACAAGATCTTCGTGTCACTCGACGGGACGGAGCGCCAGGCAAAGGTGCTTCATCGCGCCATCGTGATGGCGGCAAACGACAACGCCGAGCTCTACATTGGCCACGTCATCGACTCGACCGCGCTCGAGACTGCAGGGACTTACCCTGTCGACCTCATTCCCTCGCTCGAGAAGGACTTCCGCGAGTCCATCGCCGAGCAGGTTGCCGAGGCAGAGGCGGAGCCGCAGATCAAGAGCGTCAAAGTCATCGTGAAGGCGGGACGCATCCGCGAGACCCTGAAGGACGACATGCTCGACGTCATCAAGCCGGACCTCGTCATCTGCGGGGCGCGCGGGCTCTCGTCCATCAAGTACGCAATTCTCGGCTCCATCTCCACCTTCCTCACGCGCTCCACGACCTGTGATGTGCTCGTCGTAAAGTAGCGCGCTCACGGCAGGCCGCAGGCCGTTCACGGATTTCTTGGGTACCTTCGCGGTATCCCACAGAAATCCCACAGCTTGTTCTTCCGTGGGATGATAATCCCCAGGCGTTTTGTAAAGTCGCAGGTAATCATCGCATTTATTGTTGCGGCCCCTCTCACGCAGAGGGGCCGCAACCCTATATGACGACTTGAGACTTTTGCAGGAAACGTGATACCTCACTTTTCACGCTAAGGTTATCTAGCTGCGTTCTTGGCATGCTCGCGCCAGAGCGCACCGTTAACGTCGGCCACGGAGGTAACCTTTGTCGCTCTCGTCTACAACCCGAAACGGAGTCCTCGCGCTTGCCCTCGCCAGCACCATGGCGATTGGCATTGGAGCAGTTAGGCCCGCAGTTGCCTTGGGCGAAACGCTCGACGACCTCGAGGCAAAGGTCGAGCAGACAAACGACGAGCTCACTACGGCAAACGACAAGGTTGCCCAGCTCCAGCAGCAGATTGACGATAACCAACAGCGCATCGCCGAGATTGAGGCCCAGCTTCCCGATGCGCGTGCCGCCGCCGCGCAGAGCATCCGAACCCAGTACAAGATGCAGCAGGGCTCGCAGGGGCTTGTTGAGCTGGTTCTCTCGTCTGAGAACTTCTTCGACTTTCTCGCCACCATCCAGTTCCTTGACTCCGTGACCTCATACAACAGCGACCAGATTCAGTCGCTTGTCGACCTCACGACCGAGCTTTCGAGCACGCAGGAAGACCTCAACTCCCAGCTTGCGCAAGCCGAGACCGAACGCCAGAACGCCCAGGATGCCCTTGACTCTGCCGTTGCCGCACGTGAGGCGTTGCAGCAGCAGATGGCGGAGGAGCAGGCAGCGCAGCAGGCCGAAGCCGAGGCCGCGCTGCAGGAAGCAGCACAAAGTGAGGGCGAGACCTTCCAGACCGAGTCGGGCAACACGGCAACCGTTGAGGTGCCCGAATCCTCTACCAGCTCCTCGAGCGATTCCGAAAGCTCCAACAACTCCAACAGCTCCAGTGAAAACGTCAACTGGCAGAGCGACAAAGATAGCTTTGTGGCGCAATGGGGTGCTCGCATTGACGCCTACCTGGCAGGCTCCCCGCTCGCTGGCTACGGCAGCACCTTCGCCGCAGCGGCTTGGGACTATGGCATTGATCCGCGACTCTCGCCCGCAATCTCGGCCGTTGAGAGCAGCAAGGGACTTTACTGCGCCTACTCCCACAACGCCTGGGGCTGGGGCAGCGTAAGCTGGAGCAGCTGGGAGACGGCGATCTATGCGCACACCGCCGGCCTGGCCTCGGGCTACGGCGGTTACCTCACCTACTCCATGGCACAGAAGTACTGCCCGCCCAACGCGGCAGCGTGGTACTCATCCGTCGCAGCCAACATGGCGATGATCTAGGGGCGTTTCCGGACCTACCGCATCCTGCGGGCCCGCCGTCGGCCTCTCGTCGGCCCGTCATCGGCCCGCCATCGGTCTCTCGTCGGCGTTTCTCTCACGAAACCTGCGGGTTAATAGCAGTTAGCCTCATGCGTCGCTGAGAGGAACTGCAGGTAGATTGCTTGTGACCTTCTCGGGCACTGCTATTAAGCCGCAGGTTTTGCGCCCAGGCACCACACGCGCCCTTCTGGCGGAACGCCACGACCCCCATCAAGCGTGACGCTATCATGTCTGCATGACGATGCTACTTGGACATATCTCGAGCATTGAGGCGTACGACCTCCTTGGGCTAGGGCGCGATTCGCTCTCGCAGCCACGGGGCATGACCCCCGAGGTAAGGGGCACTATTGAATCCCTCGCCCTTCTCAACACATCATCCCTCGAGCAAAGACGTTCCAGAATAGCGCGCCTCACGGAGCTTCCTCTGCCCGCTCACATCATTGTCTCCAATAGACCCGGCCTCAAGCCAAGCCATCAAGTCGTTCCGCACGGTTGGTCCTATGGCCAGCCTTACAGTGACCTGGCGTCCGTCAACCTTGCAGCGGCAACTCCCTATGTCTGTCCCCCTGAGATGGCTCTCATGCAGATGGCTCGCGCGCTGACCAGGCCAAAGCTTGCGCTGCTGGTAGACCAAGTAGTTGGTAGCTACCGAATTCTTCGACCAGAGGCGGTCCCTTTCTACGAGCGCCTTTCCAACGTAGGCTTTGAACGAGCAGATAGTTCCTCTTCTAATGCAGGGGTCTTTGCACCAACCACGGTCTATGGCCTTCCACCGCTCTCCAGCATCGAGACCATACGCTCCTACGTTGCCGCCATGCCCAGCGCTTGGGGCTCTCGTCTGCTTGGGAGGTCATTGTCTCTTGCGGCAGACGGCCTTGCCTCACCGCTTGAGGCACAGGTGTACGCGCTTGCATTCTGTGGAAGGGTAAACGGCAGCGCGGGCATTCCCAAACCCCTTGTCAACTCAAGACTTGAGGTTAGCGGACCTGCTCAGCGACTGTTTGGCTCATCGTGGATCAAGCCAGACTACTTCTGGCCAGACGCCG
>Ga0256406_1007252_pt1 | contig 10640 bp, 11 predicted proteins | sample RumenRJG_03DNA_FD_185986 | JGI IMG/M metagenome (GOLD analysis project Ga0256406, IMG submission 185986) | Bovine rumen microbial communities from Lethbridge, Alberta, Canada - RJG_03 | ecosystem: Host-associated > Mammals > Digestive system > Stomach > Rumen | place: Canada: Alberta | collected...
GACCAACCTCTCTGTAGCAGAGGCCGAGTCATACCATACATCCGGGAAGGAGCACATCATCCTCGTGCTCGCCCGCCCCATCGAGGATACCGACGGGCTCAGGATCAGGATCGAGGACCTCTGCGTCACCGCGGAGGCGGAGATTCTCTTCTACGACAGGGACAGCCGCACCCTGGCGGCGAAGGTCCCAGCCTGGGTGTTCAACGTGGCTTCCGAGGAGGGGCACAGGTTCAGCATAGAGACGGACCTGTCCTTCCTGGTCAGGAACCTCAAGGAATATTACGAGCGCTTCGGAGAGTCGGTGTCCCTGCCCCGTTCGGCCCCGTGCATCGCCGGGGATGCCGTTCCTTGGCCCGGCGGCCCCGCCCCCACCCCGGAGCAGAGGGAGGCGGTCCGCGCGGTGCTCTCGTCTCCCATGTCCTATGTGTGGGGGGCGCCCGGCACCGGGAAGACCCAGGAGGTCCTCGCTGCTTCTGTCTCCGCCTATCTTGCAAAGGGGAGGAGGGTAGCGGTGATCGCTCCGACCAACAACGCCGTGGAGCAGGTACTGCGCGGGCTCATAAGCGCCATCGGCCGCAGCAGGGAGCTGTCGGGGCTGGACCCGGCGAAGGCCATCATCCGCCTGGGGACGGCGACCGAGCCGTTCGCCTCGGAGTATCCCGGCATATGCGAGGGGAAGGGCATCCGCGCCATCGCGGACAAGCGCAGGAAGGATGCGGACCTTCTCAGGAAGGTCCTCGCCGAGCGCCGCCGCGATTCCGTCCGCGGCGAGGTCGCAGAGCTCATGTCCATGCAAAAAAGGGGCGAGCGCGGGAAGCCTTTCTCCGACAGGATCGCCTCGCTCTCCCGGAGGCTGGAGGGCGACAGGGAGGCCTCTGCGCTGCTGGCACGTGCGGAAAAAGGCGACGGCAATGCACTGGGAGAACTTCAGAGGGTGATGTACGGGCGCGACCGTCCGGCGGGCTCGATCCCTTAGTACGCCGGATGCACGGACATGCAGATCGGTGCGAGGATCGAGGAGCTGGAGTCTCAGGCGGCCGCCCTCACTGCATCGGCGGTCGACCGCGATCCGAAGGACGCGCTGATAATCGCCTGCACCCCGCAGATATGCATGTCGCGCTTCCTGCCGAACGGCGCCGAAGGGGACAAGCCGGCCCTGGATGCCGACCACATATTCATCGACGAGGCCGGGTACTGCGGGGTCCTCCTGAGCACCGCCCTGCTGGCCAACGGCATCCCCGTGACGTTCCTGGGGGACCATAAGCAGCTGCCCCCGGTGTGCACCCTGGAGAAGGAGAGCATGGAGGGATGGGCGGGGAAGGACCCCAAGATGGCCTGGTCCTTCCTCTGGGACATGTCCGCCCTCTACACCGAGGATGTCCTCGCCAGGGATCCGCAGGAGCTTGCCGACATGTACCGCGCAGGGGCGGAGCCCTCTTTCGCCCGCACGGTCAAGCGCGACCTCACCGCCTCCCACCGCTTCGGGGACAACCTCGCCGGGGTCCTCGACCGCTTCGTCTACCGCAACGGCATCAGGGGATTGGCCGAGCATCCGCTGGAGATAATCTGCATTGATGTCAGGTGCGGCCCGAGGAAAGAGCGCATGAACAGGCCGGAGGCCGAGGCCATCTCGGAATGGATCCGGCGCGAGGAGCCTCCCGCAGGGAGCTTCTGCATCCTGACCCCGTACAAGAACCAGTACCGCGTCCTCCGCGACACCATGCCGTGGTCGGAGGGGGACGCCCTGCTGACCGTGCACAAATCCCAGGGGAGGGAATGGGACACGGTCATCCTGAGCGTGCAGGACGGCGAAGACTGCGTCCGCGACGTCCCTCTCAGGTTCACATCCTCATCCACGGCGACGGGCATGAAGGTCATCAACACCGCGGTCTCCCGTGCCAAGAAGAGGCTGGTCATCGTCTGCGACCGCGGTTTCTGGCTCCCCAAGGAAGAGGAGCTGATCGGCGCCCTGGTATCGGACAGAGTGTGCCAGCATGTAATATCGTATTCTGACGGCAGGCTGTCCGATTGAAAAAATACAAATAAAATCCGATAGTACGGACGCTCCATGGCACAGAGCAAGAAGCAGCTCTCCAGGAACAAGGCGAACAAAGCCAAGGCCGAAGAGAAGAAGAAGGCCATGAGCTCGGATGACCCTGTCGAGAAGTACAAGGCCATGAAAGAGCTCAAGAAGAAAGGCAAGAAGTGATTCCCGGGCCTTGCTTCGATTTTTTTCAAAACCATTCCGGGGCCTGATACGTCCCGGGGCATTTGCGAACTATTCGGATCCGATGAAGGGCCGGATGTGCCAGAAATCAAAAGGAGCCACTTGAGGGGTTCGAACCCCCGACCTCATGCTTACAAGGCACGTGCGCTACCAGCTGCGCCAAAGTGGCCTACGGCCTCCATCCGCTCCGGGATATTATACTTTATCGGCGCGTCGCGGACAGGCCAGTATATGCGGGCGGTGTGCCGGCGATAAAAAACCGGCAAGCGCCCTAAGGGGTTTCGGAGGGGCTCGGGCCCCTCCTGGCTCAGTAGGAGATGCCCTCCCAGAGCATGGCGTCGCAGACCTTCTCGAAGCCCGCGATGTTGGCGCCCACCTGGATGTCGCCCTCGAAGCCGTACTTCTTGGCCGCGTTGGCGGAGTTGTGGTAGATGGTGACCATGATGTCGTTGAGCTTCTTGTCGACCTCCTCGAAGGTCCAGGAGAGCCTTGCGGAGTTCTGGCACATCTCGAGGGCAGAGGTGGCGACACCTCCGGCGTTGGCGGCCTTGGCAGGACCGAAGAGGACCTTGTTGGCCTTGTAGACGGCGATCGCCTCAGGAGTGGAAGGCATGTTGGCTCCCTCTCCGACGGCTTTGCATCCGTTCTTCACGAGGATCTCGGCGGACTCGCCGTCGATCTCGTTCTGGGTCGCGCAGGGGAGAGCGATGTCGCACTTGATCGTCCAGATGCCCTTGCAGCCCTCGAAGTACTGGGCCTTCTTCCCGAAGTCGTAGTTGAGGTAGGTCTTTATCCTGTCCCTCTTCTGCTCCTTGATCAGCTGGAGGTTGCGGTAGTCGATGCCGGCGGGGTCGTAGATGTACCCGTTGGAGTCGGAGACAGCGACGACCTTGGCGCCGAGCTCGGTGGCCTTCTGGCAGGCGTAGATGGCGACGTTCCCGGATCCGGAGATGACGACGGTCTTCCCCTTGAAGGACATCTTGTAGTCTTTCATGTACTCCTGCATGAAGTAGCAGAGGCCGAAGCCGGTGGCCTCGGTCCTGGCGAGGGATCCGCCGGCGGGGATGGCCTTGCCGGTGAGGACTCCGGTGAACTCGTTCCTGAGCCTCTTGTACTGGCCGTACATGTAGCCGATCTCCCTTCCGCCGGTTCCGATGTCGCCGGCGGGGACATCGGTGTCGGGGCCGATGTGCCTGTAGAGCTCGGTCATGAAGGACTGGCAGAAGCGCATGATCTCGTTGTCGGACTTGCCCTTGGGGTCGAAGTCGGATCCTCCCTTGCCGCCGCCTATGGGCAGGGTGGTGAGGGAGTTCTTGAAGATCTGCTCGAAGCCGAGGAACTTCAGGATGGACAGGTTGACGGAGGGGTGGAGCCTGAGCCCGCCCTTGTAGGGTCCGATGGCCGAGTTGAACTGGACGCGGTACCCGCGGTTGACGTGGACCTTCCCTTTGTCATCCATCCAGGGGACACGGAACATGATGGTCCTCTCGGGCTCGACGAGCCTCTCGATGATGGCGTTCTTCTGGATCTCGGGGCGGGCCTCGACGACGGGCTGCAGGGAGATGAAGACCTCCATGACGGCCTCGAGGAACTCTTTCTGCTCAGGGTAGCGCTTCTTCAGGTCGCGGTAGACGCCCTGAAGGTACTTGTTGCTCAGTTCGTTTTTGATTGATGCCATCAGATTGCCTCTTTTGGTGCTTTTTCGCATCACGATTGTAGTATTTAACAGTTAAATGGCGGAAAAAATCGATAAATGATAGTTAATCGTTCAAATTCTACGGAATCCGTATCATATTCGCCGTTTGTCTATTATAATACGTAAAAACTAGACAATTATCCATATGCCCTTGAGACACCTCCGGGCAGGTCCCGGAGCGTGCCGCGGAGGCGTCCGCGGGCCTTTCCCTCCCCTCCTGAAAATAACGTTCAATACACGCGCCCATGGCAAGTTTTAATATAGGCGACGTAATCGCGACGAGCATTCAACCGATATTTTCACGGTGATTCAAAAATGGCAGACAATGCGAAGAAGGTCATCCGCCTTGAGTACAAGGCGTATCTTGCGGACGAGGACAGGCTCTACGACACCACCGACGAGGCGGCGGCGAAAGAAGCGAACATCTACAGCGACAAGGTCAAGTACGCCCCCATGGCGTACATCGTCGGATCCAACAAGCTGTTCCCCGCTCTCGACAAGGCCATCGCGGCCGCCAAGGTCGGAGAGGAGTTCACCGTCGAGGTCCCCGCCGAGGAAGGCGCCGGAGCCAGGAACCCCAAGCTCATCGAGGTCCACTCCGCCAAAGAGTTCTACAGGGAGCAGATCAACCCCATGGTCGGCATGACCGTCACCCTCGGCGGCAGGCCCGGCATCGTCACCGCTGTCGGAGCCGGACGCGTCCGCGTCGACTTCAACAACCAGCTCGCCGGCCACGACCTCAAGTACGTCATGAAGATCTCTGAGGAGATCACCGACAACAACGCCAAGGCCGCCGCCATCATCGAGGCCGACTTCGGCGACGCCTCCGACTTCAAGTTCGAGTTCCCCGGGGACAAGGTCATCGTCACCCTCCCCGAAATCGTCAAGTTCAACCAGACCTGGGTCACCGCCAGGTTCAGAATCGTCTCCGACCTCCGCGAGGCGTTCGGCGTCGACACCGTCGAGTTCGTCGAGATCTGGGCGGCGGCCAAGAAGGACGAGGCCCCCAAGGCCGACGCTCCTGCGGCTGAAGACAAGAACTGAACCAATAAGGATATAAAGCAGGAGCAAATCTCCTGCTTTGCCTTACTGGCAAACGATTTAACTCTGGGCAAGTGGCCTAACCTGGATATGGCAACAGCCTCCTAAGCTGTAGGTTGAGGGTTCGAATCCCTTCTTGCCCGCCATCTTCTCCAGAATTCCTTGAATATTCTAACCAGAGTATACTTATTCTAACTCTCTCATTCCGAACCTACCTCTGAATCCCCTCGATATCCTCTCTTTTGCATCGGATCCTTCGAAAAAACTCCGGAATCCGCGTTTTGCAACGGGATTTAGATAACAAAAATCTGAATTGGTATGCACATGATTCGTGCATATCTATTCCCAAAAATAACACGTGGCGGTCCTAAAAAGACCCGTTACATTTTCCCAAATGCGGATTTTATAAAAGTCCCGAACCGCCTGAAAGATGTAGCAGTTCGGGGAAAGAGGTTTCGTGCGGTATAAAACGGCCCTCAGGGGTCCTTGTGCCTCAGGAGTCCGTTTGCCCTGGCAAGCCTGATCCTCTCCGATGCCTCCTTCTTCATGTCCGGACGCATGACGGAACTGTAAATCAGCCTCGTCTTCGCACGGCTGCGGGCCATCTTGCATGCATTGTAGAAATCCCTGGTGGTCTGCTCGTTGGAGTGTCCCATCTGGAAACTCACAGAAGGCAGCAGGTCGAAATCCTGATCCAGCACAGTGGTGCAGAAGGTGGCTCTGAAGGTCTTGGTGGAGAAGGGGAATCCGCATATCCTGGAAAGCTTCCTCATCCCCTGCCTCAGAGCGTTATCGGAGTAACGGTACGTTCCGGGATTCCTGAGGTTGGGGAACAGGGCATCGGTCTCCACGCCCGCCTTTGCCAGATGTGCTGTACGCATGATGAGGTACTCCTCGATCTTAGGAATCAGGTCCTCACGGAGGATCCCCACAAGGTGGGGGTCCTGATACTTGCCGTTGCCTTTGGGGAATCTCACGAAGACCGTCTTGTTCACGAGGTCCAGATCGTTCACCCCTAACCTGATGATCTCTCCCGGGCGGATCCCTGTCGCCAGGGCGATTATGACCACACCCTGAATAACGGTCATCCTCCAACCCGGGAGGTTATCCAGGACAGCCTCTATGATAGCCACCTCTTCATCAGTGAGGACCTCGACCTCCTTCTTCGGGACGCTTATCTTCAGTTTCCTCCTCGCAATCAGGACCGCTCCGTAATTACCAGCACACTGAAAGTACGAGTTCATCAGTGCCAGGGCCCTCTCCTGCGTGGATGTCTGAAGGCCTTCCACATCCCTCAGCTCCGCTATGAACAGACGGACATCGCGTTCGGTCATCACAGCGGGATCACAATTGACTATCTTCCCTTCCTGCGCCAGCTTGGCGAATACCCTTCCATAGCGGCGGATCTTGCGGTTGCGCTCGACCTCGGTGGACGGCTTGCAGATGCCGATCATGTCGTCGTTGTACCTGTCCAGATAGGACAGGAATGTCTTCAGTTCGATGCTGTCTTCTTGCGTGTTTTCTTCTACCATTAAATCTCCCTCCAAATTCTAATTATTCCAACTATTCTAACTGCCAGACGTTCGGTTAGAAATGTTGGAATGTCGTTCATATTCTGCTGAAGTAATGCCTTACCTCAGCACCTCCGTAGTTCTTCACGGCCGAGCGCAGCCCCCGACGGAATCTCTCCCCGGGCGTGAAGAACGACTTCCCGCTGGTGCCCGTATCGTAGGTGAATCCGAACCTTTTGAGCAAGGCGGTCAACATCTTCGGGGCCTCCATATCATAAGGTGTCCAATCGTCCCTATCGGCACGAATAGCGATGTACTGCTGGCGGACATCCTTGGTCGACATCTTCGCAATCATGCGGGAGAGGTCTTCCCAGGTGGGGGATTCGTCCGACACTCCCTTGATGCATTCCTCGGACAGCTTGATGCGAACCACATCCATGAATGCCCTGAGAAGGGTGGCTTCGGTACTGAGCTCGAGATCGGGATCGTCTGCGATCCTGTCAACCATGAGCTGGATGATGTCCTCATCCGTGCCCATGGCTAGTCCAATCGGCAGATGTACCAGACAGATGTCCTCGGCACGCCCCTGGAATTCCGGGGCATTCTGGATTCCATAGACCTCCCCGTAGAGGTACTTGGTCTGACCATCCTTGACTTCGCTTTTCCTCAGGAACCTCTTCGCTTCGTTCTCGAAGGGTTTGAAGGAAAAGGCCACCGGCTCCTTGCGTACCTCAAGCAAAGTTACGAGAAGCTTCAAGGCATAGAGCTTGGTGCGAATCTTATCGAAGGTCGGGATCTCCGATACATTCATCGTCAGCCTCTCGGCGACCTCGTACTTGTCGTAACCGAACACTCTCATGGGTTTGAAACCGGAGAGGTCCTTCAGCATGCGGACCACTATGGCGCGGTCCTTGAGATCCGAAGGACAGTCCTCCAGCAGGCTGGCCACCACCGATGTGTAGTGGTACTGGGCCTTCACGGATTCGTAGTTCTCCCCCTTCGTACGGATGTATGTAGCATCGTGCTTGCTAAATCCTTCTGTGAGGATGTTTGTGATGCTGTATCCACGATCCCTGTCACGGAAGTTCTTCGTGGCCTCGTCGAGGAGAAGGGTCGAGCGATACTTGTCCGCGATTAGTGCCAGGGAGGCCGCCGAATAGTTCGTCATCTTCACCGCCCTGTAGCAGAGGGCCTTGAAGTAGTCCAGCAGCGTACTCTTACCGGACCCGTGCTCGGCATCCAGAAAGACCAGGGGTGAGACCTCGAATTCCTCTACGAAATAACTGTGAACGACGATACTGTGTACAAAGGAGTACAGGGCTTCGGAATCCATCTTCAGGAAAAATGGATCCAAAAGCGACAGGTCGTGTTCGATTTCCGTGAGAACGGAACGGGTGAATGCCTCTGCAAGACCGTGATCCTCCGGGTGCTCCCCGGAGTTCCTCAGCCCCTCTATCCGTTTCAGGAACTCTTCGAGGTACTGCTTGGGATTCTCGGGGAAACACCAGATTTTCCCTTGCTCCCCCGCATAACTCTCAAGCTCTTTTGCATCGGAACGGTTGAACCAATCGTTGTAATCGAAGTACTCCATGGTGCCGCGTTTGGTAACGATGGCCATTCCGGGAAGACCATTATCGTCGCGGTAGAACTCGTACCGGAACCATTCATCCTGGCTCTCCTCGTCGTCAGGCTTAGGCCTTCTGCCAAATGCCATTTCCCTCAACCCCCTTCTGACTGCTGACCTCCGCCCAGCAATCAGTACATATGCTGCACCTCATGCCATTGGCAAAAGTCAGGGGAATTACGTATCCAGATTTCAGGCACGCGTCACATTTCCCGATTGTGTGGGAAACATGGGTGCTGCAGACGGGATTGGAGCAAGCTATCGCCTTTACCCGTTCTGCCCAGGCCTTCTTGGTAAGGTGCCCCGCCACAGGCGGGTAAATCACCCCCTTGGTAATGATCTTCTTCGACATAAGATCACCTCTCGAAAATTCCACCGCAACCCTGATCGAAAAGACAATCCTGGCACTGTTCTTTCTCCAGCCTTCCGATGCTCCGGAGGCCGAGCGCGAGCAGTGCCACAATGGCAGCGTTGCGGCATTTAAGGTCGTATTCGTTCCTGAATCCCTCAACTGACTCAAAAAGCCACTCGGGGACCTTCGCGGAGATCACATCCGGGTGTCTCGGCGAAGTCGTTTTATCTCTGAAATTGTATGTCATAACGTCACGTCTGGTGATACCTCAACGGGCGCCTCTAACCTCGCCCGTTGTCCATCTTCTTCTTGTTTGGTTCCTCATGTTCACGTCTCAGCGACGAGATTCTTCGACCTCGTGGCGAACGATGAATTCGATCGAGGCCTTCCTGACAAAATCAGCTCTGGATCTGCAAAATCCTCTGCTTATGAAATCGTCAATCTCGTCGATTTCCCGTTCAGTGAACAAGACTTCCACTGCTTTCATTTTCCTGGCTCCTGTCCCATAAACTTTAAGCAGTTGTAAATTGCTTAAATCGTCTATTAGGACTATGTAGGATATTAATCACGGGAGTATATATAAGTTATTTACCCTATTTGGTAAATTAGAGCAAAATATGATTAATAGAAGGTTAAACAGATGGGAATCCGCAAGCTGTGTCTGACAAAGAAAATAACTGTTACCACTTCTGAAAAACTATATTCAGAAATCGAAGAAGTCTGCAAAAAGAGTATGCATTTTGCTACAATATCAGAATACACTGCGTACGCTATGGAATACTTCATTGATCGTTTCATAGATGATGTCGCCCCATATGTGGTAGAAGAACAAAAAAAGAGGCTGAAGGACAATACCTATATGGAAAGGATGGAGTTCGCCAGCGATTATAGTGGCGCAACCACCAGTTGGCAAGCTACTGTTCCATTAGGATTGCTTTTTCAATTCAATAGCATTCAAAATATTTTTCACACGCTTGATCCAACAAACATGATTAGGTACAGTGTGGAGTATTACCTTAAGTGCATAAGACGCAAGGATGGTCTGATTGCAATACTACTCAATAATATCCCCTTACCGGAAGAAAGGCCCCTGCCAGAGATTAAGTTCAAGGAACTAAAATCCGATAAATCCTGAGTTTAACCGATATACCAGGTATATGTCGGACTCTTTGCCAATATCTTGAAACAGTAGCCGAAGTGAGTACGGATTAATTGGTATTCATTCCATCCAGTTTATGATAGTACCCCTCCTGTACCTGCCAATGTACATGACATCACTACTGTGAAGATTGAATCACACTATCAACCGATGTAATCAACTCTCCCCTCATCTGCAAAATATAGCTAAGAAGTAAGAGGTTTGTATGCAACATGGTCCCCTTGAGCCATACTGAAATAGTATGTTTCAACCCAACAGCTTCAGCATTCCACCGAATGCGGCGGACGATGCAACCTGGATGGATGCGGCACCGCACAGCATTCCCGCGTCTCCGTCCTTCATGCCGATCCTTTCAGCAAGTTCGGATAGATCGGGATACTCCAGCTGCACCGCATCATAATAGGGAACTGTGACCTTGCCGCCATCCATACGGAACGGCATGCACACGGATGCGCCCATCATGATCGCACCGTCCCGGTATTTGATGTCGCTGTCCATGAGATGTCCCTTGCCATGTGCCAGCAGCACGAATTCGGCTTTGCAGTCCAGTAATCCTAGGGGCTGTTCCTCGGGAATCTCGATACCCGTCCCATCCACGAGTTCCTTTCCTTTCGGAGTAAGGTAGATACCTCTCTTCTGGGCATCGGCGAATCCCATTCCCCTGAGATATTTCAGTATCATACGGACCGCACCTTCGCCGATGCCGGTTATGTCGGCCAGGGCCTGACGGCTGACCTTGCCGTCGGAACAGAGGTACATGATGTACAGGATGTGAGCATCCGTGAACCTGCGGACCATCCCGCGGCGCATATCTATACTCAGATTCTTCATGGGTTCCTGGAACATACTGCCTATGAAAGGACAGAAGTAACTGGGCTCCAGATGTGTATTCAAACAGTCGGAGGTCTGCAACTCCGTATTCATATTCCCGACCTCATCTTTCTGTATAGTGATACTGCGAAGATTCCCACGAACATGATGATCAATCCCAATTCCACGGCCAGAAGCAGGGTCTGGTCCTTCTGGAGTT
>Ga0256406_1007253_pt1 | contig 10636 bp, 10 predicted proteins | sample RumenRJG_03DNA_FD_185986 | JGI IMG/M metagenome (GOLD analysis project Ga0256406, IMG submission 185986) | Bovine rumen microbial communities from Lethbridge, Alberta, Canada - RJG_03 | ecosystem: Host-associated > Mammals > Digestive system > Stomach > Rumen | place: Canada: Alberta | collected...
ACGTCAACAGATTCTCATTCTTGATGAGATAAAAGCTATCCATGCGCAACTTAGTAGAATTTCTTGCCAAACACAATCACTGGTTTGTCTTTTTAATTCTGGAAGTATTCAGCCTGATACTGTTGTTTCAATACAACAGCTATCAAGGCAGCGTATGGTTTTCTACGGCAAACGCAGCAGCAGGCAAGCTGCTCAGTTGGGAAGCGGACATCGAGTCTTTCCTCTCCATGTCCAAAGCCAACCAAGAGCTCACCCAGCGCAACCTCTATCTCGAGCAGCAGGTGAAGACCTTGTCCAAGCAGCTTACCAATGCTACCAAAGACTCCAATTGGGTACATCGCAACCAACTTGACATCCTCAAAGGCTATCATCTCATCCCCGCTCAGGTGGTGAGTAACTCCATCGACCGCCACGACAACCTCATCACCATAGACAAAGGTAGTCTCGACGGTGTGAAGAAGGACATGGGTGTAGCCTGTGGTACAGGTGTAGTAGGTATCGTCTATTTAGTGTCACCTCACTATTCCGTCGTCATCCCAGCGTTGAATACCGAGTCGAACATCAGCTGCCAAATCAAGGGTCGTGGCTATTTCGGCTATCTCCGGTGGTATGGTGGCAACAGCAAACTGGCCTACGTCGAGGATGTGCCACGCCATGCACGCTTCCGCCTATACGACTGGGTAGAGACGAGTGGCTATTCCTCCGTCTTCCCTCCCGGCATTGCCGTAGGAAAGATACTCCATGTCTACAACTCAGCAGACGGCATATCCTACCGCCTGCAAGTGGAACTGTCGACCGACTTTGGCAAGCTGCGTGATGTCTGTGTCATTGACAACAAACCAGTATTGGAAAGACTTGACGCACTGCGCGCCGCACAAGACTCGTTGAAACCGAAAGAAGACAAATAGAAATGAACATAGACTTTCTTAAAAGGCTGTTGCTTTTTATCGTGCTATTGCTCGTACAGGTGCTTGTCCTCAATCACATCCATCTGTTCGACTATGCCACGCCATTGTTGTATATCTATTTTGTCATCAGCTTCAACCGCAACTATCCCAAATGGGCCATCATGGTGTGGAGCTTCCTCTTAGGCTTAAGCATTGACATCTTTGCCAACACTCCAGGAGTGGCAGCAGCGTCGATGACCCTGCTGGGACTGCTACAGCCCTACGTGCTGGAGCTTTTCATGCAACGCGACAGTGACGATACGCTGCAACCGGCCATCTTTACCATGGGAATGCCAAAGTACGTCTACTTCACATTGATCTTGACGTTTATCTACTGTTTGGTGTTCTTCACTGTAGAGATGTTCTCTTTCTTCAATTGGGGACAATGGTTTCTGTGTGTCATCACCAGCACGATACTCTCGGCAGTGCTCATCCTCGTAGTGGATAACTTACGCAAGAAAGCTTAAACTCCTTTTTTAGGATCAAAGCCTGGAAGGATTGTAGGTATGAAAGATTATAATCTGGAAAATCGGAAACTGGTCATTGGCGGTATTGCTACCGTCATAGTGGCCATCTATATCTTGCGATTGTTCACGATTCAGCTTTTGAGTGACGACTATCGCAAGAGCGCCGACTCCAACGCATTCCTCAAGCAGGTGGAGTTCCCTTCACGTGGTGTCATCCGCGACCGCAACGGCAAGCTGCTGGTCTATAACCAGCCGGCCTACGACATCATGGTCGTGATGAACGAAGAGAAGGGCCATCTGGACACTTTGGACTTTTGTGAGACCTTGGGTATCACAAAGGACTATTTCATCAAGCGCATGAACGACATCAAGGACCGCAACAAGAATCCAGGCTATTCGCGGTTCACCCAGCAGTTGTTCATGAGCCAAATCGACGACAAAGACTTCAGCGTCTTTCAGGAGAAGATGTTCCGTTTTCCTGGCTTCTCCATCCAGCGTCGTACCATCCGCCAATACGAATATCCCTATGGTGCCCACGTCTTAGGCGATGTCGGAGAGGTTTCCCAAGCCGACATCGACGAGGATTCCTATTACCAGCCCGGCGACTACATCGGTAAGCTGGGCGTGGAGCGCAGCTACGAAAAGGATCTCCGTGGCGAGAAAGGCGTGAAGATCCTTCTACGCGATGCCCATGGACGTATCCAGGGAAAATACCAGCATGGCAAATACGACCGCCGTCCGGTAGCCGGAAAAGACCTCACACTGGGCTTGGACATCCGCCTGCAGGCACTTGGCGAGCGTATGCTGGAAGGCAAGATCGGTGCTATTGTAGCCATCGAACCAAGTACCGGCCAGGTGCTGTGCATGGTCTCCTCCCCCTCCTACGACCCACGTCTGCTGGAAGGAAAGCTCCGCAACAAATACCACAGAGCGCTCTCGAAAAATGTCTGGAAGCCTTTGCTCAACCGTGCCATCATGGGTCAGTATCCGCCAGGCTCTACGTTCAAGACCGCCCAAGGCCTGACATTCCTCACCGAAGGCATTATCACCACCCAGACACAGTACCCCTGTCACCATGGTTTCTCGTACAAGGGCTTGCATGTAGGCTGTCATGGTCACCCCTCACCCTTGGCGATCATACCAGCCATCAGCACATCATGTAACGGTTTCTTCTGTTGGGGACTCTATCACATGTTTGCCAACAGAAAGAAATACCCCAAGGTGCAGATTGCCATGAACACGTGGCGTGACTACATGGTCAGCATGGGCTTCGGCTATAAGTTGGGCATAGACCTGCCGGGTGAGAAGCGCGGACTGATTCCTAATGCCGCCTTCTACGACAAAGCCTACCATGGTTCTTGGAATGGCTTGACAGTCATCAGTATCGCTATCGGCCAGGGTGAGGTCAACCTCACGCCGTTGCAGATTGCCAACCTCGCCTCGACGATTGCCAACCGGGGCTACTACTATATCCCCCACGTGGTGAAGTCTGTCAAAGGCGGAAGCATCGACAAAAAATATTATCAGCGCCACTATACCAAGGCTGCGCCATGGGCTTACAACGTCATCGTCGCCGGTATGCGCTCGTCAGCCATGGGTGGAACGTGTAAACATTTCGCCTCGCTCAACTTCCCGGCGTGCGGTAAGACCGGTACAGCTCAGAACCGCGGACAAGACCACTCCGTGTGTATGGCCTTCGCACCTATGGACAAGCCGAAGATCGCCTTGGCCGTGTATGTGGAGAATGGTGGCTTCGGTGCCGACTTCGCCGTACCGATGGCTACCGTGCTGATGGATCAATATATCAATGGCAAACTCTCTCCGGCCCGCGCCCGCGAGGCTGATGAGTTGCAGAAACGCAGAATTGCTTATGGCTCAAGAAACAGATAAACAACCCGGAATACTCCAGAGTCTCGACTGGTGGACGATTGGCATCTACATGGCGCTGCTGCTCTTCGGCTGGATCAGTGTCTGCGGTGCGAGCTACACCTATGGCGAGACCGACATCTTCAGCCTGAGCACGCGCTCGGGCATGCAGATCGTGTGGATAGGCACGTCGTTGGTGCTGGGCTTTGTCATTCTCATGCTTGATGACCGCTTCTACGACACGTTTGCCTACGTCATCTATGGTTGCTTCATGGTACTGCTTTTCTTGACCATCTTCAATCCTCATGAGATCAAGGGCTCACGGTCGTGGCTGGTATTGGGCCCGTTGCGACTGCAGCCGGCAGAGTTTGCGAAGTTTGCCACTGCGTTGGCGTTAGCCAAACTGATGAGCACCTATGGCTTCACCATGCACCAGCTCAAGCATTTCATGACTGCCTGCGCATTGGTTTTCCTGCCCATGCTGCTCATCATCGGACAGCGCGAGACGGGTTCAGCACTGGTCTACCTGTCGTTCTTCCTGATGTTCTATCGCGAGGGCATGCCGGGCAGCATTCTCTTCACAGGTGTGGCCATGGTGGTATACTTCGTCGTGGGCATCAAATACGAACAGGTGTTCTTATGGGACACGCCGACCTCAGTCGGTAAGTTCATCGTGCTGTTGCTGGTACAGATCTTCTCCGCAGGTATGATCTACGTCTATTGCAATGACCGCGACAAAGCGCTGCGCATCATCGGCATCAGCCTTGGCGTGACCCTGCTGGCACTGCTCTTCTCCGAGTTTGTCATTCGCTTCGACATTGTCTGGATCCAGCTCTGCATCTGTGCAGCGCTGATCGGCTACCTCACGTTCCAAGGTTTGTCAACACGCCTCATCAACTACATGCTCACAGCCTTGTTTGCCGTGGGTTCCATCATCTTCTTCTACAGTGCCGACTACGTGCTCAACGATGTCATGGAGCCTCACCAACGCGTGCGTATCAACGTGCTCTTAGGTCTCGACGAGGACCTCGCGGGTGCCGGATACAACGTCCATCAGAGTGAGATCGCCATTGGCTCCGGTGGACTGCAAGGCAAGGGCTTCCTCAATGGTACACAGACCAAACTGAAGTTCGTACCGGAGCAGGACACCGACTTCATCTTTTGTACCGTGGGAGAGGAGGAAGGCTTCCTGGGCTCGGCCGGCGTGCTGCTGCTCTTCCTGGCGTTGATTCTCCGCCTCATCCACCTTGCCGAGCGACAACCATTTAAGTTCGGACGCGTCTATGGCTACTGTGTGCTGAGCGTCTTTCTCTTCCACGTGTTCATCAATGTGGGCATGGTATTGGGCCTGACACCTGTGATCGGCATCCCGCTACCCTTCTTCAGTTACGGTGGCTCATCGTTGTGGGGCTTCACCATTCTGCTGTTCATCTTCCTACGTATCGATGCCGGCAGAAACCTCGTGAGAACATAAAGCCATCAGAAGCCTGACGCGCATATATATAATAAGGTGTCGTCAGTCTCACGAAAGAGAAATCTCCCATATATAATAAGGTGTAGATTCTCTCTTAGAAAACGGATCCCCCTATATATATAATAAGGTGTAGGTAGATCCTGCATCATCAAAATACAACAAAAGAAACGCTCAAAACGAATCACCAAAAGAGGTATCGTTTTGAGCGTTTCTTTTTTTTATCATCACAAGCCGTTGCGATCATTGCTACGACTCGATGCGGTCTTTACCCGCAGTCAGAAACAAAACGTGAAAGCAGCAAACAACGAGAACGTCTTGTCGTAGCTATCATGACCATAGTAGCGTTTGCCCTGATAATACATATTGTTGCGGCAATAGGCGATGTTATAGTTGGAGGCACTCCATCCCAAAGAGATAAGCGACTGATTGACACGGACAGAGACTGCTGACCTTACCCGCCAGAACTTCCAGCGTCCGCCACGATTTTTCAACGTAAAGCGCTCATAAGCGACGCGGTTACCGTCCTCAAACCTAAAACCAGAGTAATACACCTTATCATTGCGTGGGAAGGACAGTACCAATCCCGGGTCGCAGCGTAGCAGCAGGCCCCAGCTGTGCTGCTTGTTCATCCATAAGGTCGGTGTACGGAACGAGAGCATAGGATGAATATTTAACTTGACGATGCGGTCGGGATCATAGTCGTCATCGTCTCCGGATTCGATCAGTGGCCGGTTGCCATTGTCGTCGTCGAGTTCCAAACCGATGCCGAGACCGACATAGTCCAGCGGATACCATTGATAGTCCAACTCATATCCTACGCTGGTTTCCTCGCTCGTGTTCAGTCCCACTTGCAGACTGACTGCCTGTTTGGGCAACCATCCCATCTCTTTCGCCTCCACACGTGTCAAAGAGTCCAAGTTGATTGCATGTGAAGCGAGCGGCAGCAACAGACCGACTATCACAAACGTACCTCTCAAGAGCAAGTCCTTCATCTTCCCATCTTTCACTTCTATATCTCCGCTACTTCATCATTCTCCTCATGCTGATGCCGATATCCGAGAGCCCCGGCAGTATCTCACGCTTCATGATATGGCGCACGGTGATATGCAGCGAGTCGCCCTGTTGCAGCTTCATGGCTGAGACATGGTAGTGATATTGGTAGAAGATGATGCCCTGCCCTTTCACCTTTCCTTCGTCGTCGCGGAGCGAGCAGTTGATCGTGTCGTTTTTCACCAACAGCGGTTGGGGATCCGGCTCTTTCTTACCTGTAGCAGCAGGATGATAAACAGCCTGACTGACCACCATAGTGACGCTCAGGAAGGGATACATGTTGTTCATACGCAGTCCCAAATCAGTAGCATACCAACCGGAATCACGCAGTGCCGCCACGTCGTAGCTGAGCACGTCAGCCTTGTCCCAACCCGAGATGGGCACATTCTGATAGTGGTCATAGACCTGGTTGCCCGTACAACTGCAGCAGAGCAACACTATGGCCCAAACACCCCAAAACAAGAAACGCCTCATGACTATTATTCGTTTGTCGAAGGAGCCGTGGGCTGCGCTTTCGCCTTATTCCCATTATCCTTCTTCGGTTCTTTCATCTGCTCCCGCTGCGGCTGTGCATTGGCGGGACCGGCCTTTGGCTTGTCATTTCCGGCCGCCGGAGCCTTGTCGGCCTTCGGCTTGCGGTTTCTGTTGTCCGCCCGGTTGGTGCGTTGAGCTTTCGGTTGTTTTCCGTTGCCCTGCTCACCGGCGGCAGCCTGCCTGTCGGCCTTGTTTTTATTGTTTTTCCGTTTCTTTTTCTTTGCCTTGTCAAAACGGCTGATGTCCGTATCGGCCAGGAGGTCGATCGGCTTCTTCACCGCTTTGGCCTTGTCATCCTCTTGCAGCGACAACGGCTTCTCACCCTTCTTGTTCATCGCAATGATCTCGCGGGCACGCTCCGCCGTGATCGTCTCAAGGTTGGCAGCCAAGTTTTTGTCAGTAGAATACTGGCACAGTCCTGCAAGAATATCTGTTTTGAAGAGATGATACTCGCCGTCGGCGGTTTCCAGCACGGCATCCTTCGGCGGCAACTTCTTGCCGGCCTCGATATATTCGTCCACCTCGTAGTTGAGACAGCATTTGAGTTTGGCGCACATACCTGCCAGTTTCTGCGGATTCAGCGAGATGTCCTGGAATCGGGCTGCGTTAGTCGACACGCTGGAAAAGTTCTTCATCCATGTGGCACAACAGAGCTCGCGGCCGCAAGGACCCGTTCCACCGATACGTCCGGCCTCCTGGCGGGCACCGATCTGCTTCATCTCTATGCGCACATGAAACGTCTCGGCCAGCACCTTGATGAGTTTTCGGAAGTCCACACGCTCGTCAGCGATATAGTAGAAAATTGCCTTGTTGCCGTCGCCCTGATATTCCACGTCGCCGATCTTCATTTGCAGTCCCAGATCCTTGGCGATTTGCCGGCTTTGGATCATCGTACCGTGCTCACGGCTCTTGGCCTCCTTGTATTTGTCCATATCCACCGGCTTGGCAATACGATAGATGCGTCGGATCTCGTCAGCAGATTTCAGGTTGGCCTTTTTCAGCTGCAACTTCACGAGGCGGCCTGTCAGTGTCACCACACCGATGTCATGGCCGGGATTCGCCTCCACGGCCACGATGTCGCCTTTTTGCAAATCCAGGTTATTCACATTGTGGTAATAACCCTTGCGGGTGTTCTTGAACTGCACCTCCACCAAGTCTGTCGACTCAGCATTGCCAGGCACGTCGGCCAGCCAATCATAGGTGTTGAGTTGTTTGTCCTGCCGGCTGACACCACGGCAACAGAGGCCACGGTCACAGCCAGTACATATATGATCATTACAGTTTGTCATGAACTATCTTCTTAATAATATTATCATTTTCATCGTCAAATCGAAGAATACGATCTTGGCGTTGGCGTTTTGACCAATGTTTCTGTAGGCAAGCTGCAAGAGCTCACCCATCTCCACGACGTTGCGCTCGTTGATGAAGCGCGCAAAGTTCTGCGCGAAGTGCTCCTCCTCCGATGTCATATAGTTGAGATCGGGCTGACGGAAGTTGTACATGAAGTTCTCGCGGACGAGATAGAGAAAGTAGACGAGCATACGCCGCTGCTTCTCACGTCCGAAGACGGAGACGGCCTCGCTCCAGCTTTTCAGTTCTCGCAGGTCGCGCGTATAAGCTTTTCTCATCAGCATGACGAAGAGGTCAAAGAACTGCCGGTTCTCGTTTCCGGCATCCAGTTCCTGCAAAGCCTGCAGCCAGCTGCCCATTGCCGAGCGTGCCACACGGTGTGCAGTGTCCTCGTCAAGGCCGCGCCGCGCTACCAGAGCCTGCTCGATGGCCTCGTCGGCAATGCGGTGCACGTCGAAACGCTGCACGCGACTGCGTATCGTCTCCAGCAGACGTTCGGGCTCCTCGCTCACCAAGAGGAAGACCGTCTTCTGTGGTGGTTCCTCCAAGAGCTTCAGCATCTTGTTGGCGCAAGTGAGATTCATACGTTCCGGCAACCAGATCACACTGACTTTATAGCCGCCCTGACTGGGCTTGAGATAGAGCCGGTGGCTCAGCGCGTCGCTCTCTGCCTCGAAGATCACGGCTTGCTGGTTCTCTGCGCCCATCATCGTCATCCATTGCTCCATGGTGAAGTAAGGGCCTTTGGCCAGTAATTCGTGCCACTGCTTCGCAAAGTCGTCGCACACCATCTTATGGTCGCTGGCAGTGCCCTTGGGCTTGATGATCGGGAAAGAGAAGTGAAGATCGGGATGCTGCCATTTGGCCAGCATCGCCACGGCATTGCGCCGCATGGCCTCGTTGTCCACCATCGACTTGCCATTCCACGGCTCGCCTAAGAGAAAAGACGCGAAGGCAAGTGCCAATGCGAACTTGCCGGATCCCTGTGGTCCGACAAACATCAAGGCATGTGGAATGCGGTTTTCCTCCACGAGCTGCATGAGTCGCTGCCATGCCTCCTGCTGTCCTATCGCCTCAGTGCTCTGCATCACATCAACTGTTGAGCCACCTCCACGACGCTGTCCACTGCGGACACGGTATAGAAATGGATGTCCTTGACACCGGCGGCAAAGAGTTCCCGGCACTGGTTCACCGTCCACTCGATGCCCAGCGCACGTGCGTCGTCGTCGGTCTTGCACTTCACGGCCTCGGCGGCGAGCTCCTGCGGCATGTCGCAATGGAAGGTCTTTGGCACCATCGTGATCTGTGAGCACTTGGCAAAAGGCTTGATACCCGGCACGATGGGGATGGTGATGTCCATGGCGCGCGCCCGCTTCACAAAGTCGAAATACTTTCGGTTGTCATAGAAAAGCTGCGTGACGGCATAGTCCGCTCCCATGTCCTGCTTCTGCTTGAGGTAGGCCATGTCCATGTCCATGTTGGGCGCTTCCTCGTGCTTCTCGGGATAGGCGGCCACACCATAGTGGAACGGCTCTCCCGGATGCTTGATCGGCGTGCCGTCAACAAAGAACCCCTCATTGAAGCGGTTGACCTGTGCGATCAAGTCCGTGGTGTGGGCATAGCCGCCGGGCACAGGTTTGAAGGTCTTGTCGTCCTTGGCCTTGTCACCACGCAACAGCAGCACGTTGTTGATGTCAAGGAATTGCAGGTCGATGAGTTCGTATTCGATGTCCTCCGCCGTGGCTCCACTGCAGATGACATGCGGGATGACCATCACGCCATAGTGCTTCTGTATGGCAGCCGCGATGGCGATGGTACCCGGGCGGCGGCGGATGCGCTGCCGCTCAAAGTGTCCGCCTTCGAGCTCACGATAGACATATTCGCTGTGGTGGGTGGTGATATTGACATACAGCGGCTTCATCTCGCACATCTTGTCGAGATTGCGGAACAGCGCTCCCGTGCCGTTTCCCTTCAGGGGAGGCAGCACCTCTATGGAGAAGCCGTTGGGGCGGCTGTTGTCGTTAAGAATATCTATGACGTTCATATCTTGTCAGAAATAGCTGGCGTTTCTATTTTTTTGGCTACAAAGATAACAAAAAAAAAGCGCATCAGCAAATAATATATAGATTTAGCCCCTCATTATTCTTAAATGGCAAGCAACGAGGGCAACTCGCTGATACTTTGCAACCGTCTCAGCCGCGGATGCTCGTATTCCTCCACCACTTCGTGCTGCCACACTTTGTCGAAAGGTATATGCACGGCATAGCCGCCCAATTGCAAGACCGGGGCGATGTCACTCTTAAACGAGTTGCCCACCATCAGCAGCCGGCTCACGTCGGTGTCAAACATATCACAGAGCCGCTGATACTCGTGGCGCGTCTTGTCCGACACGACGATCACGTCATCGAAAAACTCCCGAAGACCTGAGCGGATCACCTTGTTCTGCTGATCGAGCAGTTCGCCTTTGGTGAAGACAACCAACCGGTAGCGGCCGCTCTGCCGCAGTGTTCTCAGCGTGTCGACAACGCCGGGCAGCGGGGTGGCGGGCAGAGAGAGCAGCGACTTGCCGAGCTGCTCCACTTCGAGCAGCTTCTGCGCCGTGATCTGTCCTTTGCTGAAACTGACGGCATTCTCGATCAGCGACAGCGTGAAGGCTTTGCAGCCATAGCCGAGCAGGGGCATGTTGGCGGTCTCTGTCTCAAACAGCGCCGCCGACACCTGCTCTGCCGTGCCGTAGGGCGAAAGCAAACGACAGTAGGCTTTCTCCACGGCATTGAAATGTCCCTGATTGTCCCACAGCGTGTCGTCGGCGTCAAAGGCAATCAGTCCGATCGTCTGCGCCCAGTCTGTTCTACAGTTTTTGCCTGCGCTTCTGTTTTGGATATGTTTCTCCATCCTTCAACATGATATTTTTATGACTGGCAAAGTTAGCGATAAATCTGCTATCT
>Ga0256406_1007254_pt1 | contig 10634 bp, 7 predicted proteins | sample RumenRJG_03DNA_FD_185986 | JGI IMG/M metagenome (GOLD analysis project Ga0256406, IMG submission 185986) | Bovine rumen microbial communities from Lethbridge, Alberta, Canada - RJG_03 | ecosystem: Host-associated > Mammals > Digestive system > Stomach > Rumen | place: Canada: Alberta | collected...
GTGACACACAATGTTACTTCGAGCGCCTCACCTTCCAGGCCGATGGCACGCTGACGGGTATGCGCAAATGGCAAACCCGCAAGCTCGTCACTATCGACGGCGAGCAACGCTACACCGATTGGGAGAACGTGGAGCCTTTGGAAGGAACTTTCTCAGGGACATGGAAACTGAGTTACTACAGCCCGGAAGGGGTAAATGACGAGAAGCGCAACTGCCTGTTTCTTAATGCCCAATATGAAGGTGCAAATAGTGGACACATGGCCTACTCCAATATTGCCACCTTCGACTACGCCGATGAAACGACGCTTCGATTCGAAGGATTTTACTTCAAAGACAAGGATGGATGGATAACCTTCCTTCGCGGCGATCAGGAGCCAAGTTTCTAATAAACAGTCATAGGCATAGCAACCATCATTACGGTTGCTATGCCTATGAACTATACATAACTCACACTCCCATACCACGTCTCTTAGTACCGTCCCAATTGGTGAGGGCATTATCAGAACCTCCACCACCACCTGCACAGAATCCGGCTCGTCCTCCAGCTGCGATAAGGAGTCCTTTTACAAGATCTTGGGGGACATTCATTTCCTCGCATAGTTGCTCAGTTCGCTTCTTGGTGAAATCATACATGTAGTCAGTCGTTCCGTTCCAAGACACATCATCCAAAAGGTTATGAGTGGCCAGCATACGCTGTTCGTCGTTGGACGGATCGAGGTTGTTCTGGATAGCTTTGGCAATGATACCCTGGCTTATCATCCTTTCATCTTTATCTGAGAAGAGGGACTTATGGCCCTTAGTAAAATCCAAAATGGCAGCAATGGCACCGGCTATCCACTGCTCTAATTGCTGCACGAAAGCTTTCTTGTTTTTCTGGATGCCGTTCCAAATCCCTGCAATCTCAGGAACTGCCATCATTTCTTTGATTTGCCCCTCTGTCTTAGTAAGCCGATGAGTCATTTTGATGGCAATATCGTCGGACTTGTCAGCTCGGGCATTGGCTTGCTCACACTCCTTCTGGAGTTTACAGATTTCCGCATCCTTCTCTTTGCGGAGATTGCTGATTGCCGTCTCGTCCATCGTCGACATTCTCTTCTTCAACATTGCATTCTCGGCTTCCACTTTCTTGTTAGCCTTGTGCAGCTGTTTGTTCTGCTCAACGATGTCGGCAATCTCCTTCGTCGTCTTTTGATAGAGTGATTTACCATACTGTTTTATCTCTTTTTTCTGTGCAGCCTTAGCTTCTATTAGTGCTATCTGCATGTCGGTGAAGATTTGCTTTGCGGCCTTCTTACAATCCTCCTGCCATTCCTTGCGACCGAAAGGAGGAATGGGCTTGTCAAGTTCTGCCAGCATAGCCATTCTTGCCTTGATAACAATCGGATTTGTGTCAAGTTCAGGAACCTCCAGTTCCTCTTCAGTGATAATCATAGCCTTGGCATACGACTCCCACCTTGCAAGATCCTTCTCCGTCTTGGCCTTCCGCTGCTCTGCTTCTACGATGTCATATTCAATCCTTGCCTTCTGCTCTTCAGCTGCTTTCTTCTCGGCCTTAGACTTTGCAACAGCATCTTTCGCCTGACGCTCAGCCTCCAGAACAGCCTTGTTCTTATGAACACGATTGCGACGCTCTTCTGGTGACAGCATGGATATATGTTCTCCACGTTCCAGCCCGTACTTATAGCCCACCTTGTCATGATAGTCGGTGTGAATCTGTTCCTTGGATGTGTTGAACTCATACTTATTCTTACCCCACACGCCTGCAAAAGAGACACATTCCTGCTTCCCTCTTTCAGCAGTAGTGGATGCACGACCTCTTGCTTTCGTCATGGCAACAGGGATGGTCTGAATATGGATGTGCGGGGTGGTTTCGTCGCAATGCACGTCGAAGCCGATGATATTCTCCTCACCCCAGCGTTCACAAGCCCAGGCGTATGTGTCCTTGGCCCAGTCCTTAATGCCCTGTCGAATACGGACATCGGCATTGCTCGTCTTGAGCGTGAAATCAACTTTCTGGTCACCAAAGGCAAGACGCGTTAGCACGTCATGATCACCACTGATAATGATACCAATGGTACAGTTAGGACTGTTGTTTGCCACGACAGAAGGATTGTTCTTGTCCTTGTACTGCTTGAAACCGAGTTGTTCAAGCCGTTGGAGTAACCTCTCATGAAGGGGTATAGGGTTGGAACCAAGGGGTACTATCTCGCCATCACCGTTAATCTCGAAGTTGAGGCGCTTGCGGGTGATGTCATAGTGGTTGTTCATATCGTGATTCTTCAGACGATATGTTTCCTCGTCCCATCCACGACGTTCGGCTTCATTGCTTTCGGACGCAGAGAAGGACTTCGCAGGATTGCCGACATGAACGGCGGCATAATGCTTGTCTTTAATTTCTAAACTCATAATATGTATAAATATGTTTTGTTGAATTAATGGTTATCAGGTCTCGGGTGAAACATGAGTGGAGGGTCGAGGGAGAAATCACTCCCTCGCAGACGGGCTTGGCACGGCTGTGGCAGCATCCGCCATGTGGTGCGGCCCAGACCCTCGGAGAGCATAATGGGACTTTTGAAGGAGTGCAACGATTTTAAAAGTCCATATTATGTTATGGACTATTTCTATTAGTCTTGCGCTGAATAAGTTTCCATCGTAGGTTAGGCAGAGGCCCTACATAGTGTAATTCCTCTTCATCGCATATCTCCAGTCCCAATTTGTCAACGAGTGATTGGACAGCAGAGTTCCGTCTTATCATGTCTGCCAGGATCTCATGAGGGGTGGATTTCATCAGGAAAAAATCTGCAATATCAAGACCTTTCTCTCGTTGCTTATCTGTCGCAATTTTCTCAATCTCATCACACATGATGACGCGCTTGCAGATGGGCTTCAATAGCTGAGACTTTAACTGCCATCTCTCCCAACCTCCAAGATCAGGAATCATAATAATGCTTCTGCCACGAAGGACCTGTACGGCATCTTTGTTAAAACATCCATCCTTTCCACCCGTTGACAACCATACATAATCAGGCATGAAATGGGTCATGATAAGAGCCGTTTTCTCACTTTCCACAAGGGCAACGGTTGCCGTGGGTCGTTGACGAAGCTGATACTCACCCACAAAACACTGGACCAGATGGTAGTCCGGCAGCTTCAGTTCTGAATGTGCCCACGTGACCAGACTATTCGGCTCCTTGATGCGGTGTCCTGTCTCGCGATTATAGCCCATCAGTTTGCCACCGCGTACATTGCCGTTGAAGTCAATCTGCCAGAAGACCGTACATCCGCCCCACTTATGTCCTGTTCCTACAAAATACAATCGGAATAAGCGGTTGGCTTCTTCTTTGCCGAAGACGCTACACAGATAGACATATAGAGGATTCTTATAATAACTGGCGAAGCTCTTCTGCACAATCTCATAGGGAATCAGCGACGGTTCTATTGGCTTTGGTTTCTCTTTCCCTTTTGTTGACTTCGCCACCTTATTATATATATGGGTGTTGTCATTCTTCCAATCCTTGGGTGCCTTGTCTGGATTATCATGGAAGTAGTCCTTGGGAGTGTAGTGATAGCCACAACTGTGCTCATGGTCGCAACGACCAACCGTGTCAGGGAATTCAATGATACCCTCTTCATCCACATAGCGGGTGAAGCAGCGTTTCCTCTTACACTCAGGGCAGGTGATTTTACTACCTGGCTTGTACTTCTGGAGATGGAACCTGAAATCACTCATCGCTACCTCCTTCCTGTGCACCGCTTGCACTCTGCACTTCTGCACTTTGCACTTCCTTTTCACTGGAGGGTTCTGACGAGTCTGAATCCGAAAGTGCAGAAGTGCATTGTGCAGAAGTGAAGTCATGCACTATCTTGGAATAGACTCCCTGCTTAACCCTTATCACTGTAGGATGGCTGGACTCGCATAGTCTTTTGAGAGAACTATAGACAGTACGGCGTGAAAGCCCTATACTCATAGCTGCTGCCTCTGCATCAGCTGAGGTGAAAGTGTCACTGACAAGTTCTAACCATTCATCGCTGCTCTTTGAATAAGGCTCAGTGATGGTACAAGCCTTGACACGCTGATAGGACTCCTCGAAATAGTCTATCAGGCTAATCGCTCCTTTGACAGAAATCAGATCTATGGCATCCATCTGGCACTCACCTGCCGACCAGCGTATCACCTGAAGGATAAGAGCCAGACGGGCTGCATTGCCGTTGAGTTTCATTTGGCGGCTCTCTACCTCATTGTCATCCTTGATGGCATTCACCCTGTCTATGATCTCATTATTCCAGCAATAGAAGTAGTTTCTGGCATCCTTCGTCATCTCCAGCACCTTCGGATTAGCGGTAACCCCATCTTCACAGAGTTGGAAGGGGATATTCAGTACCTTGTTGACATACCATGACCACGTATTCATGGTGTCAGGGTGCTGTTTCTGGTCTATACCCAACTGCCATTCAGAAATTTTCTTGTTCTTGGGAAATACGAACAGGAAACGGTCGGTCAGTCCGTTGGCAACATACTCCTTCCTGAATATCTCATCAAGGATATTGGTCTGTACACCACCTATCAGGTTGATACAAGGACGGGGGATACTCATCGGAAAAGCCTCTGTCTTCCTTACAGTCTTTATCGGCTGGCCACTATAAGCAGACAGCAAATCCTCTATCAGATTGCTCTTTGCACTATAGCGCTTTACAGAATTGAACAGTGCTACCACCTCATCAACAAGTAGTACTATGCCACGAGGGTTGTCGTAATGGATGCTTAACATGGCCTCCGGGGTGAAGTCGGAAATGATGGTCTGTACTAGACGAGGCTTCTCCATCGGTTCCTTCACCTCTCCGTCCTTTTTCACGGACTGCTGTTCATATAACTCATATTCCTTGTGTGCTTTGGCAAGTAACTGGCGGTCGTTCTCGCGGATGGGCTGATACAGGAAACCCAATGGCGGTGTCTTACCAAGTCCAGGTCTGCCTACTAAAATCATGAACAAGGCACAACTGCTTACCCAGTTACCTTTAATCTTCACATGGTAGGTATTACCAATGGCTGTGGCATAGGCAGAAAGGATGATGGATGCGGTATACTCCAGATTGAAGTTCTCATAAGTCACCAAATCATAGATAATCTTCTGTATGCGCTCAGGGAACACATCCATTGGGAAACCTGTCTCGGCAACTTCCTCCACCTTGGCATGAATCTGATTTACCAAATGGTCAGTGTCTATCAGCATAGCTTACCTCCTTTCAATAGATTCAACACATCATCATAGCGATAGTACACCTTGCGCCCTCCTACCTTGATGGCATGAAGAAGACCTTCGTTGTTCCATCTCCATAAGGTAGGAAAGCCAACATCCAGAATCTTGGCAGCATCCTTACGGTTGATGAAACGAACGCCATCAATCATCATGGGGTTAATCACTTCGCCCTTCAAAGTCACGTTTTCAGGAACTGATGCCTTTGCAGCAGCTTGTTTGGTTAAAAGAGCATGTTCCTCTTTCAACATTCTGTAGTCATCCTTTGAGATGACAACATACTGGTCGTCAATAAAAAATTCTTTCATCTGTTTAATTTTTATGTAGTTTAATCATATCATATTTTCTCAAATGCGCTGCAAAGGTATCATATCCAGTACACATAGGCTGTCTCGTAAAATTTTGATTCGTGGCTTAACGTGTTTAAGACTTTCGGACAATAATTTTGAGACTATTGTGCTATTTCCTTTGGTTAGTTAGGTGATAATGATTACCTTTGCAGGCGATTTTACGAAATGCAAGGAAATCATGAAGAAAGAGAAAAACAACTGTCTGACACCGATTGATGCATCCACTCGATACGAAGGAGGTAGGGTGCCGAGTCTGACAATAAACGGGTTTGGATGCTTCAAAGAGGCATTCGAGTATAAAATCACGACCAGTGAAGACTCGTACTTGCTTATCTTCTGTGACTTTGGCGAGGGATTCTATTTACATAACGGGAAGAATGGAGTTATAAGGCAGGGTCAATATATGATTGTCAAGGAGTCTGACGGCTTCGCATGTTCCATCTATTTGCCAGCGGAGTGTATGATGATACATGTGTTGTCTTTTTACTACCGAGTTCCTTACACGATTACCACCAAGACCCCTGAGATTATACTCACTGATATAAATTCACGCGTTTATGGGGGATGGAATATCTTCATGAGAGCGTGTAACATCTTATCAAATGAGAATGCCGTGGATAATCTTCCCTATGCATCAGCCCTTTTACTGAGTTTCATAGAAGCAGAAAGGTATGTCAAAAATGAAGGGGTAGATGCTGGTTCGGCAAAGAGTGAACTGGTGGAGAAGGCCATACAGTATATGTACGACAACATCCAAAAAGACGTATCCATTGCTGACTTGCTGGAACATCTTGGCTGCTCGCGTAGCAAGCTGTTCAGGCATTTCAGAGACTATAAGACCGCAAGACCCCTTGAGTTCCTAAACGAAATCAGAATCAAGCGAGCCTGCAAACTATTAACAGACACCTCCCTGCATATCAATGAGATTTGCAGAGAGGTGGGAATCAACAATCAGGTGTACTTCACCAAATTGTTCACAAAGACTATCGGTATGTCACCAACGAAATACAGGGATACTCACAATGTTTAATATATGCGTGCGCGTAATATGCGCGTAAAATTTTAATTTTCGCGAGCGAAGATAGTCTTGATTATCAGCGGCTTATGTGGCTCGTGGTAAATTCTCGCTCGCAAAAAACGCTCAGAAACGCTCGGAATTTCATATTTTTCCGAGCGACCAAACAGATTCATTACCTTTTGTCCTGTTATGTATTTTACCTGCAATTCTTAGCCGTTTAAGCAGATACTCTATCCTTATTATTCTAGAGTGCCTTTTATCCTGTATTTTTGCCTCGGATGATGTGGTACATCATACATCTTTTCTAAGACATCAGCCATTTGGACTAAAACATGGCTTTTGACATACCTAACATCACGACCTAGCTGGCCCGCGATTTGTTCTGCTGTTACCCAATCTGAACATATAATAATAACTTTTTCCCGTAGTTGCTCCTTTGTATATCTCTTCGGAAGTGTAACATTAGACTCCGAAGTGTAACATTCAAGTGTAACATTAGAGCCTGGAAGTGTAACATTAGACTTTGGAAGAGCAACATTAGAGTCTGGAAGTGTAACATTAGCTTCTGGAAGAGCAACATTAGTCCCATAAACGTGATACTTGGTACCCCGTCCATGACCAGAAGACTCCAATAGATGGTTGGCGCACATATCACTAAGCATCTTGGTGATGTCGGCACGATGGATGTCCAAGGCATACTGCAATCTCTCATTGGTTATCTCTTCCTCTGAGTAAGCCATCGCCAATGCCATCAGCTGTGGCTGCGGCAGTTGTTCTACTCGTTCTCCAAACAATTTGATTAGCCCATTCTTGACGTTTTCATCCAATAGAGATTCCATAGACATGGTGAGAATCACCTTGTTTGGCCGACTCCTCTCAACAATATACGGACGTTTCCAGTTCTGCTTCTCCCAGCCATGAACAATCTTGTCTGCTCCACTGCCAGCCTTCTCGGCAGAACCGAGGATGGTAAACATTGTCTGCAGATACTTGTTTCTACAAATACTCTCACCTCCATGATAGAATTGTTTTGGAGAGATAAGCATAGTGCCAGGATTCGAGAACACCATCTTATTAGGGTACTTGTAGACATTCAACGTGGCGTTCTCTGTGTGGTCAGCATGAACTAGCATATTGGCTAATGCTTCTCTGACTGCTACATGAGCGGGCGTTTCCGTCTTCCGCTGGTTGTCCTCTAAAATGAACGGTTTCGGTAGGAAGTTCTGCAGAATAGGCAGTACCCTGCTATAGAACTGGAATAGGTTTGACTCCCAGTTGCCATCAGGACAAATTCGATCCACCCAACGGCTATCCTTATCGGTTATCTCCTGATAGTCAGGGAAGAAGTTCGGATTCTCGTCCATAATGGCACTATAAGTACCAAACATCAGCAGGCCTGCGTATGTCAGTCCGTATTCGCCTGTCTTCCTATCCTTCCTGAACACATTAAGCTTTTCCAAGAATTGGTCTTCAGGCAATTTGTTCCAAACATGATCAGGATTCCATTGCTCAAAACGGCGACGATACTGCTGAATGGAGGCAGGATCCAAATCTTCCTTGCTGAAGTTCTGTAGGACACGGCCATCAATGGGACTTGCAAGGTTGGCATCAGAGAACATGCTGTTTACTTCCTCACGAGAACAATGATAGTCGCCGTCAAGGTCGCGACGATAAGTGCCGGTATAAGGATCAAGCCCGCAATAAACAGGCTTCAAGCTCCTATCAACACGAGGAATATAGAAGAACAAGAAGTGAACACCTCTGAATTCGACATCGTACACATCATCTTCTTTCAACAGGGCAATGTTGACATTTTGCTTACTGTGCATACCATTGAAGAAGTCCTTCTTATACTTGGAAATCTGTGTTTCGTCAAGTCCATCAAGTATAAGATTGTCGCCATCTTCTTTCACACCAAACACAATGGCACCGCCATTGGTATTGGCAAATGAAGAATAGGTAGACCAGAAGGATTTGGGGAATCCTCCAGCTGCCGTCTTGAATTCCAACTCGTCAGACTCCTTGTCCTGCAACAGCCGTTCAAATTCAGGTTGCAAATCCTCGTATTTATAAATTCGCCTTGCCATTTTTTTCTTATACCTTATTATATATAGAGTGCAAAATTACACAATTCCTTTGATTTATAATCCAATTTCAGTCCAAATTCACGAAAAATGCGCGATAAGCTGCCAAAAGTATGCTTTTTTACCCACATTTGGCAACTTATCGGCACTTTTTGTCCCTAAACGCCCTTTTCTGTCATCATCTTCAGCAGCAATTCTTTCATTTCTTTCTTCGACAGCTTATCAATGTTGATGGGTTCTTCTTTCTGTCCAATATTCAGCAGTTTACTATTGTTGCGGAAACGAATCTCTAAGGGGTACATATCCTGATAGCCACTGGTCACATCATTACCATGTGAATGAGCCATGCTCTCAGAAATATATTGCTCTTCCACTCCTGCCAGTTTCAAATTGGTGGCAAACGAGTGACGGGCCCAGGTTCCAGACACCACCTTGTCCCAACCAAGAACGTCTTTACAAATACGAATCATGCGGTCTTTGATATTCGAGTTCTCTTGTACTGTCATTTTACGACGTTGCGACTCGTCTGTCACTCCTTTGAATATCTGGGGGAACACATAAGCATCTTTTTCCGGTTTGGCTCCGATTTCATCAAGGATAACCTGTAACGGTTCAATGATAGGAACAATTACCACAGACATGTCGTTACTTCTGGCCGATGTCTTCTTACGCATAAACTCAAATGCCTTTCCACCCTCGGCAAAGTAAGTACGGTTGTATTGCAATCGTCCAGCATCTGTCAGGTTAAAGCCATTGCAGAGATACTGTGCCAAGAATAGTCCCAACGACTCATGTGCTCGTGCCTTGTATGCAGGATCCCATGTGTCAGGGTAATTCTTCTCAGTAAAGACTTGATAAAGCTTCGTCATTTCGTCCACGCTCAGATAGGACTGTTGGCGACGCTTGCCACGAGGAATAGAGATGAGTGTCTTATCTTTATTAGAAAAAGGATATTTGTCTTCTGTCAGAAATCCTTGGCGGATGCATTCATTCCAAACCACACGACAGGTACGGAGATACATGCCACGCGTAGCATCGGCTATCTTCCCTGTTAATACTCCATCAATATAGACTCCATTCTGCATGGCATCGTTCCACTTGTTGATGACATTCTTGTCCACCTTGAAGCCTCTTACATCACCCGCATACTTCTGAAAGGAGTTGAGTGCCCACTGGTAATTTTCTGCAGTACCAACCCTGTCTTCTGCTTTCATTTTGGCGATTATTCCTTCCCAAACACCTATAAAGGATGTCTCGTGATGTTCCTCCATCGCTTCTCCTGACAGATAGGTACGAATGAGTTCAAGGGTCAATGGTTGCCTTTGGCTCAACTTCTCCACTTTTTCCCGATAGCCTTCCAGTACATTCTGCCATTCAGTCCGTACTGGCATGAGTAAACTCTTGGCTCCTTTCACGCTGCACACATCGTTGAAGTACTTCTCGCTTTGATAGTCCATGTCCTTCAACTTATAGTAATAACGTTTTGCCGATATCTGGAAACATATCGCCAACGGATACACATCAGTGGCCTTGTTGGTACGTTTGTCCAACACTAAAGTCAGCGAACAGTTGTCCACTTTGCTACATTTGATAGATGTCTTTAAATCCTTCATAATCATAGTCTGTTGCTATACCCCTGAGCGGTTTGCGAACAATTTGCGAACAAAATGCGAACAAAATCGCTCGATAATTAAGATTTCTCTAAGTTCTCTATTTTGGCTGCAAAGTTAGTAAATATCTGATAAACAACCAAATAGAAATCATAAAAATATTTTGTGAAATCTTAAAAAATCTTATTTTAACAGACTCATAATCTGGAGGTCCTAGGTTCAAGCCCTAGCTGGTCCACACTGAAAATCAAGGAGTTACACAAGCGTAACTCCTTTTTTAGTGCCCAATAGTGACCGATTGGTGACCGATTTAAAGG
>Ga0256406_1007255_pt1 | contig 10634 bp, 13 predicted proteins | sample RumenRJG_03DNA_FD_185986 | JGI IMG/M metagenome (GOLD analysis project Ga0256406, IMG submission 185986) | Bovine rumen microbial communities from Lethbridge, Alberta, Canada - RJG_03 | ecosystem: Host-associated > Mammals > Digestive system > Stomach > Rumen | place: Canada: Alberta | collected...
GAATATGCTGCTGTTCTGGTCCAGAACCCAACCGGTCTTTGCGTCGGCATATTCTTGGCTAAGCAATTCCTCCACCGAGACTTTCACTCTTGCAGGTGCCTTCTTGCTAGCTGCAGTCCTGCTGATGCAGGCAAGGTTCAATGAATATCTTTTATCGCCTGTTTTGTTGGTGTCTGAGGTGGCAGTGAAGGCGAGCATATCCTCGGCATCGCTGAATGCGGGGTTGCCATATTCCTTTTTTTTGCAGGAGAGAGTATCTGTCTTTAACTTTCCACCCTCATACCAGCCTAGCTGCATCGAGTTGGCGGTGAGGCTGTCTTTGTCATCTTTCTTGGTCGTGAATGCGATCAGCTCGCCCTTGTTGCTGAATCTGAATTTATCGACGTTCCGCAGCGTGTCCGCACGATTCGTTGCTGGATTCAGGATGATGAGCCCGGATTTCTTCTTCGGCTCAGGCTTCTTCGCTTTAGCGGTGTCTCTGGCACCTTCAGCACCTTTGGCCTCAGCTGCCTTAATGCCTTCGGATTCCGTTGCCTTCTCTTCCCAAGTGGACTTGTAGGCTACTAGCGGCATGGCCATTGCGCCGGTGCCATATTCATCGGCAACAGGATATTTCCGTACCGACATGTTCATGATATTCACGACGGCAAGCGTGTCAGGAGTCATTTTCTCCTTCTTCACTTTTTTGATTTTCTCCTGTCTCGTCACATTGAATTCTGGCTTGATGCGGCAGTAGAGCCATTTCCCGGATGGATCAAGGATCGCATCCTGGGCCCTTTCTATCGTCAGGGTGCTGCCCTGCTCCGCATTTCGTCCTTTGGCGGCCTTCCCACCTTTCTGCCCCGTCTGGAATTTGCGAATATAAAGCATTCCGTCACCTTCCTGCGGAGATACAACCCAGGTTACCACGCTCCCGTCGTCGGAACACTTTATGGATCCGACCGTCTGCCATCCATCAAGATCCTCAATTTCCATTTGCCGTTTGCCGCCATCCGGACCACCAATTTGATTACCCTTTGCGTACGATGCTACGCTCATTAAAGAAAGCAGCCATGCTGCCAGAAACCATCGAATATTAATATTCATAGACCATGAATTTTAATTGAACCCCCAAGATAGGCATTTTTCTGCGCAATTCAATAGGCAAAACGTCTTTGGAGTCAATGATGGAATGGCGTTGCTTAAGAATCTTGCGGCAGATCTGACGGCGGAGTTCGGTGCCGGTTTTACAGCAAGGAATTTGCGAAATTACAGGCAGTTTTACATCTTGTTTCCTGACGTACCTGCCAAGTAAAGAACAGTTGAAAGCAGAAGTTGAGAAGCAGAAAGCTGTATTTTATGCACAGCATCCCGATCAGGCAATAGAGAATACAAAAGATGATGAAAAAGTTGATTAATAAAGAATTTCAAAGGCGTTGTTTTATGATGGATAAAGACCAGAATCCGGGCGAAAAAGTCACTTTTCGCATCGCTGAGGCGCAGGGCGGCAAACGCAATCGAGGCCAGGCATGCTGGTTCCGCCTAATCTAAAGATAATCATCTGATTACGAAACCCTATTTGGGGAGCCTTCGAGTTTAATATATTGATAAGGACAGGCAGTGCCAATCAATGAATCAAAGGTCGAGGATCTGCGTGGAGTGTTCCTTGACCTTGATTTCTTTTGGGCCGATGATGCGGACTATCTTGCCGTCTTCATCGGCAATGAATGTGGTGCGGAGAACTCCCATCACGGTCTTGCCGTACATTTTCTTCTCGCCCCAGACACCGAGCTCTCCGACGAGCTTCTTCTCAGTGTCTGCAATCAGAGGGAAAGGCAGCTGATATTTGGCTATGAATTTTTTGTGCGAAGACTCGTCCTGGATGCTCACTCCGATGACCACATAGCCCAGCGAGAGGAAGCGCTCATAGTTGTCCCTAATGTTGCAAGCCTCCGTCGTGCATCCGGGAGTGCTGTCCTTCGGATAAACATATAGTACGAGTTTCTTGCCTTTGAAATCTGACAATTTCAATTCTTTGCCGTCCTGGTCCTTGCCGAGAATCTCCGGCAGCCTTTGTCCAACTTCCATAGCAGATTATTTTTAGTTTTTTCTAAAGGTAAGAATATTTTGACAAAATTTGGCTGAGTGTAAAGTTTTTAATACGGCACTGAATATCAGTGTTTTATGCGTATTGTGGTACAAATGTGATACAGCTTATAGCCGAGTTCCCGAAGGGAAAAACGAGGAAAAATAAACGGACAAATTTCTCAAAATAACTTAAAAAAATTTTCAGATCCACCCAAAACGGGAGGTTTCGAAGGGAGTTTCCGGGCCTTGTTGGGGATATGAAAAGCCCTCCGGAATCTCACGACTGCGGAGGGCTGACAGTTTAAGTTTGGCGGAAACGCCAGAGAGAGTTTCGACTAAGGCTCTTCGTTACCGGCGCCAGCGGCGGTCCACTTGCACTCAGCCAGCATGGTGCCGGACTTCTCGCCGGAGCTGGAGTTGACGTAGTAGTAGCGGAAGAAGATCTTGGGCGCGGCTTCATTGGGAGCGCCGTTCTTGGCCACGTAGTCCGCGCGGATGTCGATTGCGGTGGCGTCGGGTTCCTCGACCATCTTGACGGCAGAGGCCTTGGAATGGGCGCGGCTCACGCCGTTGGACTGCCCTTCGGAGGCCTCGATGACCAGGTAGATACCGCCGTTGTCGGCCAGAGCCTGGTCCAGCTTGAAGGTGAAGGTTTCACCCTGGCATACGATGGTGGCGCTGGAGGGGTTCTCCACACCCAGGAGGGTGGGAGGCACGAGAACCGGCAGGCCGCCGCAAGCGATGATCCAGTAGTTCAGGCGGGTGAACAGGTTGGCTCCGGAGATTTTGGCGCCGGTGCCCAGGACGCTGCGGCCCTGCTGGCTGAGTGCCAGTTTGTTCCAGGCAAGCAGATTGTCGTTGGGCAGCGTCTTCCACATCGTGGTGAGGCGCTTGAAAATGCCCTTGACTTTGGCCTGGTCGGAAGTGCGGACGGCGCCGCCGTAACCACGGTTACGGATATACTTCCGGTTCTTCATCTTTGCGGCGGTTACGCCCTTGGCGCTGCCGCTCATCTCCTCGAAGGCGATTGACGGGATATACTTCATAAGCGTTTAAGTTTTAGGAAGTTGTTGAACAAATGGAATAAGAGATATAGTATTGCAATGACTATCAAGATGAGGGAGAGGGAACCCAGCTGCAGGCGGAAGCGCTGCCAGCGGGTCGGGGGCTTATCGATGTAGATGTCTTCCCGGACAATCCTGTCCCGGTACACGACGGAGTCCCGCACGATTTCCCTAGATTCGACCGGAACGGGCTCCCTGACGGGCTTTGTCGCCAACGAATGAGTAATACTCCACCAGGAGACGGAAGCCTCCGATTTGGCGTATTTATTCTCCAATACGGAGGTGGTGTCGAGGGTGGCCACGCGCTCTACAATCACCGGGAGTTCCACCCACGCCGTGTCCCGGATGATCTTCTCCACGGTCTTCACCTCCACCCGGGTACTGTCACGATCCAGAACAGGCCGCGCAGTACCACAAGCAGTGAGAAGCAGCGTGAAAGCGAGAAGGATGGAGGGTTTCTTGGGTTGGTTTAGGTTGTAGGTTTGTTTTCGTTCTCGATGACCTGGTCCAGTTCGGCCTGGAACTTCCGGAACTTGACATCGTAGGAGGCCTTCACGCCGAGGATGGCACCGCAAAGGACCAGCAGTTCGCTCACAATCGAGATGGCCGAGCTGGCAATCTCTCCCAGCGGCGGGATGAAGAACAGGCACTCGGCCGCGATCAGGACACCGCTGCTGAAGCTGGCAATGGCGATGATACCCTGCGGCCTGGTCAGTTCTATGCGTTTCTTCCCGGTCATAGCTTAGCGGATTGCAATAATACGGGTAAACTTGCTTCCGGTTCCCTCCGCCTCATCAGCGGCATCGGCCTTCGAGATGGTGAGCACACCGTTGCGGAGGTAAGCCGGATAATACTTGCTCCCCAGGTTGCTCCACAAGGATTCGTTGTAGATGATGGGAGGGTTTATCGAGACGAAGGACGGGAAATCCGGCAGCCGCATCTCGATGGTCTGGTCCTCGGAGTCGAATTCCAGGTTGGGGGCCTTCAGCACGAACATCATCCGGTGGGGGGGTCTCGACCGTCAAGACCTCGACGCCATCGCCGGTGCCCTTGTTGAACTGCACCTCGTAGGACTTCTTCCCATTCAGGGAAACCGGCCCTGTAATCTTCGTCGGGATAATGCCAGGCTCCTGGTTGCCCAGGCATATGTAAACCATATCGTAGAGAAACCCGATGACACCCTTGCCAAGTTCCTCCTGATGAACCTGATCTACACGGAGAATCTTCACCGGCCCGGAGGATACTATGGGAACGAGGCCCTGGGAGCCGAGCAGTTCTTGCGGACACGGTTTTTCCTGCCGGAAGAAGAGGATGAGGCCGATGAATAAAGACGTGGTATGAAATACGAGGTCCAGCAAGCATTCAACGAGATTATGGAAATCCCGCCCATTTTCCGGCGGGATTACATAGTCGATTACCTGCGGCACAATATGTCAAAAGAGGAAGCCCGGCAATTCCTTTTCAGAAAGACCAAAGTTGATTTTATACAGAAGATGGTTGCCGAGGGGTACATTTCCCGAGATGAGGTCCTTGAGAAGATTGGGAAGGACCGTATCGAGCAATACTTCCATATTTTGAGCACGATGTCATGATTGCAGACACTCTTTTGAACTGGGATAAGGCTGAATTGGCTGTTATTCTTGCCGAACGCCTGGCCGACGCTGAGGACCTCATGGAGGCCTTCCCGTCCATTGAGAAGCCTTGTGTGATGGAAGAAGAAATACTACCAGACTTTATTGAACAGAATTGGAAGATGATTCTGCACGATTGTGATATTCAGGAACTTGAAGGGAGGATTGCAGAAAAGGAATATGAGGAATCGTGGGAGAATTGGAAAAACGATTGTGCAGAACAGGATCATGAGTACACTGAGTATATGAATGATGAGTATTTCTGGTCAATCATTGATCTCGTAGATCAGTTCAGATACAACGATTTGGCTGAGAGATGGGGGTATCCACCCAAGCCCGTTGCGTCTTGATTCTCCTCATTCTTAATATAGGCGGTGGGGAAAGAAAAAAACTTCCATCAGTTGATGGAACTGATGGAAGTGAGGGAATGATGGAAAAAAGAAGCGGAGCCGCATCGTCTTGGATGCGGCTCCTTCTCCTTTTTTAAGTGCTAAGTTGTGAGACTTGGCCACGCATAGCACTGTTTATCTATTGCAAATATACAAAGACTTTTCAAATCACCAAAATTATTTTAATCCTGATGCAATTTGGATGGCTGTATAAAGCGCATCGTCATCTTTGCAGTTGTCGATTAACTGCTGCAACTCTCGTTCCAAATCGGCTAAACGATTGGCGGAAACGATTCCAGTCAAATACTTGATGACTTCAATGGCTCCCCGAAGGTTCGTTCTGTCAGGGACTGCTGACAAATCAACGGGGCCTTGGGTCGTCAACGCCTCGGTAGCAGCGTAGTCGAATAGGATGCCTGCATGAGCACAACGGTTACGGACTCGGCGGACAGATGTAAGGTAGTTGTCAAATGTCTTTATAGAACGAATGCCGTGTAACTTGGAGATGTCCAGACGTGAAGAAACGTTAGAAATGGCATCATACAGGTCTACTATTTCCCCAATGGTCATAAACTCCAATGTTTTCCACGCGGGCGCGTATTTGCAGGCGTGATTATGGTGATGCCATTTGATGTACGAAGAAAGCCGGACTCTGTCGTAAATACTGCCGAATGACCTGATGTATGCCGGAGATACGATTGCGTCATCAACAAACCAAGTGTCCTTGTTGTGGTGCTTGGCCGACATGTAGTTGACGATAGTTGTCCTCAGATGAACCTCGATGCGGCTGATATACTTGAGCAGCATTAATCGGAGTTCGAAGTCAAAATAGTATAGTCGCAGCACCGTATCCAACGAGATGCCATCCTTGATAGAATGGTCACGTCCGGCTTTGGCTGGATACTTCTTCTCGAAGGGGAACATATAAAACCCAAGTCGGTAAAACCCAATATCCGAAAGGATTTCAGAGGCTTTAGCATCATCAGGAATAATCAGCCCCAATTCTTTCAGGTGCTCTATCTGCTCTGGTATCGTTTTTATATAGTCGCTCATAATTGGCGTTTTGGTTTGCAAATATACGGCTTTTCGTGCAAACTGCCGTGACTCTGGTTGCTTTTATTCTCATCCGAATCTACACACAATCGGCCCCCGATGAGAATATGCTGTTCCCGACAGCCATTTATATCTTTACTTGTGTGGCTGGTGTTTTGTACGCTGTCAAAACGTACAGGAAAAAGATGGAAGCCTGCGACAATCTGATTGAGTCGCTGGAAAACTAAGAATCCTCTGAAACCAGGTCTGGAAAGAAGTACATTCCCGACATTCCTGATGGAGTGCCGGGGATTTGCTGTAATGGAGGGGCACTGATTCTATTCGTCCTTCCTCTCAAATTCAAAGTGGAAGGGCTTGTCGAAGTGCCTACGGGAGTAATAGGTGATAGAAGGGGTTGTCAGATCCATCACTAGCGTCCAGGCCGTTCCCATGTGCCTGTCTTTCATCGGCGGTAAGGAAACGGATGCAATTGCCTGCGTGAGTTGACGCTTATCCATAATTCCTCCCGCAGAATCGAATTGACCGCAAAGAAATTCGTATCTACAGTCACCTTCTATCAGGCCGACGTTTCGTTTGGCTTCGCACAGGTAGTGATTGGCGACTGCAGCGGATTCAACGACCTCCATCCGGTTGTCCACATACTCCACCACCACGTTTCGGCCGGTGGCATCGGAGATGGCGTAGTGATGGGCGGCGCCGATGTCGGAGTGCATGTCAATTCCCCGGAGCAGATCCAGGGCTTCGTCCACCGTTGCCGCATTCTTAAGCAGGTAGCAGATGGCCGATGTGGTGGTAAGGGCGGGCTTTCCGCTTTCTTGATTCGTCTGGGCGTTGTCACCAGCCATCAGGTCTGCGACGGCCAGGCCCTTCTCATTGATGCCGTCCAAGGCGAAGAACAGTACGGATAGTGCCATATACTGATTCTTGAAGCCTTCCGGAAGCCAACCTTCACCGAATCCGAGGAAGTTGGTGTTGAAGGTGGTATAGGTCTCATAACCCTGCTCGGGGACCGTGTGCAGGACGATGCCTGTGGCCGAATTGAAATCGAAGTTCCGGCCCATTAGAACGCCGCCTTCCGGCGTGCGAACCGTCAAGGCAGAGCAACCGTAATCCATCGGCCCGGGATTTCCTGACTTCGGCGGGTAAAAGCCTTTGGAGAGAAAGCGCGTGACGTATGCCGATAATTCTGCTGCGCTGCGTCCGCCTCCGTTTTCCAGAAGACCGGCAAAGCCGTCATCTCCTTTGTATTCCATATAATACAGTCCGTCATCCAGTTTCCGGACGGACATGGCACCCTGTTCAAGCGGGTCGGCCTGTGCCCAGGCATTGGCTCCTGAAAGCCATGCGGCGGCTAACAAGCCCCATAAAATGGTCTTGGTAATCTTCATCATATTTCAATCGGTTATTTACCTGCCGAAAGGTATTCTTTCAGCGCTTCTACGTATTTGCTGAAGGCTTCCTGGCCTGCCGGGGTTATTTTGCATGTAGTACGGGGCATTTTCCCCTTGAAGCCCTTCTCCACCGTGATGTAGCCGGCGGCGGTGAGTTTGTCTATCTGCACGCTGAGGTTCCCGGACGTGGCGCCTGTCTGCTTTTTGAGATAGGTGAAATCGGCTTCATCTACCCCAGCCAGAATGGACATCACGGCCAGCCGGAGCTCCGAGTGCAGCAGCGGATCTAACTTGGGGAACATAGGCTACTTGTACTGAAGTTTCATGATGAAGCCGGTCACGAGCAGCAAGACGCCGCCGAGGGTGAAAATCAGCAGCTGCGTATCGCCCTTGACCAGCATGGCGAAAACGGCGCCACCCACTCCCAGGAGGAAACCGCCGATGATGATGGGCCAGTTTTTCAGCAGGACGCCGGACATGCATTCGGCCAGGCCCATGATGATGACGATGATGAGGGATACGCGCATGGGGACCAGAAAGATGGCAATAACGCTGAGCGTAATGGCAAATGCACCAAAAACACCCCATACGCTACCGAGCATCTTGCTTACCTCGTTCTGGGGCATAGCCTTGCTATATTTACCCATTAGTGCAGCGATAGGATAGCCGATGACCGGCATGGCGAACCAGAGGAAGTTCCATTCAGGCTTTCCGGTAAGATGCCATAATAGATAGATGACAAGGGAGACGACAGTGAGCAGCGTTCCCCAAAGCATGAAGTACTTGGCGCTGCCCCGAAGGATTTCCTTGCGGCTATTGTTGAAAGTCTCGCTGATGAGTTGGAGGCTTCTCTGAGCGCTCATTTCTTTGTTTTGTTCCATTGTATCAAGTGTTTAGCTCTATTTTGTGGCTAAGTGCAGCTGCGCAGTCTGCCTTTACCACAGCGCAAATATAAACAAGTTTATGATGTAAACCAAATTATTTGCCTTGATTTTGAGTAAAGTGGGTACTGGTCCTCAAATTATTGTCTGGAACCATCAGATACCAAGTTACTAAGATATCAAATCTACGATTAGATTATAGGTGCGGCGCGGAACGGCCGCAAGTCTCTGACCAGGGCGCCTTGGCGTGGCGGGAAGAGTCTTGCAGTGGAGATGCCATAAGTGGAGTTCGCAGGGGCGCACCGTGCCCCGGAGGACGGAACCAGAGCGAGTGAGCGAAGTTTCAGCGGAGCGAACTGGCTTTGACCGCTTTTCTCCAGTAACTGGCGCTGAGCGACCGTATAGATGTGTCCGGGGCCCGGACTAATTCAAATCATTTTCTTCTATTTGGCGCAATTCCAAATCTCGTTAATCCTTTAAAATGTAGCTTTCACCCTGCTAATTGGCATATTCACAGAATATAATTCCATTGTAATAGGAAAAATGTAAATAAATTTTACGGTTTTTGTAAAGAAATTTTACGGTCGGAAGTGGCCGCTGAATGGGCAATTTGTTGTAAATGAATATGTTGCCTTTGATGGCATGACTAGTGTCAATTCTGTTGTCGCAATGATAACGGATTTGAATATGCAAAAGGTTTTCATAATGTTAATTTCATTTTTAGCTGCGGCATCAATGGTGGCGGCGCAGCAGGTAGCTGGTACGGCGCAGACTTTTGCTGCTGCATCAATGGTGGCGGACACGGCGCAGACGGTGGATGCTGAGCCGAAAATGACGCTGAAGGATTGCATGGCTTACGCCATTTCCAATTCAACGAAGGTGAGGATTCAGCAGGCTGCGAACGGGGATGCGAGAATCGACAGGCGAGATGCGATACTCATGGCTTTCACTCCGCAAATCACCTCTCAGACCTATGCCTACTACAACTTCGGTAGGTCAATCGACCCTCAGACCAACACCTACTTCAACACTACGTCTTTCTACAACGGCTATCAGGTCCAGGCCGGCTTCGACCTCTTCAATGGCTTCCAGGCAGTCAGCAACATCAAGATTTCCAAGACTGCCCTGCAGATGGGCGTGACTCAGGAGAAACAGGTCGAGGCGGACATCTGCCTGTCAGTCATGGAGGCATACTACAATGTGGTGTATTTCACTAAATTGCAGAGATTGTTCGAAGAACAGGTTCAGACTGCCAAGAGTTCGCTGAAGCTTGCTAAGCGTCAGGAAGAACTTGGCCAGAAAGGGCATGCGGACGTGGTTCAGATGGAGGCCGACTTAGCTGACAGGGAATATGACCTTGTGAACAACAGGAGCCAGCTGAATACGCAGCTGCTGAATCTGAGGGATCTGATGTACTGGCCTCTAGACTCTGTCCTGAACATTGAGACAGACATCGAGGATGCAGGAAACTCTTTGCCATCCGGCGATGTCAATTCCGTGGCGGACTATGCACTGAGCAATAACCCAGGGGTGCAGATAGCGGGATGGAAGCTTCGGAATGCCGAGAGAGCACTTAACACAGCCAAATGGCAGCTGATGCCGAAGCTTTCTCTTTACGCTGGTTGGGACACGAGATATTACTCTTACAAAGGCTCTTCGACTGATCCTTTCCGCAGCCAGTTTAAGAATAATGCAGGAGAATACGTCCAGCTGAGCCTGACTCTGCCAATCTTCAACAGGCTTTCGAAATATTCGGCTATTGCAAGGAAAAAGCACGCCGTGGCAACAGCTTCGGCTGAGTATGACCAGAAGCGGCACGATGTCGATGCCGAGGTGAGAAAGGCCTTTCAGGATAGCGACGATGCGTTGGCGGCATGGCAGCAGGCCAGCAGGAAAGAAGAAGTGCAGGATGAAGCCTACAGGCTAAACAGCCGAAAGCTGGAGCAAGGGCTGATCTCGCCAATCGAATATAGGACGGCGACCGACAATTACCTGAAAGCTAAAGCGGACAAATACAACAGCCTATACAAATATCTCATAAAGCAGAGCGTGGTCAGGTACTATGGAGGAGAGGAGTATATTAATCAGTTTTAATATAATATATTAATAAATATTATATCAAGCATATGTTGAACATGAAATATTAAAAGGATATGGA
>Ga0256406_1007257_pt1 | contig 10633 bp, 10 predicted proteins | sample RumenRJG_03DNA_FD_185986 | JGI IMG/M metagenome (GOLD analysis project Ga0256406, IMG submission 185986) | Bovine rumen microbial communities from Lethbridge, Alberta, Canada - RJG_03 | ecosystem: Host-associated > Mammals > Digestive system > Stomach > Rumen | place: Canada: Alberta | collected...
ACGTAGAGGTCGTCGACATAAACCTCGGTTCGGAGCATCGAAGAGTCTTCGGGACGGTGGAGAAATACCTCGTTGAGAGCATAGGCGCAACGGGGGTTGAAAGAGTCGCTCTCCACCTTGAGGAGGGTGCGGCGTTCGGTGGTGAAACGGCCCGCCAGAAGGTCGGAAACAAGCGTGGCGAGGTTTTCCTTGCCAGCGGTGGTGAGGAAGCCCAGGTGGCCGAAATTAATACCCAAGATGGGGGGGAAGGCCTCGGAGCGCGTAGTGTGGATAAACTGCACGGAGGAGAGCAGGGTGCCGTCACCACCGATGGAGAAGAGGTAGTCGTAGCCATCGATGCTGTCTCCGTCGTGGACGGTCTGTGCAACAATGCCCGCGCGCTGCAATTCGGCGCAGAGATGGTCGAAAGCCGGAAGGTCGGCGAGATCGATGTGGCGATAATAGAGGGCTATCTTCATGGTTTTGCTATTTTATTACTAACACTGTGCCGGTAAAGACTTTGACGGTATTGTTATTGAACCGGCAGCGGAGGGAATAGGCATAGGCGCCCTGCGGGATATCGGCATCAGGAGTCCATCCAGCATCGGGGTCTTCGGTACGGAAAACAAGGAGGCCTTGCCGGTTGTAGATGAAGAGTTCATAAAGGTCACCCTTCAGCCCCTGCAGTCGCGGAAGAAAGGAGCCATTGACATCGTCACCCACGACAACAACATTGGGGAAAAACCATGTGGGAGGCGGCGGTGTGGGAACGACGACACAATTGGTGTTGGAATAGTGGGGGTTGAGGCCGCAGGCATCGAGCACAGCAAGCATGTAGCAGTGCAGAGAGTCGTAGACACTGATTTTGTTGTCGATATACCTGAATGGTGGGGTAGAGAACACCGGGGTAGCGATGGTCTCCCAAGGACGGCCGTCGATGCTGCGATAAAGGATGTAGCTCCCGGAATGGAAGGCGGTGTCGATGTCGAAGGTGAGGATGTTTTGCCATTCAAGGCTGTCATACTCTACCTTGTTGATGAAAAGGAATGCTGCCGTGTCGACAGTGAGGCGTTCCACACTGACAATGTTAGACTGCGACACAAGGGGGTCACCTCCATAACCTATCACCTGCACCTTGAGCCACACACGGGTGGTACCGTCGGGAATCTCGAAAGAAAAACTGTAGGGACCCACACTGTCGGTGACAAAATAGGGAGCATACGTGCTGTCATAGGGTTCGAGACGCGCCAAAAGACGATAGTGATAAACACCGCCCGGCATACCTCGATAGGGAGTCCATGAGGCGCTGACCACCGTGGAGCAACGTGGCACCTCGGCGCTGAGAACAACATTGCCGAAAGGTGGGGTCAACTCACTGACATCATAGGTACTATCGAAGACATGGATGCGATAGATGTGAGACTCTGTGACGGAATGGTCGACACAGATATAGGAGGTGTCATTGAAGACAGTATCATAGTTGAGGCAGGGAGAGCCTGTGCAGATATGATAACCCATGGTCTGCGGGTCGGTACTGGGACACCACGTAAGAACTATCTGCTGCGAAGCCTCATCAACAGTGGCCAACCATCGGGTAACGGGCGCCACTATCTCCTGAGCAGAAAGAGAGGTAAAATGTGAAAAGTGAAAAAGGAGAAACAAAACCATAAAAGCCCTATAGGGTTTATAGGACTTACAGGACATATATGTTCCCCGCTTGTTCATGGGTCAAAAACTTTGCAAGGCTACCAGTTGTGCATAGCGGCCGTTGAGTGCCATGAGCTCGGCGTGGGTACCACGCTCAACGATACGGCCGTGGTCAAGAACCACGATACAATCGGCATTGACCACCGTGGAAAGGCGGTGTGCAATGACTATGGCCGAACGGTGACGCAACACCTCGTCGAGAGTGGCTTGGAGCAGGCGTTCACTTTCGGTGTCGAGTGCCGATGTAGCCTCGTCGAAGATGAGGAGGTCGGGGTTGCGCAACAAGGCACGGGCAATGCTTATGCGCTGACGCTGACCACCCGAAAGAAGGCCACCGCCTTCGCCGAGGGAAGTATCATAACCCTTCGGAAGCGCGGTGATGAAGTCATGGGCCTGTGCAGCACGAGCAGCCTGCTCAATATCGGCACGCGAGGCTCCGGGACAACCGAAAGCAATGTTGGCCGCCACAGTATCGTTGAAAAGCAAAGTATCTTGCGCCACCACTCCGATGCGACTGCGAAGGTCGGCAAGGGACATGCTGTTGATATTGACACCTCCAAGGAGAATCTCACCCTGCGTGCAGGGATAGAAGCGACAGAGAAGGTCTGCGATGGTGGACTTGCCACTACCGGAAGAACCGACAAGAGCCACCGTTGTTCCTCGTGGAACATCGAAAGAGATGTCATCAAGAACCGGTGTACCGGGATTGTAAGCAAAAGAAATGTGTCGGAGGGAGACCAATGACCGGTCCGTAGAACTGGCTTCACTGGCAGGACTGACCATGTTCGGTTCACTCGCTTCGTTGAGGAAAGTTTCGATGCGATCGGCGCAGGCACGACCTTTCTTCATCTGCGAGAGGCCTGTGGAAAAGTCTTTGGCGGGAGGTATCATCAGCACAAAGAGCATCACATAGGAGATGAAGAGTTCGGAGGTGAGGCCTTGGTCACCACTGAAGACCAACCACGCACCAAAGAGCAGAATGCCGATGACGATGGTGTTGCCGAGAAAGTCACTCACTGGTGACGCGGCATCGATACGACGCAACATGTGGGTGCGACGACGGGTATATTCGCGATTGGCAGCACGGAATCGACGATTGGAGAAGTCAATGGCTGTGTAAGACTTGATGACCTTAAGGCCTCCGATAGTCTCGTCGGTGAGCGAGACAAGATAGGAATTCATCTCCTGCACAATCTTCGAGCTGCGCTTGAGGTGGTGAGAGATGCCGGAAATAACCAATGCCACCAATGGCAGCATACAGAGCACAAAAAGCGTGAGCTTGACATTGATGTAGAAAAGCATAAAAAGGTAAAGCGTCATGCTGAGGACTGCCGTCAGGAGCATCTGGATGGAGCCTAGAATGCCCTCCTCATATTCCACCATATCGCTGGAGAAACGTGCCATTACATCACCTTTACGGTGATGGTCGTAGTAACTCATAGGAAGATGCATTGCCTTGTGGAACATGCGGTTGCGAAGGTTGCGTACCACACCAATGCGAATGATGGAAATCTCTATCGCCGAAAAATAAGAAAAGACATTCTTGAGGGCATAGAGCACAAAGATGATGGCCGAGAAAAGCAACAGGGCATTGAGTTGGCCAAAGGAGATAAGCCAGATGTAGAGGCGGTCGAGAGCAAGAGCCACAAGGTTGCCGGTGGCCACAGGTGCAGCATCGTCGGTACCGAATAGAATCTTCAGAAAGTCGGCTACGGAGAGTGCCGTAGCCATGGTGAAGACCACGCTGAGCACCACAAAAAGGCCATACAGTGCACTTTGGGCACTGTATGGCTTAAGTTGCCTCAGGGTGAAATTGCTGCGGAGCTTCACAGGCTGTAACCGATATAGTTATGAGGCGTAATATGGCGGATGCGCTCCTTGACCTCAGGAGCCACATCGAGGGTCTCGACGAAGGCGGCGATAGTCTCGGAAGTAACCTTCTCATTGGTGCGGGTGAGCTGTTTAAGCGCTTCGTATGGGTTGGGGTAGCCCACGCTACGGAGGATTGTCTGGATGGCTTCGGCCACCACGGCCCAGTTGTTCTCCAAATCGCGGTAGAGGGCCTGCTCGTTGAGGAGCAACTTGCCTAAACCCTTCTCCAGCGAAGCGATGGAAATCATGGTGTGGGCGATGGGCACGCCAATGTTGCGACTGACGGTACTGTCCGTTAAGTCGCGCTGCATGCGGCTTATCGGCAACTTATGGCTCAAGTGCTCGAAGATGGCGTTGGCCAATCCCAAGTTGCCCTCGGCATTCTCGAAGTCGATGGGATTGACCTTATGCGGCATGGCGCTGGAACCCACCTCCCCGGCTTTGATTTTTTGTTTGAAATATTCCATGGAGACATATGTCCACACGTCGCGGCAGAGGTCAATGAGGATGACGTTAATGCGCTTGCAGGCGTCGAACCAGGCGGACATCATGTCGTAGTTCTCAATCTGGGTGGTAAGCTGCTGACGCTCGAGACCCAGATGGTTCTTCACAAAGCCGTTTCCGAAGTCGCGCCAGTTGACCTCTGGGAAGGCAGCCAGATGGGCGTTGAAGTTGCCAGTGGCACCACCAAACTTGGCGGTGAAGGGGATGCGTTCCAGTTCGTCAATCTGACGGCGAAGACGGTAGGCAAAGACGCCCCACTCTTTGCCCAGCGTGGTGGGAGAGGCTGGCTGACCATGGGTGTGGGCCAGCATAGGGATTTCCTTCCATTCGTTGGCGCGCTCATCGAGCATGGCCAAAATCTTCTTATAGGCCGGCAGCAGCACCTCGTCGTGGCATTCTTTCATGGAAAGGGGCACGGAGGTGTTGTTGATATCTTGCGATGTGAGGCCGAAGTGAATGAACTCCTTGAGTTCCGAAAGACCCATCTCGTCGAACTTGCCTTTCAAGAAGTATTCCACAGCCTTCACGTCGTGGTTGGTCACTTTTTCGATGTCCTTGATGGCCTGGGCATCAATGTCGGTAAAATTGCGGTAGATATCGCGCAAAGCCTCAGCTTTGGCAGCCACACCCACGAGGGCGGGACGCAACTCCTTGAGACGGTCACTGAGGGCGATGAAATACTCCACCTCCACGCGGACACGGTATTTAATCAGAGCACCCTCGGAGTAATATTTGGCCAAGGGCTCGCATTTGGAACGATAGCGCCCGTCGATGGGCGATACAGCATTGAGACTATTCATTGATTATAACGTTTTATTCAAAAAATCATATTTTTCCAGTGTTTTCTCCACCTTGCGGTCGTGACTGAGGTCAACAAGAGCTTGGGCGTACACAGTGTTATGAGTGTCGGTGCCCATAAATTCCACCCATCCTTGCTCCAGCATATAGTAAGCGCGCTTCTTGGCCTCATCGCCGTAGAATCCACCAAGCGACAGAGCATTAATCTGAAAATAAACGCCTTGGTTCTTTAATTGCTCCATGCGCGAGCCGAAGACATTGAGATAGGGATAGCGCTCGGGGTGAGCCAAGATGATGTCGTAGCCTTTCATCTGCATGTCGAAAATCATCTCGTCGCAACCCGGCATCTGTTGGTGCAACGAGAACTCAACCAGCACATATTTGTCTGCCACCTGCAAGAAACGAGGGTTGTCGAGACGCGCCTGAAACCCCGTATCGATGCGGTATTCTCCCCCGATGCCTGCAAATTCTATTTGCACTCCGGCATCGATAGCTTGCTGTTTAAGCTCTTCGTAGCGACAGAGGATGTCGTTCTCGTCGTTCTGGAAACGGGGATACTGGAAGTGGGGCGTGATGATTACCTTGTCATAGCCCACGGCCTTGAGGGTGTTGAGACATTCAATGCTCTCTTCCTTGCATTTGGAGCCATCATCAACCTGCGGCACAAGATGGCAGTGCATATCGGTCCCCAAAGGTCGGAAGATGGGGCGGGGTTCCTTTTTTCTCTTGAAGAAATCAAACATAGCAAAAACGTAATCGTTTATTCGACTCTTCTTATTTCAGCACCCAAACGGCGGAGGCGTTCGTCGATATGCTGGTAGCCACGGTCAATCTGCTCTATATTGTCGATGCGGCTCTTGCCCTCGGCACTGAGGGCGGCGATGAGCAATGCCACACCGGCACGGATGTCAGGCGATGTCATGCGCACACCACGCAGCTTATGCTCACGGTCGAGACCAATGACAGTGGCACGGTGCGGGTCGCAGAGGATAATCTGCGCACCCATATCAATGAGTTTATCGACAAAGAATAGGCGACTCTCGAACATCTTCTGGTGGATGAGCACACTGCCCTTGGCCTGGGTAGCCACAACAAGGGCAATGGAGATGAGGTCGGGCGTAAAGCCAGGCCATGGGGCATCGGCAACGGTCATAATGGAACCGTCCATGAAGCGTTCAATCTCATAATGTTCCTGTGCAGGGACATATAGGTCGTCACCTTTTTGCCACACCTCTATGCCCAAGCGGCGGAACACTTGCGGAATGAGACCCAAATGCTGCACTTGGGCGTTTTTGATGGTGATGTCGCCTTCGGTCATGGCAGCCATGCCAATAAACGATCCCACCTCAATCATGTCGGGCAACAGACGGTGTTCACAGCCATGGAGTTCTTTCACTCCGCGAATGGTAAGCAGATTGCTTCCTACACCCGTAATCTTTGCTCCCATGCGGTTGAGCATATTGCAGAGCTGATAGACATAAGGCTCGCAGGCAGCATTCATGATGGTGGTGGTTCCGCGGGCGAGGACAGCGGTCATAATGATGTTAGCCGTGCCGGTGACAGACGCTTCATCGAGAAGCATGTAGCAGCCCTTGAGTTTTTTGGCATTCACCAAGTAGGCTCCTCGTTTATATTCGACAGTAGCACCGAGGCGTTCCATGCCAATGAAGTGGGTGTCGAGACGGCGGCGGCCTATTTTGTCGCCACCTGGCTGCGGTACAACGGCCTGGCCGAAGCGCGACAGCAGCGGACCCACAAGCATGATGCTGCCACGGAGGGCTCCTGCCTGCTCACGGAACTGCTGGCTTTGGAGCACCTCAAGGTTCACTTGGTCGGCCTGGAACTCGAACGTACGGCCACTTTCGCAGGCCGACGGCACATCCTCTCGCACACTGACACCAAGGAGCTTCAATAGGTCTATCAGCTTATTCACATCGCGGATATCGGGCACATGCTCTATGCGCACCTTCTCGGAGGTGAGTAGCACGGCACAGAGTACCTGCAAGGCCTCATTTTTGGCACCTTGCGGCACTATTTCGCCGCGGAGCTTGTGTCCACCTATGATTTCAAAACTACTCATAACTAGGCGTTATTGTTGTTTTGTTTCTTCTTTTTCTTCTTTTTCTTCGAGTTCTCTTTCTTGGCAGCAACGGCAGCCATTGCATCGAGATATATCTTCGAGTCGCGGAATTGGAAGTCGGCTGGCAACGTAATGCGGCCATTGGATAGTTTGTCGAGTTGCTGACGAATAAGATCATCGTCGACCGAATCGCGGTTCCACTGGAGGTACTGGCGCTTCATGGTGTGAGCAATTTGCTGAGATAGGATGGTCTTTTCCTCACTATCGGGCATATCGGCGATGGCACGAATCATATCCTCCAAGGCACGGCCATAGTGGCGGTAGCGTATTTTGCTGTCGCTATATGACAACGGCCGTGGCTTGACATTCTCGGTTTCCTCACGGATGATGGGATAAGGGCAATCGACGTCAAGGTCAAAGTCAGCCATCCACATGAGGTGATGCCATAGAATGCGGCGGAAGTCGGTTCTGTCCTTGACCTTGGGATTAACCAAGGCCATGGTGTCAACGATAGTCTGAGCCATCTTATTGCGTTCCTCACGGTCGGCGATGGTTTTGGCGTAAGCAATCATCTTGGTGATATTACGGCCATAGTCGGTAATCTTGAGTTGTTCTCGTTGAGTATTATATTCCACTGTTTGAATCGATTTTCTGTTTTTAAAAAGGCCAAGGACCGGAGTAAAGGTCATAGGTTGGCACACCGTAACCATACCACGGGTGTCCGAGGATTCCGAGGGCATCATTGCTATAGTGGTCGTGGACGATGTGGAAGTGCATCTCTAGCAACGACTCATTGCTGAGCGCATAGCTGAAACCACCACTAAGGGTAGTGACACCCACAGGCCACGACTCGTTGAAGGGCGACCACATCGGTTCGTGCCAACCACCAACATGTGTGAGAGTAGCCCAGATATTCAGGCGATCATTGACCTGATATTCGGCTCCCACGGTAGCGCCCATCAGTTGAGTGCCGCGACGGATGGGAGCCAAGCTGCGATTGTTACCCTGCAACTCATAGCCTCCCAACAACGACCCCACCGCAGCGAAGCCTCCATGGAGCGTCAACCGGTCGTTGGCACGGTAGTCCACACTTGGTGCAGCCCACACATAAGCATTACCCTTGCCCATGCAACTCACCACCGAAGTGCCTGCCGACAAGTGAGGTGTCCATCGCAATGTGTCTCGCGAGACCTCGGACTCACGCTGCGCTTGGACACCAAATGCCATTGCCAAAACGGCCACTATGAAAGCTATCTTTTTATACATAACACCTCTCTAACGGCATTTGGTGTTTTTTATTGTATATAAAATAAAAAAATGCCATTAGGAGGAAATTTGTCAAAACCGGGTTACAGTTTTTCAGAGTTCCATCAGTTTGAGGAAAGAAGAGGGAATGGGGGTTTCAAATTTCAGACGTTTTCCTATGACTGGATGGACAAAGCAGAGACGAAAGGCGTGGAGCGCCAAGCGGTTGATTGGCGAAACATCGTCCTTGTAACCGTACATCGGGTCGTGAACCACAGGGTGTTTGAGGTCGCGCAGATGAACACGAATCTGGTTCCTGCGGCCAGTATCGAGCTTCAGTTCCACAAGGCTATAGCGGCGCGAAGTTTGCTTCACCTCATAGTGCGTTACCGCCAGTTTGCCACCATTGTCGGTGGGCGACGAGAGGACACAGAACTCGCCGTCGGTGAACCACGAGCGCACCTCCCCCCTACCCTGCTCCAAGTGGCCCCAAGCCACCGCCACATAGCGACGGTCGAAGACCATGCCCTTCCAGTCCTCCTCAAATTTTTGAGAGACCTCCTTGCTCTTACTGACCACCATGAGACCACTGGTGTCGCGATCCAAACGGTGGACGATATGGGCGTGGCAACGTTGGTGGCTGGCATCAAGGTATTGGTTGAGGACGGTGATGACGGTCTTGTCGTTAGGATGCTTCGAGTTGCTGAGAAGTCCCTCATGCTTGTTGATCACTATGAGGTGCTGGTCTTCATAAACGATGTCGAGGTCGCGAGGCCGCAGACGATCTTTGCCAGTAGCTTTCTCGATGGAAACCTTCATTCCTTTCAACAGAGGGAAATTGAACTGGCTTGTGCGACGGCCATCGACATAGACATTATGCGTCAGCACTTCCTTAACCTTACTGCGGCTGGTCTCTGGGAATTTTTCTGTTAAAAACTGGAGCAACTCCTTTGGTTCGGTAACGATGTATTCTGTTGTCTTCATTGTTTCACGTGAAACATTGATTTTACTACGTTATTAACAATTTTGGTTGTATAAATCAACAATCTCGTAGGGGTTGCCGATTTGTTCGATAAATTTCAACATGTCTGCCTTAGTTATCACCAATGAGGCACGGTTGTCATTAGGGTGGAAACTCACTTTTTCGGCTTTCATAAGGTTGCTGTCGACGAAAAGAGTGACCTCATGATTCACGTCGTTGACCAATGTGAAAAGCGAGACACTACCAGGCTTCACGCCGAGGTAGCGCATCATGCGTTCGGGACTGGCAAAGGAGAGCTTTCCCTGATGCAACCGGTGCTCCATATCATGGATGTCCATGGGGAAGCGGCTATCCATGATGACAAGGTAATGTCGATTGCCTTTATGGTTGCGGAAGAAGAGGTTCTTGCAGAGGGTCGTCCCCTCGCCGCGGTAGAACTGTGCGGCAATCTCGATGGTCGGTGCCTCGGGATGTTCGTAGTAGTCGAACGGGATACCCATCCGTTCGAGGGTTTCGTATACTTGTGGTTGTCCTATCATTACTGTATTGTTTTATGGTAGACATAGCAGCCGGCCTCCGAGGGATGGTCGTAGACCAGCGCATCAGCAGGTTCCTTACGGATGGCCCAGACAATCATGATGTCTCCCATGGCTGCAACAACGAATATAACTCCCAGCAACAGCCACAAAAGACTACCTATGCAGAAAGCTATCGCTAACGGAACAATGCCTACTAAAAATAACGGCATCAAAGCACCGATAACATAGTGGCGCTTGACCATGGGCACATCAATATGACAATAGGCGCCACCCTTCATCAAGCCGAAGCTGAGGTGGCGAAATCCTTTGCGGGTAAACAGTATCCATGTGAGGCCATGTACGAGCTCATGAACCACAATACCCGCTACAGATCCCACAATAAAAAGGAGGTCATACCATATAATCCTTTTGGATGAAATATCCAATTCTCCTATACCCCAAATGGCGTGAAAGGCAAGTCCACACAATGCCCCGAAAACAAGCAATAACACAACACCCAACACGTTAGCCTTCAGCATACTGATAGTCTTCTTCACCGCTTCGTAGCCTTCCACGACGGGCAACTCTTCCACCTTTGCCATCGCCACTATTTGATGATACCAAGTTGTTTCGACATTTCGAGCATGCGGACAATGGGGCGCTTAGCGGCTTCTATCATCTCGGAGCTCATGAGAATTTCAGGCTGTTCGTCGCGCAGGCACTTGTAGAGTTTTTCGAGCGTGTTGAGCTTCATATAGGCACAGTCATCGCAAGCGCAATGTTTGTTGTCGCGCAGAGTAATGAACTCCTTGTCGGGGTTTTCTTTCTTCATCTCGTAGAGGATGCCCGTCTCGGTGGCCACGATGAATTTCTTGGCGTCGCTAGCCTTGATGTAGTTGAGCATGGCCTTGGTGCTACCCACGAAGTCGGCCACCTTGAGCAGCGCGG
>Ga0256406_1007258_pt1 | contig 10630 bp, 10 predicted proteins | sample RumenRJG_03DNA_FD_185986 | JGI IMG/M metagenome (GOLD analysis project Ga0256406, IMG submission 185986) | Bovine rumen microbial communities from Lethbridge, Alberta, Canada - RJG_03 | ecosystem: Host-associated > Mammals > Digestive system > Stomach > Rumen | place: Canada: Alberta | collected...
ATGGAGATAAACCATCCAAACGGTATCTAAGCAACCATCATCATCGGAATCATAATCATCCAAAGAAAAATTAGGATACGTCGTTGTTAACCATGAAGGGATGGCTTTCGCGATAGAACGAACCACCGAAGCTTTTGGACCAATCGCATACGAAGACGCTAAGCCAAGACTACTATCTTGCCCCGGATAAAAATAATCGGTGGCAACCCCTTCAAATAAGAGTTGCCCATAGGAAGATTTGTAATAGTAAGAACGTAACGATTCGTAGTAAACACCGTCATCATCCCCGAAGAAACTTCGTTGGATTAAGTTCCAGTTCGCATCGGTCGCGTTGGCTTCATCTCCCGGTAACACGACTGGTACTACCAATAAAGGCACCTTGCCTTTGGCAGGTGTCAAATGACGCGATTGCGTTCCTGCCGCGTAATCCGTGATATCCGCGCCTAACGTTACCTCATCGGGAGAGTAATAACCTTTATCTCCGTCTTTTAAGGTGACGTTCTCATTCGCGAAGGTCACCTTCATCGAGCTGTTATCTTCGTTATAACTCAGGTTATCAAATGAATATGTTAAGGGAGTAGAAGGATCTGGTTTTGCCACAGAAATCGTGAAATCCCCTGTAATAGTCCCCTCAAATCCAACATAACTGATGGAAAACGTATAATTCCCGGATTCATCTAAATAAAACGGGGTTTTCACGGCCTTTCCTTCGATTGTGAATGAATATTCCTCGTCACCTAACGTCCGGTTGATCTCAGGTTCTTCTTTCTCCGTGGTTCGCTTGGTATGTAATCCAACCGAAAAGCCGGTGAAGTCCATCGTGTCGTATAAGACGTAAGTGGTCTTACTCGGAGGAGTAATCATTAAGTTTTGCTCAAACTCAGTCGGCGTTAACACGTGGATCTTTAAGTTCGTGGGGCGGTAACCGCTCGCACTGATTTGTAGGGAACGGTCCCCAACTTTTTTCAGCTGATAGGTACTGGTTGCAAGTTCGCTGCTATCTGAAAATATCGCGACATATGACGTCACGGGCTCGCTAGAAACCAATATATCGTCTTGATAGGTTTCACCACGAACTTCTAAGTTGCTAAGATTCAGGGTATCGTACTGGTAATAAGTGTCTTCGGTATAAGAAAGCGCCAACTGTTTCCGGATAACGGGGGCGACGGAAGAGGAAGAAGTGACGTCAACCGACGGTTCTTGCGAAGATGGTAACTCACTTAATGAGGAGACGGATTCTGAAGATGATGAGGCATCTTGAGAAGAGCGGTCTTCCAAAGATGGCGTGACAGGCTTGCTGAAGCAAGATGCCAGCACCAAGACCAGCCACCACGAATGTTGCAAAATACCCCGCCTCATTTCGCGTCAACTATAACAAACCAAGGCAAAAAGGAAAGTAAAAATTCGGTGGACTTTGGAATGTTTGTGAAAAACAAAACTTTGTTTTTCGAGAGTAAAAGAGACATAAAACCCCTGTCATTAGACCCTAGGAGACCTGCATTTAGCCTTACGAAAGCACCAAATCATCGTTCTAATGCCGTACGAAAGCACCAAATCATCGTTCTAATGCCGTTTTCAATTGCGTTCTAAGGGGCAAAAAATTATAATCACTACGCACGCAAGTGAACCTCGGAGGAAAATACTATGCACGTAAAAACGTATCAGCCGTCCAAAATTAAGCACGCTCATACTTCTGGCTTCCGTGCCAGAATGGCCACTCCTAATGGCCGTAATGTCCTTGCCCGTCGTCGGGCCAAAGGCAGAGCGAAGATTGCCGACTAAGCTCATTACGAGCTTTTTCGCTTGTTGAGATCATCATGAAGCGGGCCAATCGCGTTCTCAAATATCAAGAATTTCAGGACATTATTCAGTCGGCCCCGGTGGTGAAATCAAAGCACTTCGTCATCCATTTCCGAACGAATCAGCAAGAACGGTTACGGATTGGCATCAGTGTGACCAAACGGAACGGGCACGCCGTCAAACGAAACAAAATCCGACGACAAGTCCGAGCCATGTTAGCCAAAGATGCTGACTTCCAAAAGCCGCTTGACCTCATCATCATCGTCCGTAATTCGTATGATCCTACGAAATTCGTAGAACTAGAAGCAGAATTACAAGACGATTTGGCGCAAATGGGAGCACGACATTGAAAAAATCCACGAAAGTAAAAATTCTAGGGGCGTTTGCCTGTCTTTTTGGTGTAGCCATTTTGACGGGTTGTGCCCAGAACTTTTGCGAAGACATTGATAAAGCCTATATCGCCTACCCTTATGAGCAAGGCGTGACTGTCTATTGCAACAAAGAAGATATCCCAGAAGACTATCAAACCACCGATACCACGACGTATCCGTTAAGTTGGCAAGTCTTCGATGGGAACGACAAACTTTGGGCGTATATCCCCGTCAATACGGACGGTCTTTTTACCGCGAAGAAAGCAAACTATTTGACCAATACGATTTTGGCTAGCGCCAAGAAAAACGGGGTCAAGATCCCTACTTACGCGTATTGGAAACGGGCCGATGAATTGGTGTTAGATCATGCGATTGAACTTTCGGCCACGGTAACATTACAAAAAGAAGATCCAGATAACCTTCCGACTGCCGAAGCGATCGCTACCAAAGTGAGCGAAATCAAGGCCAGCGCGACCGCTGAATCGATTAACCCCTTCAGCGTTCCTGACTGCATTGGAAACGAAGACGGCGTCACCGAGAACTATCAATCGATTCTCCGGAACTATGGTTATTGGAAGTTCACTGGAGAAAATGACAAATTATTCGGCAACTGGGAAGCCATGAACGAAACCATTGCTTCTGAATTCGATGCCAAAGGATATAACGGCAGTGCCTTGGTACCAAACCAAGACTTCACAACGTTATATAAGAACTCCATCTCTTCTCGTTATAACACGGCGCGTTCTTGTATCGCGACCCGTTCGAGAGATGAAGGCTATGGCCATTATGGCGAATCGAGCAACTGGTCCGTCCCGATGAAGACCATTGACTGGGGCGGTGCCTGGAAGAAAGGCCTCTTAGAAGGCTTAATCGTCTATCCAGTCGCAGCCTTGGTGGATGTCTTATCGTTCCAATTTGATCCGGCTTTAACTGGCTGGGGCCAAATCTGGGCCTTGGTCATCACGACCTTAGTCGTTCGTTTGTTAGTGATGGCGTTGACGTTCAAAGGCACGTTAGATCAGCAAAAGATGCAAGCGATGCAACCTGAACTTGCGAAGTTACAGGCGAAATATCCGAATTCGAAAGACAACAAAGCACAAGCGGCACGGTTATCGCAAGAAACCATGGCTTTGTATAAGCGCAATAAAGTGAGCATGTTCTCACCATTCTTGATGATGCTCATCCAGTTCCCTGTCTTTATGGCGATCTGGACTGCGTTATCCGGCAATGCTGCCTTGTCTTCTGGCGAAGTTTTGAATCTCCGTCTATCAGACTCGTTATCTTCGGTTTTGATGAACTTCTCTGGCACCTGGTACTTGAATACCACGGGCTGGTGGACTGCTCTCGTCCTCTTTATCTTAATGGGCGGCTTCCAATTCTGCGCGATGAAGTTACCGCAATGGATTACGAAAGCGCAAACCCGCAAACAAGTAAAATTAACCGCGAATCCAACCGCGGATGACAATGCGAACCGCATGAAGATGGTATCCATCGTCATGTTCGTCTTCACCTTAATCATGGGCTTTGCTTTACCAGCTGCCATGGGTATTTACTGGGCAATCGGTGCCATCGTATCCATGTTACAAACCTTGATTACGCAGCTCGTCATTGCCAAACGCGTGAAGAAGAAGCGGGAAAGAAGGAGATAAACGATGAAACAATACACTGCTAAAACCGTTGAAGAAGCGGTGAATGCTGCTGCTCAAGAAATGGGTATCCCAGCAGAAAACTTAATTTACGAAGTGGTCGAAGAAAAGAAGGGCCTCTTCCGGAAAGAAGCCACCATCTCGGTTTCGACGATTGAAGATGCCGCGGCGTTTGCCGAAGAGTACTTACACACCGCCATTGCGGGCATGGGGATTGAAATCACCACGAAGTCGACAATTGAGGACGATATCATCCACATCAACATCGATTCAGAACGGAACCCTGTCTTAATCGGCAAAGGTGGCCGGACGTTACAAGCCTTAAATGAACTCGATCGCCTTGCCGTCTCGAACAAATTCCATCATCGTTATCGGATTTTGCTCGATGTTGCTGGTTATAAAGAAGACAAATACGACCACATCGCCTATTTGGCAAAACGCACGGCCAAAGATGTCTTAAAGACCCATGTCGATGTGATGTTACAACCGATGACACCAGACGAAAGACGTGTGGTGCATAACACATTGAACGGCTGGGAACACATCAAAACCGAATCTTCTGGGGAAGGTTCGGAACGTGCCGTTTCCATCAAATACGTAGACTAAACATGAACCGATCCGTATGGGTCGGTTTTTATTTATCTTTGGATATGCAAAAAGGTGCAAGTTATGGTGATATAAAACTTGCAAAAAGGTGCAATTAATGATATACCAAGCCCATGGAACGGAAATATTTAAAGGACTTAATTGCGTGGAAAGACGACCCCGAACGGAAACCGTTAATGGTTTGGGGTGCAAGACAGGTGGGAAAAAGTTATCTGATCGAAGAGCTTTTTGCCAAAACTTATTATCCAGGAGCCCATCTTCGCATTGATTGTTCGGAAGATTCTGATTTTACGAATTATGTCATGCAGAATCGCAAACTCAGCAAAGTTCTCGATTACCTTCTCATTCATTATGGTTTTCAAGCCGACCAAAACCATCTCCTGATTTTTGATGAAGCACAAGAATGTCTCCCCGTCATCCAAATGATGAAACAGTTCTGTGAGCAAAGAAGAGACGTGCCAGTAATCGTCACAGGATCCTTAGTCCGCATCAAAATCTTACGGAATACCCACAAAAGAGGAAGCTTCGCCAAAAACGAGGCGTTCCTTTTTCCCGTCGGGAAAATCAATCAACTATATATGGCGCCTTTAACGTTCGATGAGTTTTTATATAACGACAACCGTGCCGCCTATGAATATATCCGGGATCATTTCGAAAAGCGGGAACCAATCGACGACGTTCTGCACCAGGAATTCTTGAATATTTTTTATGACTATCTTTTTGTGGGCGGCATGCCAGAAGTGGTTGCCACATTCCTCAAATATCAAACCAATCGCGTTGAAGCTTTGCAGAAAGTGGTGGCCAAAACGCGGGAGATTTATGATGACTATCTTGCGGACATGGATTTATATCAAGCCTCGCCCGAATCAATCGTTAGAAGCCGGATGATTTATAAAGACATCTATAAGCAGCTAAACAAAGAGAATAAGAATTTTAAGTTCTCTTTGACCGAACCGGGAGCAAAAAGTCGCGACATGGCAAGCCCGATTGCTTGGCTGGTGATGGCCAAGGTCGTAAACCAATCTTTTTTACTCAAAGAAAGAGTCACTTCTCCTTTGTTAAAAGAAGAAGATTCCTTAACGAGGCTTTATCTATCTGATATGGGTATGTTCACCTATCAAAGTGGACTAAACGTGAAAACATTCCTTTCACAAAAAGACAATGTTTTGTCGGGTATCTATTTCGAGAATTATGTATCGATTGAATTGGACGCGAGAAGAATAGGGCTTTTCTATTGGAGAGGAAAGCGAGACAGCGAGTTTGAATTTATTTTAGATATCGACGGAAAAGTGATACCGGTAGATGTGAAAAAGAAACGCGGGTCCCTCCATTCATTAGAGGAGTTCCGTTCTTTGAATCAAAATCATATCGCCATCAAAATTTCCGCTAACCAATATGGATACGATGACAAGCAAAGAATCCTTACTTTGCCCTTCTATGATGTTCCGTTCTTTTTAGATGATTTGCAAAAAGGTGCAATTTATGATGAGCAAGACCTTGTTAAAAGGTGCAATTAATGCATAAAACCGCCTCATGATTGGTAAGCACACCTAGATTCGTAAGGGCTTTCTTATCGATAAAGGTATGAAAACATTTAAAATTTCTTCGAAAGAGAGAAGCGCCATGAACGAAACCGTCAAAAAAGAACGCCCCGCGAAGTCATTCTTTATGAAGACTACCAATGGCATGGCCATCGGGTTATTCGGAACATTAATTATCGGGACCGTATTGAATTTATTCGCCCGGATTCCTTATCTCGATCAGATGGCAACCTGGGCAAAAGTCGTCCAAGGATTAATGGGAGCAGGCATCGGTTTAGGTGTTGCTTTGTCTTTGAAATTAAACGGAGTCATGGTCGTTGCCATGATGGCAGCTGGCTTTGTCGGGAACTATGAGTTCCAATGGCTGCCCGATCAAAGCATTGCCCAATGGAAAGTAGGCTCCATTAACGATCCTTTATCTTGTTATGTGGCTGCCATTTTGGCTTATCTTGCCGTCAAACTCATTATGCGTAAGAAAACCCCGGTGGATTTGATTTTGATTCCGTTAGTGGGATTAGTTACTGCTATCCTTTATAGCTTCTTACTCGCCGAATGGGTGCATTACATTACCATCGGGATTAGCTGGGTCATTCAAGAAAGCTTTGGGGTTGTTCCAGCCTTAATGTGCATCATTGTGAGTGCCTTAGTCGGCATGGCCTTAACGGCTCCGATTAGTTCGGTAGCCATCTGTGTTGCCATCCAAATCGGGAACGTGCCTTTAGCAGCTGCGAGTGCCTTAATTGGTTGCTCCACCCAGATGTTAGGGTTTGCCTTACAAACCGCCCATGACAATAAGTGGGGCTCCGTCTTAGCCGTCGGGATTGGGACTTCGATGTTGCAATTCAAGAACATCGTGAAGAAACCCGTCATTTGGTTACCGACCATTATTGCTTCGGCGTGTTTGGGACCTTTGGCCATGTTGCTTCCACTCGATGCCTTAGGAGAAAACGTTGCTTCTGGCTTATCGGTTGGGGCTGGTATGGGCACCTGCGCCTTTGTTGGCCAACTTAACTTCTTCGATGCCTTCTCTTATCGTTGGGATGTCGTCTTAGAATTACTCGGTATGACCGTTGTTACCCCGTTAATCTTAGTCTTCTTGATTGACTTGCTATTCCGGAAATGTCACTGGATCCAAAAAGGTGATTTTTCCCTCTCTAACGAAATCTAAAAGCCATCCTTTTCGGCATGGTATAATGGGACTTGTCTATGAATAACCATGTGATTATTGCTTTGGCAACGCCCCCCTTCAAAAGTGCACTCGCGATGATTCGTCTTTCGGGTGACGGCGTTTTTGAAATGACAGAAACCCTATTTAACAAAAAGGTCAGCGAAACCAAAACCAGAACGATTTATTTCGGTACATTATCCGATAACGGGCACGACATCGATCAAGTTTGCTTATATGCGTATAAGGGCCCCAATACGATGACAGGAGAAGACGTGGTTGAGATTTCTTGCCATGGTTCCATGGTCATCGTGGGAGAAATTGTGCAAGCGTATCTCAAACGTGGGGCAAAATATGCCGACCATGGTGAGTTTTCCTCACGGGCGTTCTTCCACGGCAAGATGGATTTAATCGAAGCCGAATCCGTGAATGACATGATTAACGCCCGCACCGTAGAAGCCAAGAACGTGTCTTTGATGTCGTTAGAAGGCAAAACCTCTGAGCTCGTTAAACCCTTAAAAACCAAGATAGCCGACCTATTGGCCTTAATTGAAGTCAATATCGATTACCCCGAATATACCGACATCGAAGAAGCAAACAAAGAAAAGATTGCGTCTTCCGTCGATGAACTCCATGCGATGTTAAAAGATTTAATCCGTTCGGGGCAAGAAGGCAAAATCATCAAAGACGGCGTCAAGGTCGCCTTAGTCGGAGAACCAAACGTTGGGAAATCGTCCTTATTAAATGCTTTATTGCAAGAAGATAAGGCGATTGTATCCCCCATTCCTGGTACAACCCGTGATGTGGTAGAAGGAGACTTCTCCTATCACGGCGTTGAATTCCATTTATTAGATACGGCTGGAATTCATGAATCAAAAGATGGGATCGAATCCCAAGGCATCGAGAAATCAGAAGAGGCCATTCAAAAAGCCGATGTGGTGATTTTGGTATTGGATGCTACCAAAGGTGAAGATGAAGAAACCAAGCGGATCGCTGCCTTGGCCAAAGACAAGATATTAATCTCTGTCGAGAACAAAGAAGACCTTGTGAGCCAAAAAGAGGCGGGACATATCTATATTTCGGCGTTACATCATCAGATTGAACCCTTATTAGAGGCCATGTATAACGCGTTAGGAATCGCAGGCTCTTCTGCCTTTGATACCCCGAGCTTAAATAGCGCCCGCCAATTAGGGCTCGTTCGTCAAATTGATACGTTGCTTCAAGAAGCCAAGCAGAATGCGTTAGATGATTTGCCGATTGATTTGGTCTCGGTGCCGTTACAATCTGCTTATAACTTAGCAAGACAACTCTTAGGCGAAGGGGTTACCACCGATTTAACCGATGAGATCTTCTCGCGGTTCTGCGTAGGAAAATAAGATGCTAGATTCTCATTGCCACTGGAACGACGACACATTATATCCTGAACGAAACGAGATTTTTAAGCGTGCCGTAGAAGCCGGTGTAACGACATTTTTAGTCGTAGGATGGGATGTTGCGTCTTCAAAGAAGGCCATTGAGATCGCCCACGAATTTCCCGGGGTTTATGCCGCGGTTGGCATTCATCCTGAAAATCTAGAAGGTTGCGACGATCATAGCTTAGAAGAGATTCGTCGCCTTTCTTTTGACCCCAAAGTCATTGCGATTGGAGAAATTGGGCTGGACTATCATTGGTTTTCAGAAGAAACAGAGCGCCAAAAGCAGCAGACATGGTTTATCCGTCAAATTGCATTAGCGAATGAACGGAATTTGCCCATTTCGATTCATGCGCGAGATGCGAGTCAAGACACCTATGACATTTTAGCGGAACATCGCCCTAACGCAGGAGCGGTGCTACATTGTTATAGCGGTTCTCCCGAGATGGAAGAACGTTTTGCAAAGTTAGGACTTTATTTTGGTTTTGATGGCCCGATTACCTATAAGAATGCCGCCAACCCGAAAGCGGCAGTACAAGCCTGTCCTTTAGACCGTATCTTAACCGAGACGGATTGCCCTTATCTTTCCCCGGTTCCTTATCGCGGACAACGGAATGAGTCGAGTCATATCGTAGAAATCTTAAACGCGATGGCTTCCTTAAAAGGAATCCCTCCCAAAGCGATGGAAGAAAACGTCGCGAATAACTTCATGAATCTCTTTCACGTGAAACTATGAAAAAACAACATTTGGATGCTATTTTGGTAGTCGAAGGAAAAACCGATAAAGACCTTATCGATTCTTTTCTCAATTGTGACATTGTCTTGACGAATGGTTCAGAGGTTTCACGTGGAACAATAGACTATCTGAAAGAGGCATCTAAAACCCGCCCAATTATCATTTTGACCGACCCTGATACTCCAGGGAAACGGATTCGCGATATCTTAAATCACGAAATTCCGACCGCTCATAATGCATTTGTCCCGAAAGAGAAATCCATCAAGCGGCATAAAGTAGGAGTGGCGGAATCCGATCCCGATACCATTTTGGATGCCTTATCGCATTTAATCCCCACGGAACCATCCCCCAAGAGTGATTTAACGATGTCCGATCTTTATGACTTAGGACTTATGGGGCAAGATGGTTCCGCTGAAAAACGGAAAGCCCTTGAAGATTCTTTGCACCTCGGCCACACGAATGGGAAAACGTTGTTATCTCGCCTAAGAGCGTTAGGCTATACCCGTCAACAATTAGAGGAGATTTGCCATGGTAGATGAGAAAACCTATTTCGAAACGATTGCTGAATATAAGTTATTGGCAAAACATGAGGTCGGGCAAAACTTTTTAGTTGATCCCTCCGTTGCTTCTAAAATTGTTGCTGCCGCGGCACTAAACGAGAAGGACCATGTACTAGAAATCGGTTCTGGTGCTGGCTCGTTGTCTTACTTTATTGCCACTTCTCCCGCGGAAGCTGATTTGATTGATATTGATGAAGGTTTAGTCACCAAACTACAAGGTGATTTCCAGAATGTCGCCCATGTCCATCCTCAAATTGGGAACATCATGCGTTATGACGTATCGCCTTATCAAAAAATCATCGGGAACCTACCGTATTACATCACCTCGGGCATCATTGAACGATTACTCTTAGAAGCAACGTCTTGTTCCTTGATGGTTTTAATGGTGCAAAAAGAAGCGTTTGAACGGTTAACTGCCAAAATTGGTAGCAAGGATTACGGGCCCTTGCCGTTATTATTGCAAGCCCAAGGCACGACAAAACGATTATTCACCGTCCCTCGTTCGTCTTTTGCTCCCGCGCCCCACGTGGATTCCGTTGTCTTTTGTTTTGCCTTCCGGCCCAATGCCGACTTTGCTTACGCCAAAAAGCTATATGCCGTCATGAATGCCTGCTTCTTGCACCGTAGAAAGACCATTCAAAATAATGTGGCCTCTTATCTTCAAGATACGGAAAAAGCCAAGGATGTCCTTACGAAAGCTGGCATTGCCCCTACCTTACGGCCAGAAGAATTGTCTTTAACCCAATATCAAACGTTGGCGAGCGTTCTAAACCAATAACTGGTCCGTTGGTTT
>Ga0256406_1007259_pt1 | contig 10628 bp, 16 predicted proteins | sample RumenRJG_03DNA_FD_185986 | JGI IMG/M metagenome (GOLD analysis project Ga0256406, IMG submission 185986) | Bovine rumen microbial communities from Lethbridge, Alberta, Canada - RJG_03 | ecosystem: Host-associated > Mammals > Digestive system > Stomach > Rumen | place: Canada: Alberta | collected...
ATGGCACTGCCGTCCTCCATCAGCAAGTAGCTGCAACCATTAGCAATGTCATCCTCTATCTGTTCTACCGTCGGATGACTGTCTCCCCACTGATGCGGATTGCCATTCTCTCGCATGATCCTCCGTCCACTCTCTATGAGGTCGAGGACCGCCGGCAGGTCCTCTGCTGTTGCTTTTCTGACATATCTTTCCATTTACAATGCTATCAAATTTCTTTGCCTATTGGTCAAAGATTTAGAATTTCCCTAATTCTTCTTCCAAGAACTCACATGCATCCGCCACGCACAACGGACAAGGACGGAGCATCACATGGGTGTCCACACCTTTCAACTGTCTGCACTGGATGGCATGATTACGGTCCTGGAATTTCTGCATGATCGTCCGCATCTGTTTCATCGTCTTTGCCTTGTCCTTGTTGACCAGTCCGAGAACCATGTCTGCACCAATCAGCGCACCGCAGGTACCCTCCGTATTGGTCATTCCGGCAGCAAAGCCGTCGGTCATGCTCATGGCTGTGGCTTCGTCGAGTCCCGTCAGGTCACCGTAAGTCGTCAGCACCGACTGGGCACAATTGAATTTGAAACTTGCTTTCTTCTCTGCTGCTATATCTTTTCTTGATTCCATTGTCATTGTTTGATTAATTCGTCTATCGGATCCTCCCTGACGATCTGTGGTTCTGCTTTCCCTTTCAGCACCAGCACTTTCTTGCCATTGCGATAGATATGGAGCTGACGGGATCGGACAACAGCTGTCACTTCCGGATCGTCTTGTATCGTCTGCCAAATCTGATGATAAATGCCGTCTGCATCCATCAGCTTGTGCCGCAGGTGCGAGCACATGTTGGTTGTGTCAATATTCTCCACAAACATTGATCAAGCGTTTAATCACATTTATTGGTCGTTTCTTCTCAGCCACTCCATGATGACGCGGGTGATGTAAATCTGTTCCTTTACGGTCAGCGGACGGCCTTTCGGTATGCCATGCCATTTCTCCAGACAGCCGCGGCAACAACAGCCAGTGGCGTGCTGGGCGATGAACGGCGGGAAAATGCCGTGGCGCATCGGCGTCTGCTTGCCGTCGTTGGGGATAAATGCCGGAGCCAGTCGCTTGGCAATCGTCTCTCGTGTGCCTTGTTCTATCTTTTCCCAACCCTTCTCCTTGATATACGCCTTATCCTTGGCGTTCAGATAGAACGAGCTGCGGAACTTCGACTTTGCCAAACGTTCAAAGAGAGGCTGAAGGTTAATCTTGTCAACCTCCTGCCTCTCTTCACTTTCCGTGTCGTCCTCGGGAAACAGTGACAGTTCCCTTACATTATTTGAGTTGTGTTCCATCCTTGAAAGCATTGCCCACACGCTTACCGATCTCGAGATAGCCTAAGTGGACGGGGTCGAATGTCAGCAGGTGCATCTTCTCCAAATCCGGTTTGCCATCCTCGGCAAGATACTCCTCGTTCACTCGGATGTTTACGATCTTTGCCACGATATAGTAGCCAGTCTCCGACTCATCAATCTTCCGTTCTATGCGGCACTCCATGGTCATGGGGAAGTCGGTGAAGACAGGAGCGTTCACATGCTCACTCTTTTCCACTTTCCAGCCCGTCTTAGCCACCTTGTCCTTCACTTTCTTTCCGCTCACCACGCCGACAAAATCAGCAGCGACCATTGTCTCTGTCGTTGCGAAAGCAATGGTGAAGTCGGGATTGGCATTGAGGTTGACGGTTGTCTGATGGTTGCCCATCGAGATCATGATCTTGTCACCGTCCCACTGCCCAGCCCATGCGGCATTCATTGCATTGGCCGTACCATCTGCATCGTAAGTGCCGATAACTATTACTGCTTGTGGCATGAACCATGCCTTTGGATCAAAGTTCTTCATATTCTTCTTATTTTTCTTATTTTTCTTATTCTAAAATTGTTGCTTCAATATGTCAGTTGCCTCCATCGTTGCGGAACTCGCAGAGGTAGATGCCCTGCCAAGTTCCAAGGTTGAGCCGTCCATCAGTGATAGGGATATTGATGCTCACACCGGTAATGATGCACTTGGCATGTGCGGGCATATCGTCACTTCCCTCAAGTGTATGCTGGTAGTAGGGTGCATTCTCTGGAATAAGTCTGTCATAAATAGTTTCCAAATCTTCACGAACTGATGGATCCCAATTCTCGCAAATGCTTAGTGCACAACTCGTGTGCTGCACGAAGAGATTGAGCAGTCCCGTCTTTGGCAACTTCGGCAGGTTCCGGAGCACCTCATCCGTTATCAGATGGAAGCCGCGGGACTGAGGCTTCAACTTAAATGCTACTTGTTGTATCATAACCTATAACAGCTACATGATTATTTTTCCTTCGGATAACCAATCTGACTGTTGAGTACGAGGTCGTAGCTGTCGTCAAGTCCAAGCTCTTTCTTCAGTGTCTCCGTGTCCATTGTCATACGGGGCACGGTGTTCAACCCAAGCGCACTGCAAGCGAGGCAGATGTTTTCCGACACATAGCCCGCATCGACAACGCCCATGCGAACCTTTGCCTCATTGGAACTCTGCTGCGGGAATTTATTGTGATTGCTGACCAGCAACAAAGAGACCGGTGCACTGGCAGCAAAGCTCTGGCGTCCGGCAACGGCAGTACGCAAGTCCTTGCTGCTGACTTTTTGCAGACTGTTGTCCTTCGGCTGATAGAGATAAGTACCGTTCTGACGAACAACGTATACCAGTATGTCCTGCGCATTGATGGCCGACGGAGCAGTAATCTTTCCCTCTCCGGGACGGTTGATGCCGCAAGCTGCCCAAAGTACGGTTGACAGTACATCATTGGGAATCTCCTTGTCTGCGTATTCACGTGTCGAGTGTCGGTTCTGCAAAGCCTGCATCAGCGTCACCTGATTGTCCATGAGTGGTTTCGGCAGCTGGACATTGTCCTGCGCCTTGCATGATGTTGCTGCCATAAAAAAAGCCGCACATGCGATTGTTAGAATGTTCTTCATCCTTATACCTCCTCAAATATTTCGTTCATTTCCTTCCGCTTCTTTTCTGCATGTGGGCAGTCTTTGGCGATATGTCCGATGGGGACGATGGCCACAGCCTCGTAACCCTCTACGGGGAACAGACGCTTCACGGCTTCGACATCATAATTACATACCCAGCAGGAGCCGAGTCCACGGTCAGCGGCAGCGAGACAAAGATGCTCCACGGCAATACCGAGGTCGATGTCACCATGCGACTTGCCGTCTTCGGGGCGCACCCAGCAACCGCTCACATCCTTGAAACACAGCACATACACTGGTGCCGACTTGAACCAGTCGCGGTTGTAGCACTGCCGAATCTTCTCTTTCGCATCGTCAGAGGTGAGGAGAAGAAACTTCCATGGCTGTCGGTTGCAGGCCGACGGAGCCAACCGCACGCAATCCATGATATACTCAATATCCTCCTTGCTGACCGGCTCGTCCGTGTACTTTCGCACGGAGAAGCGCCTTGTTGCTAATTCCTTGAATGTCATAAGCTGATGAATTATTTATTTCAGCCTCAAAGGTACAACTTTATATCGACAAGTACGAGCGTTTGGCAGAGAATAATTGTCATTGAAGAAGATTTAAAGGCTTTCTCAGCTACGAAAAGATCGTTCCTCATACGTGGCACGATTGAGATACATACGTGGCACGATTGTGACACGGACGTGGCACGATCAATGTACATCCATTGTCACTGTGCTTGCCAGTTTGCTTAGCGATAACTGCTCAGCTCCACAAGATTGCCGTCGGGTCTCTGAGATAGAGACTGCACATGGCACCGTGTGCGCGTGACGCTCGGCACCCGGTAGCAGAAGAATTCGAACTTTTGTCGTTCAGCTTCGACGGAAGGGAATCAGGATGTCATGGCAGGAAGTAATGAGAATAGCCGGTACACAGATAGTCGTAAGTACTATCGCAAAGCGGGTCGACGGTAACCAAGTTGAGGTACGGCAGTGCACAGAGCCCGAGAAACAGCCTTCGTTCCTCAGGCTTGTATCACAGCAAGAAAAACTTGAAAACCTGCTGGTGCGATAGGAGTTAATAGTTAGGGAAACTATTGTGCCTTTTCGTCTCCAAAGGAATTGTGGAACTATAAAAATAGTGCTTTTAAAATTTGGATTATCGAAAAACAACAGCCATATTTGCAGAAAAATTACAAATATAGGCTTTAAGTTATGATAATTCAATTTTCTATTGCAAATTATCTGTCTTTCAAAGAGTCGGCAACATTATCCCTTGCCGCTACATCTTTAAGGGAACCCGAGGCAGAAGCCTGCGGAGCTTCCTTTGAACTGGATGGTGTCGAGCAGCATTAATCATCGAATAGACAGAGGCTATGGGCGCAGAAGTGGACTGCGCCCCATTAAGCAGTCGTTCCTCATCATCACGGAAGGTGTGAATACAGATCCTGACTATTTCACATCATTTCGACTGACATCAGCCAGTATGCAGGTAATTGGAGAGGGCATGAGCTGCCTGTCTGTATGTTCATTGATACTGTTGACGAGACCAACCCGCAGTTCTTTGCGCAGGATTTTGAACAGTATATCAAGGATCCGGACAATCCCTATTACGATGCAAAGAAAGCAAAGGAAAACGCTGTCAACATTCTTTGGAATGCCGACAGTGCCACGTCAGATATGGTCAACTATCTCATCGACCATGAGATGCTTCCCGATGCTGAGCAGCACTATGCGTTCAGTCAGCAAAGCACTCATCAGCAGCGGCTTGCCGACATGAATTTCTATATGCGCTACTATCGCAGAAGCCGGTACTAAATTTCCGGTGTGTCTTCCGCCATTAGGTCATTGATTTGGTCAATGACCTGCTGGCGTGTCTTCTGTTGCTTGTGATAGAGCTGGATGGCGAAGATCAGACCGCATACCAATCCTATGCAACCGCCAGTCAGTCCTCCCCATGCGGCGGAAGTGAGATCCTCGCTGTCATAGTTGATGCTTTGGGAAAAGTCGATAATAAACCAGACAAACCAGAGAAGAATAAGCGGCAAACTGACTAACATCTGTAGGGCACTCAGCCGTTTGGCGCGTTGCAGTCGCAGGGCGGTGGGGATAAGATCGTCGGTCATAAAGGCTTCGTCCTTGATGTGGCTAACCTTATAGTCGAAGATCACGCCGGCAAGACAGAGAAGGATGATGGCAATGACCGGTCCCCATGAGAGATGGAAGACAAGTGCTATGAAGGGGAAGGCAAAGACGATGATAGGCATGAAAATAGCAGACTCCAGGACGAGGTAGCGGTTGATACTGGCATAGTTGTGCTTCATCGACTCGCGCAGCAGGCGGTCGTTGACGATGGTCTCGTTGTGGAGTTTCTTTTGCAGGATGGCCATTTGACGGCGCATCTCTTCGAGGGTATTGCTTGCTTGTTGATTCATGATTCTGTAGTTTTTGATGCTTGATACTTTATTTTATATATAGGCCTTATATATACGACGTTTTACACGGGTTATTCTTCACTCATGGTTTTGAGCTGTTCCTTTATACGGAAGAGTCTGACGGAGACGTTTTTGGTGGAGATGCCCACCACCTGTCCTATTTCCTCATAACTCATATTCTCAAGCCAGAGCAACACGATGGCACGGTCGAAAGGCCCCAGGCGGGCGATACGGTTGCGGAGCATCTGCACCTGCCGTGAGTCGGCATCGCTGTCCTCAAAGAGGTTGATGTCCATCGTCAGCGGAATGGTCTTCCGACGTTTCTTCTTCTTCCGGTCTGCCGAGATGCATGTGTTCAGGCTCACGCGGTAGACCCACGTGCGTGGATTGCTGCGTCCTTGAAACGCTTGAAAACCTTTCCAAAGGTTGACGAGCACCTCTTCGAAAAGGTCGGCCACTTCGTCTTCGTCCTTGGAGAACATATAGCAAACCGTATAGATCGTACTCTTCTGCTCTTTGACGAGTTGGGCAAACTGCTGTTCTGATGGTTTTGTTGCCATTGTAGTTATTGAATTGATACATTCATTAGACGCTTTTTCTTTCGAAAAACTACAGGGAAACGAAAGAAAAAAAGATGAGGGATTTACTTCTCCTTCTCTTTGTCTTAGTGCCTGTTCTGCAAATCATGCGTTCTCTGCTTACGCAGTGAGCCAATGATGAATAGTATCTTTTCCATGTTTGTTGGGTTATTGTGTTATTGCAAAGATACGTTTTTCTCTTTATATTATGGTCATATTCTTGTGCTTTTATTTTTTTCTTTACTTTTGTGTCGTTGAAACAATATTTTGATATTTTCGCAATGAAACCACACTATACTATCGTCTTTTACTATAGAGCTCTCTCTTAATTAGCCTTGTCAGATTTCGAGACTGTCTTTTCCGGTTCATCCGACAAATCGTGTGATAAAGTTTGATTGATGTAAAGAAAATAGCTGGGACACCAGCTATATCTATCATGCATACGGAATCAAGGACTTCGAATGCACTAAGACTAAGGACAAGGAAGAATAAGCGCGTCAGACAGAGTTGACAATTATTCTCAATCAAATTGTCGCACTTGTCGATATAAAGTTGTACCTTTGAGGCTGAAATAAATAACTCATCAGCTTATGACATTCAAGGAATTAGCAACAAGGCGTTTCTCCGTGCGTAAGTACACGGACGAGCCGGTCAGCAAGGAGGAGGCCGTGGCCATCGTCTCCATCGGCCACATCGCTCCAGACTGTCCACAGGCGGACAAGAAGCGGAAGGATTTGAACGAAATATTTGAGGAGATATAAGGATGAAGAACATTCTGCCGCGGTTGCCCAAGAAAGGACGGCTCAACCTTGGCACCTGGCAAGGCATCTATCTTTGCGAGTTTCGCAATGACGGAGGCTGCAGACATATTATAGCAACAATTTTAGAGTAAACATTATGACACCGGAAGAAATCATGAAGCTTGTAACGAGCAAGGAAGGATTCATAGGCCATGCGATGAACATTCCACATGACAGGCAGAACAAGACCCACGAACTGGTATTAGCATATAATCAGACCAGTCCGGCGGATACAAAGCGCGGACAAGATCTGCTCAAGCAGTTACTCGGTACGTATAACGAACGAGTCGTGATCCAGCATGGCGTCCACTTTGACTTTGGATTCAACACCCATTTCCTTGGCATGGCCTATGTCAACTTTGGAGTTACCTTCCTTGACACGAGCCCAATAACGATTGGCGACATGTGCTTCATTGCGCCTGGAGTAATCCTCACTTGTGCCGGTCACCCTGTCGTGGCAGAACAAAGAAATCAGAGTTTAGAAACGTCGAAACCGATAACGGTCGGCAACAGCGTGTGGATAGGTGCGCATGCTACCATCTGTGGGGGCGTGACGGTAGGTAATCATGCTGTGATAGGTGCCGGAGCCGTGGTACTTCATGACGTTCCTGAGAATACGATCGTAGCTGGTGTCCCGGCCAAAGAGATAAGGAAAATCACGGATAAAGACATCATCCCGTCAGACGAAATATTGTTTTAACATACCGAAAGGCCGTCCGCTGACCGTAAAGGAACAGATATATATCACTCGCGTCATAATGGAAAGGCTGAAAAGAAATGACCAGTTCTGCTTGTCATCCACATCATTCACGTTCATGTCACCACCTACCTCGTATTCACGGTTGGTATCTTTGGAACCGGCATTACTATTCACAGAAGGACGGGGAGCGGAGGAAGACTGTCGTGGTTTCTGTTCTACTTCTGGATGGGCAGGATGCGACAACTTGACGATCCCTTTCGACTCCAAGTAGTTGGCATGGAGTTGACGGACAACGGACTCTTTCAATTGGATAGTCTCTCCATTCCATGACACAGTTCCCTGACATGTTCAAGGTGGGTAATGGAGCGTTTCGCAAGAACAATCAGCTATCATATTGGGCAGATTTACGAGACTGGAGAATTGGGCAAAACGGCAATCAAGACCGTTCCTATATCTCGGATTTCGACCGATTCAATAGTGGCAATGATGATGATACTCCATTGCTTTCATTTAACATTGATCCAGAAAAATAGGGGTTGAGTAGAGTGCTTGAATGATGTCATAGTAGTACCGTCTTATCTTATATAAGAAAAATAACGCAATGAAATGATCAAAATATTTAAAGACAATGAAAAGAATTATCGATAGTACATTAGTAATACTTTCTTTGATGTTGATCTTCGGTTGCAAGGAAAGTAAGGTGGGGCAGGGGAACCCTACCAAAGACAGCATGTCTATTGACACCGATAGTGTGATTTCGGGCAAAGTCTTTACCAAGCAAGATATTGCATCGGAAGATACGCTTAACGCTGTTATAAGAACACAATCTCCCAAGTCCAAGGATTTCGATTTTGAAGTATTTATTATACGAGGGGAGAAAACTGTACAAATTATACCTTTCTCTTATCCAAAGGACGATACTTTTGACCCAAATGGAGGCCGGAAGGATAGCTGTCTGATGGCTGATGTGACGTTTGATGGCAATAAAGATCTGTTGGTATATTTGGGGCAATTCGGAAATCAAGGTGTGGAATATTGGGATGCTTATGTCTGGAATGAAGTCAAGCAGAAGTTCTTGTTTGTTCCATCATTCCATGATATTCCCAATCCTACGCTTAACGAAAAAGAAAAGATTATTGAATCTTTCAGCCGTGGTTCTGCCGTTGATTATGAGTTTGGAAAATGGAAGTTCGAGAAAGGAGTGTTTATACAAAAAGAACTTCTGTCACACCCTCCGAGAAAGTGAATAGTGTTATTCTCCGTTCATCACCACTTCATGGCCTCCTTGGGAAGCAACGGAATATCCAAATTGAAAAAGCTATGAAATTGGCAGAAGGACAAATAGAGATAATGAAGGAAGATATGAGCGAGGAGCTGATAAAGATGCTCATGACCAACTGGCATTGTTCTATGGATGATGCCATGGACGTGCGCTATAATTCAGATACGTTCTCGCGTTTGGAGGATGATAATACATGCAGTCAAAAATGAGTAAGACACAAAAGATAAGCGTCTCGTAATGTTCAACCGGTGAAGGGATTTTCTTTTCGCCAAGACATTACAGACTATGGGTAAAAGCAGAAAGAAGGTGGCTGGGGATATAAGAGTTAACTGACCTGTCAACTAACTGAAATAGTAATTTCAGGAATAAAAAAATCCCTATTTGTGCTTTTTCTATTCAAATAATTACTATATTTGCAAATGTAACCACAAGAACTCTACAACTATGGCAAGAATAAAGTATCTGGACCCGCGGGCCGACCTGACCTTCAAGCGCATCTTCGGCGAGCATGAAGACTTGGCAAAGAGCTTTCTCAACGCCCTGCTGCCTTTCGAGGAGGGCGAGGAGATAGAGACCATCGAGTTCCTGCCCGCCGAGCTCGTGCCCGACACACCGCTCAAAAAAGACACCATCGTCGACGTGCGCTGCAAGGACAACCTGGGACGGCAGTTCATCGTCGAGATGCAGATGTTCTGGACGGAGACCTTCATGCAGCGCGTGCTCTTCAACGCTTCAAAAGCCTACGTGCGGCAACTCGACAAAGGTGAGCACTACAACTATCTGCAACCCGTCTACTCGCTCAACCTCGTCAACGACATCTTCTTCCCCGACCTGAAGGATTTTTATCACCTATATAATATCGTCAACATCGAGCATACTGACAAGGTTATCGAAGGCCTGCACTTCGTCTTCGTAGAGCTGCCTAAGTTCAAGCCCCAGAGCGTGCTCGACAAGAAGATGATGGTGCTGTGGCTCCGGTTCCTGACCGAGATGGGCGATGTCACGAATGAAGTGCCCGAGGAGTTCACCCAGAACCCGGAGATCAACAAGGCCGTCGGACTGCTGCGGGAGTCGTCCTATTCAGACGCTCAGATCTTAGGCTATGAGAAGTTCTGGGATATGGTCAGGGTGGAATACGCTGTCAAGTACGATTCTATCAAGGAAGGAAAGAAATTGGGATTCCAGCAAGGCTTGCAGCAAGGTTTACAGCAAGGTATCGAGAAGGGAATGCAGCAAGGTATCGAAAAGGGAATGCAGCAAGGTATCGAGAAAGGACGAAAGGCTCAAGCACTTGAAATAGCCCGGAATATGAAATCTCTTCATATTTCTGTGGCAGACATTGCCAAAGCTACCGGTCTGACAGCCGATGAAATAGAATTAGCTTAGACAGCGAGGAAGAGTATGGGCGTGGCCTCATCCTCAACGATAAGAACCAGGGCTTACTTACAGTAGATATGGTCGATGTTTATGTCGAAAATATATTCGGGATAGACCTTGCGGATAGCCTGCAAGAGCTGGAAATGGAAAGCGTTGTCGTCATGGATAGTATCGTCGGGCACTACGTCGAAGGTGATGGTGTGTTTCTCCTCAAGATGGAAGTAGCCATGCACCTGCTCAATATGTGGATAGCTCTTCAGGAAATTCATAACGCCTTTTTGCAGCTCACCATCCTTGCCATGGTCACTTACGGCATAGATGCCCACTGTGACAATGATATGATACTTGTCGTAGAGCAGTTTTGTGATGGACCGTGTAAGGCCATGGATGCGCCTGGCCGTCATCGACTCCGGCACGCTGACGTGGAGCGAACCGATGATGGCGTTGGGACCATAGTAGTTGAGGATGACATCATAGACACCGAGCACTC
>Ga0256406_1007262_pt1 | contig 10625 bp, 9 predicted proteins | sample RumenRJG_03DNA_FD_185986 | JGI IMG/M metagenome (GOLD analysis project Ga0256406, IMG submission 185986) | Bovine rumen microbial communities from Lethbridge, Alberta, Canada - RJG_03 | ecosystem: Host-associated > Mammals > Digestive system > Stomach > Rumen | place: Canada: Alberta | collected...
GCTTTGTCGGCAAGATAGACTTGCCGGAAGCCTAACGCCTGACCTATCCGACACAGCCCTAAGTGCCGGATAGGAACGGCAAAATTTTTTACACTTCTATTACTTCTTTATCGCACATTAGCAAATAATGCGGGAGTTAACGCAAATTTTCTGATGCCGGCAGCAATACTACTCTCTCTCTTCTCCTTGCATTTCTGTATTCTTTCCATCACGAGAGGGCATTTTTTAATTTCTGCGGGTGATGCTCCGACTAACCAAAGGCACCATCGTTTTTTGTTATTAATATATTCTGTGGAACCAAGTAATGGTTTTATAAATTGCTTTGAGTTTGGGTCACGTTTTATAAAATCAGCTAGATCTTTATCTTCTATTATCAGATTACCGCCATCAGCAGGCTTGTTTCCATATATCATTTTGGGAACATCGCAAAGCGGCTTATTTCTGCTCTGTACAATAATATTTTCGCCATCCAAAAGATAATAATTGATATTATGAGCTTCCACACGATTGTTATTTTCAAAAATATACTTATGAACCTTTGAGTGTTTACTGAATCCAATAATTATACAGTGGACATGAGCCTTGTTATTGGCCTCACTGTCCCATATGAAAGTTCTGTAGGCGAAATTAATAATATCTCCTTTCATGAACTTCCAGAAACGACCAACTGTCTCGCCCTGAACAATAGAATTTGTAGAAACGAAGGAAACATCAATATTAGTTCCAGTAATGTAGTCGCTAGCTTTTTTATACCAGCAACAAACGTAATCTAGATTTTTGACACCGGGGAAAATACTCTGCACTTCTTTTTTTTGATCATTCGTCATGAATGTAAATCCGTGGAATGGTGGATTTCCCATGATATAACTCAATCTTTCTTTTGGAATTACATCATTCCAGTCAATGCGCAGTGCATTTCCCTCAGTGATATTGACGTAGGTCTTCAGCGGTAGGAAATCGTCATTAAATCCGTAGAGGATGGCCTTGGTTTCCTCAAGCATCTGGGATTCCGCAATCCAGAGCGCGGTCTTTGCGACGGTTACAGCAAAATCGTTGATCTCAATACCGTAGAACTGCTGTATGGAGACCTTGATTGGATTATGCTGCTCTGTCCCCAACGCGATCTGACCGCCGGTGAGTTCCTGAATCACACGATTCTCGAGCCTGCGCAGGCTGAGATATGACTCTGTCAGGAAGTTTCCGCTGCCGCAGGCCGGGTCCAGGAACGTCAATGAAGCCAGTTTATCTTGAAAAGCAATAAGACGCTGCCGTTTTGTTTTCTGGACTGCGATTGCTTTGATTTCCTCAAATTCGGCTTTCAGATCATCCAGAAATAGCGGGTCAATGACTTTGTGAATGTTCTCTATCGACGTATAGTGCATCCCGCCTGCCCTGCGGGTTTCCGGGTTCAGAGTGCTTTCGAATACCGCTCCGAAAATCGTTGGAGAAATGTCTCTCCAGTCAAAACCCTCCGAAGCGTCCTCAAGCAATAGCTTTCGGATTTCCTCGTTAAATTGTGGAATTTCAATGCTTTCATCCGCGAACAGGCCGCCATTCACATAAGGGAATGCTGCTAGATCGTCTTCGAGATACTCGTCTCGGTCATCGATCGGAGTATCAAGCACCTTGAACAGGTCAATCAATGCCCGCCTACTGTCATGGACAGAGAACTGTCGCATGTATTCATCAAACTGATCTCGCTCGAAAATGCCCGCATCTTCCGCATAAAGCAGAAATACGAGCCTGACGCAAAGTGCGTTCAGGCTGCGCAGCTTGTGTTCACGTTTTGCCTTATCATCATCTGATTCTTCTTTAGGAGCTTTCTCCGGAATTCCGTACTGCTTTCTGAAGGCATCGTAAATCAGGCCGACAAGATCGCCCGCCTTAATCGACACTTCCATCTCATGAGACAGTTCTTTCACATCTTTCTTCACTAGGAAATCGAGTTTCTTGCATTTATCCGGTAGTTCCAGAAGATTGATTTTATCAGGTTCCGGAACAGACGTGTCCATATCGTAGACCCATATCTCCGTGAAGTTGCATGTCACGATCCAACGTGCCTTCTCTGAGAGAGGAAGGTTATCGTTATACCGTTTCGCCTGTTCATAAGGCGTCAGCATTTCTCCGCCGGACTGAAGTTCTTTCTCATCGAGCGGATGTTTAGAGCCTTTCTGTTCGATAAGAACCTGAATATCTGGAATGTATCCATCAATATATCGAGTATGAACTTTTCCATCTCCTTCAGGCAGTTTCACCGATTTTTCAAATCGGATATACCCTGTTGGATTCTCAATTCCTAGCACATTCTGAAGCAGCTCAATCCAGTACGGATGACACTGTTGCTTCTCATCACCGCCCTGTTTCCATCGATTTATAAATTGCCTTGCGGCTTCTCGCTGCTCTGCATCAGTCATTTTTACTCCCTTTCAAAATTAGTTACGATTGCTTTTGTTTCGGCTCTGTGCAAGAGCATCGAGCACATCTGGATCGCCAACCTGATTCCAGTCAACACGATCAAGTCCCAATAATGCCAACTGTGCCACGAGGGCTTGAGCTGTACGGAGTAATCCTGCATCCGTATCCAGATCGATTTCACAGCAGTCCGCATCATCGCCGGGGAACAGGGCCATTGCGACGTCATGCAATGCCTGTGGAAGTTGCGTACGATATGCTGTTAATTTCTCCGGATCTTCGTCACCGATGCTCCGTAGAGTCTCACCAATGCAGTGATTGATCAATATAGTTGCGTATGTAAGCTCCATTTTTTCTCCTTTCAGTGAAATAATCTCCAGAAAAATCCATGCTTTTCTTCACTTTTCGGTTCTTCCCGCATCGACATCTTACTAGATTTAGTTACTTGTGTCTCTATTTCCAGGTACCTTTTTTCGGCGGCAGCCTGCAACGTCTGAGCGCGTTTCAGGGACTCGGAAAGGTCGTCTATGGTTCTTTGTTGATGGGCAATAATTCTCTCTTGTGACTCTATTCTGCTGCGTAATTCTTTTACAAGTTCATTTTCTTTTTCTGAGTTTTGGTAGTTTAATTTTCTATCATCTGCTTCACCTGCTTGATCAGAGTTGAACACTTTGTTCATCACTGGATTCATCACTTTATTAATCACTTCATCACTGGATTCATCACTTAATTCATCAGATTCATCACTTGATGAATCTGTGTTAGGTGGATTAAAATGTTGAATTATAGCGTGTTCTGTTGATTTATCGCAGTATATTGTCTTTCCTCTGTGATTAATCACCTCATCACTGGATTCATCACTTAATTCATCAATGATGAGGTGATTAACAACGTATCTATATACCTTTTGACGGTTAATTCCGATTTCATTGGCAATTTCTGTTATCGTCTTGCCCGATTTCTTGTTTTTCATGGGTCTATCTCTTATCAAATCGTATTTTCTTAGGCTTCAAGGCGTCGTTTGCGTAATGCTCGGTGACTGTTGCCGTGTACCCTGCTTCTTCGGCGATCGGTATGACATCTTCCATCACGTTCTGCCGCTCACTGAGATTAAGCTTATTGCATAACTGCTTGATTCCGATCTCACCTGATTTGCTGCTGTCGACTAGTTGTTTCAGGTTTTCCGCCTGGGCATCTAGCTGTCTTGCTTTCGGATCTGCGTTTTCTTTTTCGACTTTCTCATGCTGCTCCGTGGCAGATTCTCCTGATCTGTTTAACCTTTTAGCTATAGCGATCATCTCCTGTGGTGTCAGGACATACCTATCTCCGCTGTTCGTCGCTGTGTCATTCATATTGAGTGATCTGGATGGTGTCTCCGGTATACCTTTGACTTCGGCGATGGAACCGAATATCTTCTGGCAGTTCTCGCATTTCCAAAACTGGTGACCGTCGCTTCTTGCGGTCAGTTCGACGACTGATTTCGCACCGCAGTGTGGGCAACTCCTTCTTGCTTTTACAGCTCTTGAAAATGCTGTGTTCAACTGACCTTGCTGTCTATTCTCTTGCCTCCGCACAGGTCTATGTCTCCTGCGAACCCTTGTGCTTCGCGGTCTATTTCTATTGTTTAGAGTTGAATCTGGTTTCTGCTGTGTTGCCGATTTTTTCTCTGTTGATATGCTTTTCTGCGGTTTAAAACGCCATACCAGAGTATCATACTTTGGCCGACCTCGATGATGTGTCTTATGGCGTACTTCCTTTTGGACCCTGAGATTATCGAAATACGGCGATAACTCTTTTAGAGCCACCTTTATCACACGCTCCTCAATCTGTGTCATCCGATATGTCTTTGGTACATCCAGATAATCTCGGAAATCTGTAACGCCTATAATCCAAATGCCAGTATCACGATACTGCTTCAAGCGCTTGTAAATCTGCTTGCTGTAACGGCTTTTCAAACTGGCAGATTCCATTAACTCGAGTGCTGTGTATTGAGAGCCTAACTCATTTAGCAGATAAACAAAACTGTTGTTAACAGCTACGGTCACCTGTTGTTCTGTGCGCGAGAGCGTAAATGTGGGAAACAGCGTAAATCTCATATACGTATCGTCCGTGCTGCGTTTGAAATTTAGTGCTGCAAGCTTAGTATCCATGCTACGCAGATCCTCGAAGAGACGATCATTATCATGTCCTTTGTACTGTGACAGTTCTCTAAGTTTTTCAAATCCAATTGTCACCTTAGTAGTCCCCTGGTTCTGCATTTCGTGGCAAACAGCGGACAACAGATCAATCTCTGTGGCATCAAATCCAACGAGACTTAACCCTGTAAAGTCATTGTGTATATTTAACGTTTGTCTACTCATGACAGTGTATCCCCCTGAATTTCAACAATTTCCTTTGATTAGATTATATCAGCCTATTAAAGACACGTCAATTACAATTACAATGTGCCTTAATCTCCCAAATGTGTATCTTTATTATCCCAAATGTGTGCCTTTATTATCCCAAATGTGTACCTTTAATCTCCCAAATACGTGCCTTTATTATCTGCATGACATTGAAATTTCAATATTTCTGGCGACAGTACAAAGTAATTACAAACTATATTACAAAGAGGTAACAAAGGCTCCTTTTGCTCAAATGTTCATTTTGTGGTCTTTGATGTCTGACAAACAATGGAGGTTGAAACGGAGGAGAAAGTGTAAAAAAAACTGTATTGATAATATAAGCGTGCCTGTAAGGGATCAGCCATGATATACTGAACATAAAAAAAGGTGGAAAAAACTGTATTGATAATATAAGCGTGCCTAGAAGGGAGAAGCCTGTATGCTAGAGACAGTCATAAATAAATGGGGCGGGTACGAAGTTACTGCGATGGATGTCTATACCGACATGTTTCGTTTGGGACAAGGCTATATCCAGAAGAAGAATGAGAAGCCTGGACAGTTCAAGGCAAATCCAATTGGATACTGGAAGAATGATAAAGACGAACATGGACATTTTCGGATATTTTTCGATGATACATTCGAGGAGACATTGAAGGAGCTTCAGAAGGCCGATTTTGCCATTCTGAACGGCGTTACATACTTTGGACGTAGAAGATTATCTGAACACGCTTCTAAGCTTTATGCGTTGATTTTCGACCTTGACGGAGTGGCTGAGGATAATCTGAATAACTTCTTCTCGGGGGCTTTCCGTGTTGACGCCTATCCTGTGCCGAACTATGTTATCCTGTCCGGTCATGGCGTTCATCTCTATTACATCATGGAAAAGCCGATTGCGCTGTTTCCAAATTTGCGGTTTCAGTTGAAAGAGATGAAGTACGCATTGACGGAACGTATGTGGAATGCTTACACGAGCAGGGAGGAAAGTATCCAGAAGCAGGGAATTTTTCAGGGTTTCCGTGTAATCGGTGGAAAAACCAAGCAGGACGCACCGGAAAGCAGCGTGAGGGCATTTAAGTTTGAACAGCCGCACTGGACGATCAGTCGATTGAAGAAGTATGTCCCAACGGAACTTCGTAAGCAGATTGATGAGAGCAAGCTGTTTAAAGAGAGCAGGATGTCATTAGAGGAAGCCAAAGAAAAGTACCCAAGGTGGTATGAGCGAGTAGTGGTTCGTGGTGACCACCATCCAACTAAGTGGGACATCAGCGGCAAGGTGCATGGGGATAATCCATATGCTCTGTATGACTGGTGGCGCCGAAGAATACAGGATGGAGCATTGTATCATCATCGCTATTTTTGCGTGATGATGCTTGTTATTTACGGTGTTAAGGATGATGTGCCGTATGAGAAGGTCAAACAGGATGCATACGATCTGATTCCGTTCCTCAATGGTGTTAAGCCAGATGACCCATTTACCCGGGCAGATGTGGACAGCGCACTGGAATGCTACGATGACCGCTATTGTACATTTCCGATCAAGGAGATTGCGGCATTGTCCGCAATTCCGATCGAGAAAAACAAGCGGAACGGAAGGAAACAAGAAGTGCATATGGCTACGATGCGTGCTATTCAAGACATTATTGATCCGCAAGGAGATTGGAGGAATAAGGAAGGCAGACCGATAGGCCATGGAACAGCAGCAGGAAATGTCAGCGCATGGAGAGAAGCGCATCCGGAGGGAAGAAAAGCAGACTGCGTTCGGGAAACCGGATTGAGTAAAAAGACGGTATACAAGTGGTGGAACGGAGAGGAAATGGGGAAAAAGATCTCGGCAAAGCAGAGAGAAAACTACCGGAAGAAACTCGAGGAAATGGCAGGAAAGGTCAAAGAGCAGTCAAAGCGGTACAACTATGCCGCAGACAGTGAGGATGAGAAGAAGTATCCGGTTTATATAGACGGGAATCCAGAGCCGATCACTTACTGGACCAAGGCAGAGATGCAGGAGCAGAATGTTAAGAGCGGTAAATGGCATAAGGAACTTCCAGAATTCTACGTTGTTGAAGGTGACCCGAACGCGATGGCAAAGATGATGCAGTGGGCCGCACAGGGAATTCGGACTGTGGACATTCTCTCGCGGGATGAGTACGACTATCTCATGTCGAAAAAACTGGTTGAGGAAGTTCTGCTGCAGAAAGACAGCGGCACAGACAAATCGGAGTAGGCCGCCGAAACTCGAGCGAGAGTGTCATATCTCGGAAAGTTTTACGCAAATACCTGAAATCTGAAAAGAGTTACTGGTATAGTAAAATGATAATGCCGCAGAAGGCTCATTTTCGCGATATGAGCGTGTAAATGATAACTTGCGAACTTAAAGACGATGATGTACATAAAATCCGCCAAAACTGTTGTAAGTGCCGTACACAGTAATGTAGCTGTGTAGTATACTGGTAACGTTGTCATCAGCCACTCTGGCAACAGAGAGGGGGTGATCGCTTTGCTAGATAGCATAATTTCTTTTGTCCTCTCTGTCGGAGCGGGTGTAGCCTGCCACTTCATCTGCAAATGGCTAGACAAGAGGAACCACGATGACGACTAGCCAGAAAAAAATCCCCAGAAGCTGCAACTTCTGGGGATTTTCGCTTTGCTTAAAGCATAATTTCTTTGCCTAGCTGCATTATACCACAAACTGTCAAATCATATGCATACGTTTGGTTATGATTAGTATCGCTTTTGCCAGGAGGATGGCAAGTAATTCCTATCGGCTTACGTCGGAATTAACTGGAATTAGCATGAGTAAAAAATTGCCCTTCTATGATTTACGATTTTTCGGGTGGTTATTCTGGAGAGAAATTCGAACCGAAAATCATGGTTTTTCGATAAAGAGCATAAGGGAAACTGATATCACTTTCGTGATACGTTGGCAGTGCCAACGGTTTCAGGCGGGACTGCGTCCCGTTTTTTTCGGGTCGGATGTGACCTATGTACAGGTCAAAATGACCTATGTTGAAATTTCAACGTTTTTTCCGTTGTGTAGGTCGGATTTGACCTTGCCGAAATTTTTTTTAGGTCATTTCCGACCTACACAGGTCAAATATGACCTATGTTGAAATTTCAACGTTTTAAGACATAACAGGTCGGATGTGACCCATGTACAGGTCATTTCCGACCTTTCACAGGTCAAAATGACCTGTATTGAAATTTCAACGTTTATTAGGGTCGATGTTCCTTTCTGGAACATCGAATTTTCCTGAACAAATTCGTTGCGTATTCTGCCTATTTTTGCTACATGTTTTGCACATAATCATGTCTTATGATGTCAATTAAGTAAGGAGGGCGGGAAACTTGCGTAATATATTAATTAGAGATGTTGATGATTATACTGCTTGTCGCTTGTCAGAAATGGCGAAGAAAAAAGGAGTATCCAGAACATCTTTTCTTCGTGAGCAGCTTGAACTGCTTGCCGAGTACCCTGATCTGATGGAGCGCGACAGCAAGTATGAGGAGTTGTTTAACAGGATAATGGATGTTCAGGAAAAAACGCTTCTTGCTTTCGTAGAAAATGAGAATATTATGTACAGCGCTAAAAAAATATTAACCAAATCAAATAAAATGATCGAGAAACGAAAGAGAGTGCATCTTGAGGAGGAGGTTTCAAACGAATTAAAAAATATTGCAATAGAAAAAGACATCAGCTTTCCTGAAGTTGTACAGCACGCAATTGATTTTTACTTAAAGTACAGATACATGGAGGAATGAAATGAGTAGCGAAAATACTTCTCTGCGAGTATATTTGTCGGCAGATGAATATAAAGACATAAAGGCTCTGGCTGAGGAAAAGCACATCAGTCTTTCCGCAGCTGCAAAACTCGCAATCGATTTTTATCGAGATAATAAAGATGTTGAATTAAATACGGCTGCTTTAATCAATCCAATCATTAAACAGTTAAACGATTACCTGATTAAGCAGAAACAAATGATTGAAGGAGAACTGAAGTATTTCGGTAAAACATCTAGAGACCTTACTCAGACCAATCTTATTTATGGTCACATACTGAACAGTATGCTTTGGAAAATGAACTGCAGTGACAGAGATTTTATCGCACAGAATTCAAATTCAAATCCAGTTTTTTCACGCTCAATTGATCAAGCAGTTGTGCAGATAAAGGCATTGCGGCAGAAAAAAATGTCTGCTGACAAGAAGTATCAGGACAAGGCAATGAGCAATGGAAACAAGTAACCAGAGCGGCCAGACTCCCGGCATGATCTTCCGCGTTTCCTTTGAAATAAGGAAAAAGGATAACGAAAACGTCAGAAAATATAACAATCGATTCATCAGAGTTCAAAACAATTGATCCCTTGAAATAACCGCCGAATGCATTGCAATTACTGACTAGCGTATTCTACGCTGTCATGTAGCGCACTTTACGCTAGTAATTTTATAAAGTAGCGCAGAATACGCTACAAAACTCTACATCCATTGAAATTACTGACTAGCGCACTATGCGCTGAAATAGCGTATAATGCGCTATGAGTAGCGTACTTTACGCTACGGGCTTCGAAAAGCAGCGCACTATGCGCTATTAAAGGCTCGAACACCTTGCAATTGCTGAGTAGCGTATTGTACGCTACTCAGCACGGATTCAGCGCAAAATGCGCTGAAAAAATGTGGGACGCAGTCCCACTCAGAACCGTTGGCACTGCCAACGTATCACAAAAGTGATACCAGTTCCCCTTATGCTCTTTTATAGTATAGGACTGTTTTGAGAGATTTTCCGTGTGCGGAAATATCCCGAGAACATAGCCTTCCTTTTTATTTCCCAGTTTGAATATCAACGAGGTGCTAGAAAATATGGAAATTCACATCCGTAATCTGGATAGTTTTGTCATTGATCGTCTGTCAGATATGGCAAAGTCTAAAGGTCTTTCTCTGAATGCTTTCCTGAGAAATCAGCTTGAACTTCTTGCGGAGTACCCTGATCTGATAGAGCGTGACAGCAAGTACGAAGAGTTGTTTAACCGAGTTATTCCGATTCAGGAAAAGTCACTTCAGCTGCTTTCATTGAACAATAATCTGATGGACGAAACAAAACATACACTAGGAAAAATGCAGAAACAATTCGCAGGATCGGAAAAAGAAAATGGCGAATAATAAAGCGGAGCCAGGTCGGCTCCGCTAATTCTCTTTTTCTATTATTTTTCATTTTCGATCAGATGCTGATACATCTTCATGAGTTCGACCACGCAGTCACTCTCGCTCATTTTCGTGCTGAATCCGTATGATGCCATTACGGCTCGATCGTTAGCAATGTGTGCCTTGCGAAGTTCCGGCGGCATTGTCAGCGGATCGTAAAGATCAGCTAGGCTGCTGTCAGGATACAAGGCTCTGGCATCCAGAATCCTTTGGGCAGTCTGCTCAATTTGTTGCTTCTGAGCATCTGTCGGGGATGGCCACGGGAAGTTGTTATAGACGATGTCTTTACTATAACTATAATCGCTTTTTAACCTCATGCAGGTTACGCGCATCCACGCCATATGAATGTTTGATACCAATACACCCAGGTCAAATAGATTAGCATCTGGAATTATTTGTACCCTATCAGATACGATTGTTCCGGCCTTAATAAACCCCATCGGGACATAACGTCTACGCTGAGATGAAACTCTTGGAACAATGATAAAATCTTTATCTGTTGGTTGCGTGCGCTGAGCAAATGCTCATGTACGGTAAAGAAGCAAGCAACCGAAAACAATAGATAGACCGCCAGCACTACACTATTCCGAACCAAAGACCAAAAGATAAGCATTTTGAGAAAATCTAAACTTTTGGAT
>Ga0256406_1007265_pt1 | contig 10621 bp, 8 predicted proteins | sample RumenRJG_03DNA_FD_185986 | JGI IMG/M metagenome (GOLD analysis project Ga0256406, IMG submission 185986) | Bovine rumen microbial communities from Lethbridge, Alberta, Canada - RJG_03 | ecosystem: Host-associated > Mammals > Digestive system > Stomach > Rumen | place: Canada: Alberta | collected...
ATTTGCAAGTGCCGGAATTTGAGATTGCCCCAAATTTCATGAGAGTCCATGGAAGTGCAAAGAAAGACATCCCCTTTCTTTAACGGGAACTTCTCTCCGTCAAATAATTGATAACCTTCTCCATCGATGACGAGTTCCATCTCAAAGAAATCGTGGTAATGAAGAAGAACGATGGAATTCGCATCTACCACGGAGATTTCCGAAGTGATGTCATCATTCAAAAGAAAGTGGAGATTGCCGTTCCGCCATTCGGTGGAGACAGGAGTCAAAGACTGCATGTTGCCATTATTGTAAAGGGAATCGCAACAAATCGGAATAGAAAATCAAAAGTTTTGTAGCGATTTCTTACAAAATGAAAAGATTAATGGGACAAAGCGTTCTATAAAAATACTTCGATTTTTTACTTCGCAATCATAAAAATAGCCAGGATATCATTCGTATTTTGCAACTGGCTCCGGATGTGACCACATGAATTTTTCCAATTCTGCTTTGTTTGCCAATGATGGAATGGCACCATGTTTAAGGGTAGTGAGAGCGCCCATTGCGTTCGCGGTGCGCAAAATATCAATTTCGTTCTTGTTCTCCATTAACGCTTTGATGAAAGCGCCATTAAACGAATCACCTGCAGCAACCGTGTCCACCGCTTGAACCGAATACGCGCCCACAAAAAGAGAACGTTTAGCATTTACCCACAAAGAACCGCGATCGCCCAAGGTACAAATTACATTTTGGACACCGCGTTGAAGCAAAGATTGAGCCGCTGCTCTTACCTGTTCTATGGTTTCCGTAGCGTGACCACTAAGCCGTGCAAGTTCTGTTTCGTTCGGTGTAAGGTAATCGATTTTAGATAAAACTTCGTCACGGAACGGGCGGCAAGGGGCGGGATTGACTACCGTAATTAATCCGTGCCGTTTTGCTAGCAGAATAGCCTCATCTGTCATCTCTGGATTCATTTCACCTTGCGTTAAAAACACATCGTTTGAAGCGATTGTCGTCTCTTCTCGATACAGGTCATCAATCGTGTATTCCAAGTTAGCCCCCAAAATGATGCAAATGCGATTTTGTCCTTGGCCATTAATTTGAACACTGGATACTCCTGTTGCTTGCGTTTTGCTTTTTAGAATGTGTCCTTCAATGTTTTCGGCTTGGAGTAATTGAACAAAACGATCCCCGAAAGCATCGTTACCAACTTCTCCAAGCATGGTTACTTTTGCTCCAAGACGGGTCAAAGAAACTGCCTGATTTGCCCCTTTTCCTCCCATGAATTGTTGAAAACGAGTACCAACTACACTTTCTCCAGCTTCAGGAAAACGGTCCATCGTTGCCACTAAGTCCGTGACAAAGGATCCTAGCACCAATACGCGATTCATTTTTGCTGAAGCTCCTTCTTTAACGATTCTCCTAACGCACCATTAGGGTGAAATTTGAAGAAATCTTCTTTCGTGAACCCATATGACTCTGATAGCGTCAATGCAATAGCGTCGCCTAATACAAGCGCAACCGTAGAAGAGTTGGAGGGAGCTAAATCATTGCGATCTGCTTCATGTGTGCAACGATATAAAATTCGATAAGAACAAGCCTTCGCTAAAGGAGAATTTTCTTGTGAGGTAAAAGCAACCAAAGTAGCACCAATGCGCTGCAATGGAACAATGTTTTGAATGACTTCTTTGGTGGAACCGCTATTGGAAATTAAAATCACAATATCTTTGCTTTCAATCATTCCTAAATCCCCATGGCAGGCTTCGGTACCATGAACAAAGAACGATGGCGTGCCGGTTGATGAAAACGTTGCTGCTAATTTTTTGGCAATATGAGCAGACTTCCCAACACCCAAAAATATCACCTTACCTTGCCGGTGGCGGATTAATTCCACGACACGGTCGAGTTCCTCTTCGTGCAATCCCGTTTCCATTTCTTGGATGGCGGTTGTCTCTTCCTCAATGACTCGACGAATGCTTTCTTGATAATTCATATCTATCCTCCCTAACGAAACGCAACCTCATAAAGAGATGTGTTATAAATTGGTGACCACTGTGACACTTGCAAATACACTTTCTGTCCGTGATTCCTCATCAAAAGAGGCGAGAGAAAGCCACCATAAAATTGCGGACATTCTTTTGCTGTAAGGATTAGATAGGATTCGCGGAAAGGGCCTTGAAAATCTTTCGCGTGATAGAGTTTCAAGCCTTCAAGCGAAATCATGGAAATCAACCACTCCCCTAGATATTCGTCATAAGCGATACTGGGTTCACTAGCATTCACCCCTGGCAAAATGGAATAAGGTAACTGCTGCCGACATTCTTTTATTGGAACATAACAGTCTTTTTTCATTAAGACTTCATAAGCATCGATATTTTCAATTTCATCTCGTTTTACGCGTAAAAGAGAAAGTTGGCCAAATCTTCCGCCGGGGATTGCCAATAAATGGATGTATGGCGATGAAGGTGAAGAAAGGAATGGAAATAATTGACCCGCAAAAGGATAATCCGCTTCAGAAAAAGACAACCCCGTTTTTTGAAATTCATCTAAATGATGGATGTCCGCTTTCCATAATGCATTTTCCGTTACGAACCACTCACCCGGTTTTCCCCAATAACGAACCGACATACCATAGACATAAAGAGACGAGCCCACTTGAATGCCGCCAGTAGGAATCTTTGTGATCTCTTTTTTGTTTTGAATATCTAAGTTGTTTGGCAAATACTCATCGTGTTGGCCTTGGAATAAAGGTTTAACTTTGCCATTGCTTCCAGTTACTAAACGAGAAAAATACATGCCCTTTTCCCAGTTTTGAAAATCGGCAAGTGCCATGAAATTGCTATTCCAGGTTCCTTGATTTACGTCTGGACCGCTAAAGGAATCGCCATATAGAAAAGCGATTTCATCTCCTAAATCCACGGGAATGCCTAAATCCGTAGATCCTACACCCGCCTCGTTCATCAATCGTTCATTGAAGCCGCTTTTACCAGTGATTTTTCCAATTTTTGTCACCGACACAACGTGCGCAGGGTCTAAAGTGAAAGATTCGTCTTCAGGAACGCTTACCAATAAATGAACACATTCTTTCTCGGCGTCAATCGCATAATCTAACACCGTATTTGGCAAGCCAAAATGCGTTTTACGATATTCAACGTTGCAATGATAATCGGCTAGCTTTTTCCGAGCTTCGGACAAAGGCAGTCCAACAGGATTAGGCACTGGAATTCGCATTTTTTCTTCTCCTTAGCGATCTGTCAAAACGACTTCCATGAGGAAGGTATTGTAAATGGGGGTCCAACGTGATAATTGCAAATACATCCGTTGGCCTTCGCTATCCATAAAGGCGGAATGAACGAAACCACCATACAAGCCCGGATATTCCGTAGAGGAACAAATCGCGTGGCTTTCACGATATGGTCCCGTAATCGTTGGGCTAAGTAACATCGAAATCGATGAGCCGCGCAATGTGATAATGACGTATTGCTGAAGGTATTCACTCCAAGTCATCGAAAGCTCACTTGCGGCTGGATCGATGATGTAATACGGATTAGCATTTAATTTACTCATGCCCGTGTCGCCTTTTTCCCATTGATTCGGTCCAACAAGGTATTCGTATTCGGAACGATTTTCGAAAGATGAGGTTGCTACGCGCATCATGACGGCACCATCATTTCGACCGCCCGGGATGGTGATGAAATAAATATGTTCTTGGTCATTCGGATCTTGATAAGGATAGATTTGGCCTCCAAACCGGAATTCCGACTCATTCCAGCGTAATGATTCGACAGGCTCCCAAGTTTGATAGGTGTTATCCGCGGCTTTTAGTGCTTGATTGTAAGTAACAAGCCAAGAGCCACCTACGCCCCAATAACGAATTGACATATAAAAGATGTAGGCATTGCCGTTGACTGAAATGCCACCAGTCGGAATCTTGGTGACTTCCTTTGTCAAGTCATCTTCGCTACCGCTTTGATGTGCTCCTTGGGCAAAAGGCTTAAGCATTCCGTTATCTTGCGTTACAACAGAATCAAACGTAATACCGTCATAAAACGTAGTATCAGAAGTGATAGCCATGTAGTTGGAGAACCACATGCCACTCATGTTGTCTCCCGAGAAAGTATCGCCATAAAGAAGCATCATCCGGTTATCGGGAAGACGAAACGGAATGCCTAGGTCACAACCATACTCGCCTGCCGCAGACAGCATTTCTCCGTTGATAGAATCGGGGCCAGTCTCTTTGGCGATAATGTTGTGATACGCAATGATAGAGTCGTCATTTGCTGTTGCTTCTTTGCTTCGCTGACTAACTTGGACGGGGACGCGTGTCCCTTTCGAAACCATGTCCCCCGCTTTTAAGCCGTCTCCATAAGAAAGGATCCGCCCCTCAATCAACTCGGTTGTTGGAGTTTGAATTTCTTCAAACAAGAAGGAGGCTCCTACTTGTAGTTTCGCTTGGCGTACGCTGAGGCCATAAAGATCGGGAAGCACCACTTTCTCTGTGTTTTGCTGCGCACCGCAGCTAACAAGTGACAGCGCAAGAAGCGTTCCAAAAACCGGCCAGTAAACGTGTTTATTTTTCATAGAAGTCCTCCTTTAATGTGGTGAATGTGGCGTTATTTCGCTTTCTTTTTCTTAATGATTAAAGGAATTGCTACGGCTAACCCCACGACGACAATTGCGCCAATGACAATGCCAATAATGGCACCGACGCTTAATCCGCCTTTTTTATTGTCATCTGGTGTCACTGGTTCGCCTTTTGTAACGGTCACGACGATAGAACCGCTAACACCATTGGAAGTCTGCGCTTTAATTTCAGCCGTTCCCTCTGCTAAAGCAGTCACAAGTCCAGTCGAACTCACTGAGGCAACTGTCCCATTGGAAGATGACCAAGTAATGGCTTTATCATCGGCATCATTCGGCGTAACCGTGGCGCTTAATTGCTTCGTCCCGCCGATAGACAATTCAACATCGCCACCGGCAATCTCGACTTTCGTTACCGCCGTAGTAAACGGAGCCTCCGAAAGGAAATGCAACTCCACATTGTCGATGCTCAATGTATCGCCAACGGCATGGGGCGTGAAGAGCCAGCGAATGGAATTCCACTGCACCTTGTCCGAAGTCACTTCGAAATCCAATGTAACGCGTGTATATCCGTTAGATAACGCCTCCGTGTGGATCGGATAAGAAGCTTTTTCAGCGCCACTGGTGCTGGTATAGGTCTCATCCCGGCCTAATTTAGTCAAATCAATCTTGTAATAAGGAACGTTCGCCCCGCCGACAAAACAAGAGTTCAACTCTGCATAAGAATCGAACGAATCGCTTGCCGTGACTTTATAGTCATAACGGAAACGAACGATATCCCCGATGGAAATGTCGTCTGGTGTCATTAAGAACATCGAACTGTACGTTTTCGTTTGGGTATCATCAAGCTTGCCAATTTGGGCAACTTTTGAACCGCCATCTTCAGCAATTCTGGCTCCGTTATCATAAGAAGTAACGCTTCCCCAAGCTCCTTCTAATTGATCTTCGCTAAATTTTGTGCCAACTTCGAACTTCTCGAAGTCGCCATTCACCACGTAATTTTTGCTTTCGTAGTAAGTTTTAGAAGGATCGTAGCTTGAGGTATAGGCCGCTCTAACGACAATGCCGTCAATCACCACTGCGGTTGTGCCACTATATTCCAGCTGTATTTTCGCAATTGAGGCGTTTCCAGCTAATTGGGCACTATATTTTCCATCTTGATAAGCAGAATCTACAACGCCGTCTTTAATCAAATCCAAAGCAGAAACGCTATTGCCTGATTCGTCTAAGAAATTGAATTTTAAAGACGTGCCGCTAGCGATTGTCAATTCTTTGACGGAAACGTCAATTTGATACGTTTTTTCCGTTAATGAAGTGATAACGCCATAATAACCGCCATCCGTCAGCGAAACACCGCCTTTTACTAACGTAGCATTATGGCCGTATAAGCCATCTTCTCCTGCCGTTTCTGGGATAGTGTTCGTGGCATAATCCAAAAATCCTTCAAAGTCACCGCCCGTAAAAATATTCGTGCCAGACGTCTGACTAACAGCAGAAATGTTGTCTAAATAAAGATCGCCATTTGCGACGTTAGCCCAAATGTGGGCAGAGTCGTAGCTCTTGCTAGCATCGAACGTTCTAGCCCACGCAACATGTTTCCAGCCATTGGCTTTATCCGTGACGGTGGCGCCAGCACTTGTCAAATCGCTGCTGCTCAATACATTGACTTCGGGCAAACGATTGCTATCGGTGGTGCACCAAAACGCCATGCCGATGTTATCGGTTCCATTAGGAGCGTAGTAGTCGAACGAAATGTCGTATGTCTCGCCAGAAACAATGCTTAACATGGCATACATGGAACTAAAGCCAGCGCCGTCATAAGTCTTAAAGGCTAGAACTGTATTGTTCTCGTCTGTGGGATCAGTAACAGCATATTGTGTTGCCTCAGCGTTGCCCCAGTTATGCCAAATAGAAGCAGAACCAGGTCCGCCGCCAGCGGGAATTTTATATTCGCCAGCACTTAAGGCGAAATCGCCGTTCGGGAAGAGGTTCGCGCCATAGAAAACGCTGCCAGCATATTGCGGCATCGCGACATTACCGACTAACGCGAGTAATGCCAAACTAAGTAAACATCCTTTCATAAATTACCTCCTTGGATATTTCATTTGGGCTGATGAGGGATGGGGAGCCGCTTTTCTACCGCAAGGATAGGTTCCTTCCATTCCGCTGGCCTGGCGGTATAGAAGTAAGCAGTCGAGCTCCAATCATCCGAACGATGATTGTCGTGACCATGCTCTAACGTCACACGAATGCTCGTCCGGAAAGAAATCGGATCCATGATGTGGTATCGGTAATAGGTGATTTTCCCTTTCCAATTGGGGTCACCAGGCAAAATAATCCCGTGATAAGGGGCGTTATATTCCTGGGTTGGGCACCATGCCGAATTGAAATAATCTTCTGTACCAGTTCCGTTAATGGTTGGTATCGGGTCGCCGTCAATGAAAATCATGTCGTCACCTTCGCCCGGCCAATCCCAGCTAGTACAATCGCTCAAGTTCTCTATGTCTAAATGGCAACCGCAATAATGTCCTTCTCCTTTTAAATCCAGCAAAACATAGTTGTTCTTGCCATCTAAATTTTTGCCTTCGAATAAGAATGCTTCACGAGAAGGAAATTGATGATAGTCCAGCCCTTTTGTAGGACATTCCCGTTTCCAATACGCGCCAAAATAAAGAATGTCGTCGTCGAAAGTGCGTTCTTCGTAATCAATGTAGTAATAAAGCATCAGCCCGGTGTCACATTCATTGACTACTTCAATGCGTGCAGCTTTGCGGAAAGGCATCGGCCACCAACAATTCAAGGCTCTGCCATCTTCTGGCGAACGTTGAATCGGTTCGCTAACAAAATTTCGGCTAGCGGCATGGCCCAAGCCAAAGAAATCGCCTAAGGGGACCAATACGCTGGGATACTGTGCATCTTCCCAATAAAACTTCAGATAAACCTTTCGAAAAGCATTTTCTTCTAGGATGTCTCCTTCGTTCATCTGCGTCATCCAAATGTGTTCAATCAGTCCCGAACAATGCACATTGAAAATGACGCGAGACTCCTTTGGCTGAATATGAATGCGGTCGTCGTTCCCTCCGGTTCGATCGTAAGAAGAGACGCGTTTGCGAACGCCTCCATCTTTCCAAAAAATGTTGGATAAATTGTGTCCTTGAAACATGTTATTTCACCCCCGTAAGGCTGATACCTTCTTTGATAAAACGTTGAATCACGGCAAACACCACTACGGCTGGAATTAAGCTAATAAATGCTGCTGCTAATACCGCCCCATAGCCTAACGTCGACGCTTCATTAAACAAGCGATTGATCAACGTCATAATTTGGGTATACTGCGCATGATTGCTATCGATGGTCAGCGTGGGCCAAAGATAAGAGTTGTAATAGCCCATAAATGTCCCAGCGCCCATAATCACCATCGGCGTCGCGCTATTGGGAAGATAAATGCGGAAATAAATAGCGATGGAATCGCATCCGTCAACACGGGCCGCTTCATCGTAATCTTTCGGAAATCCAAGATAGGCTTGTCGGAAAAAGAAAATGTTATATGCACTGGCTAATCCCGGCACGATTAAAACCCAAATGGTATTCATCATGCCCATGGCCGCAACAACGCTAATGGAAGTCAGAAGAATAGTGATTCCCGGGATAAACATGGTCGCCATCACAATGATCCATAAGACTTTTTTGCCTGGGAATTGAAGTCGAGCGAACGCATAACCCGCAATCGAATTGATAAAGAGAGATAAGAGGGTAGCAATGGCCGCCACCAATAACGTCATCCCAAACGAAGCAAAGAAATTGACCCCAATGGTGGTGTATTGCAAATAGAAAAGTCGGGAGAAATTATCCGTCGACCACACTTGTGGAAATACGTGGAAGTCCAAAGTAAAAATTTCGTTCTTGTTTTTAAACATGGAGATAAGTCCGAAGAACAACGGGATTGCGATATTTAAAAGAACGATGACTGCAATCACATAGAGAAGAATCGTGATGGCAATCTGCCCGCCGGTTTTCTTTTTCTGTCTACCGTAAGAGCTCATCGTTTCTTCTCCTTTCGGTTCGTGACGCAGAAAACAACGGCGTTGATGGCGCCAATGACAATCATGATGACAATGCTTGCCGCAATAATCTGTGACTGAGGAACATTGCCATTGGCTCTAGCGTGAATTAAATAAAGCACTGGGGTCATTGTCTTATTGAGCGGTTGCCCGTTCGTCATCAGCATCGGAATCTCAAACATTTGTAACGATCCCGTTACCAATGTCACAATGGTTAAAACGAAATAGTTTTTTAAAGACGGAAGTACCAGATAAAAGGTAGTGTTCCAAAAGCTTGCCCCATCCACTGCCATCGCTTCATAAAGACTTCTTGGAATATTGATGAGACCAGAGTAGAAAATCAAAGTAGTATAGCCGCCGCCAACCCAGATTGTCGGAACGATGATGGCAACATAAGCCCAGAACGTTGAGCCGGTAAATGAAATTGGGTCAGCGTTCATCTTTCCTAAAATTCCGTTAATAACACCGCCGTTGTAGTAAGTCAGAAGTGTGAAGATACAAGCAACAACAATGCCAGAAAATAGATAGGGAAGATAAATAATCGTACGAACGAAAACGCCAAATTTATTTTTCATCCGCACCAGGATATTCGCGAAGAAGAACGATCCGACAACTTGTAAGAGGACAATAAACAAAGTCATGATGCAGACATTTGCCAATGACCGCAAGAAAGATTCATCTTGGAAAACTCGAATGTAATTCTGAAATCCAGCGAATACCGCTTCATTCGGACCTGATTCGTAATAGAAGAACGAGCGATAGATGGAGAGAATCAATGGCACCAGCACAAAAATGGTGAGCAAAATGAAGGCCGGCGCTATCAAAATAAGCCCCGAAACTTTCTCTTCAGTCTTTCGATTTCTTAACGATTGATAAAGAGATGCTTTCGCCATGGTTATAACCTGGGATTAGTTCCGGCTGTGGCACAAAGTCCTTGTACCGTAGAATCGCATTTCTTAACGGCGGTTGGAATATCATTGCCCATCGCCGCTTCTTCCAAAAGCCCTTCTACAGCAACGGAGATATTCCAATCGTAAATTGGTTCAAGAATTGCTTTTCCCGCAACATCATTGATGGTCTCAACCCATTCTTTCGGAACGTCATTTTGCTTTTGAGAATCTTCTGCCAAAATGGCCTGTACCGATTTTCGTGGCGAGTATTTTGAATAATGGGCGCGCTCAAAGTAATCCACCGCTTGAGCAGTATCTTCTGCCGTTAACCAACGAATGACCTTAGCAGCAGCTTCCACATGTTTGCACTCAGAAGAAATCACGTAGCACCAGCCACCATTCGTAGCGGTTGTTAGGCTCTTTTCCCCAGTAAACGTTGGCATCGGCACAAAGCCGATATTGTCTTTTTGATCGGGGTATTGATTTAAAACTGTTGAGATTGACCATGAGCCACATGTGGCCATGACACTCTTTCCATCAGCGACATCAAAAACTGCTTCGGTATAATCGCCACTAGATAAAGGAACATAGCCATTCCCATATAAATCGCGCCATAATTCTGCTAGTTTGGTATAGCCAGGATCAGTAATCCGCGACGTTGTCCAGTCATTGGTAACGGCTAATCCCCCAGTGGCGGCTTGTTGCATACCCCAAGTTCCCCAAGCACAGGCAACACCGGTTGGAACAGAGAAAGGGTAAACGTTTTTTACGCCTTCGCTACGAAGAGCGCTACGAATCGTGCCGCATAAATTCAAAAGCTCATCCCAGGTTTCGGGAGTTTTGGCATCTGCTCCAGCGTATTTGGCCAATAGGTCTTTCCGATAGGCCAAAATTGTCGAAGGCTCCATCAAAATCGGATAGGCATAATACTTGCCGCCATAATTGACGGCCGTTTTTGCCATATCTGTTAAATCGTTCCAGGAATCATCGCTGAAATATTGCGTAATATCGATGGCACGACCAGCTTTAATTTCCTTATATAGATTTCCATAGCTTACCGTATAGATATCAGGCACATTCCCAGATTCATAACGAGAACGAATAAGATCG
>Ga0256406_1007266_pt1 | contig 10616 bp, 7 predicted proteins | sample RumenRJG_03DNA_FD_185986 | JGI IMG/M metagenome (GOLD analysis project Ga0256406, IMG submission 185986) | Bovine rumen microbial communities from Lethbridge, Alberta, Canada - RJG_03 | ecosystem: Host-associated > Mammals > Digestive system > Stomach > Rumen | place: Canada: Alberta | collected...
TGCCTACGCTAAATAATTTATAAGTTCCGGTTTGCGAATCGAGTCGGAAAGCCCGTCGCGTTAGTAGCGCACACCGGGTTTGATGAGGGGCGGTTGATTTTATGGTCAATCGCCTACTCTATTTTACCAGAGCCTGTCCGGATATACACCTTCATCCTTCATCTTCTGGATCTTGGCAACCACACCCGGCTTATCTTCCTTGTAGGTAACACCAAACCATTTGTCCCTGGAAGAAAGAATCTTTACAGAACACTTTCCTTCCTGGATCAGCTGTCCGACTGCCGTAGGGATGACATGTTCACACTTCAGCGGATTGACTGACAGGTTCTCTTTGAGGAAATCTTTGAAGATCGGTTCAATCTCGGTAAAGATCTTCGGGGTAAAGCCCCAGAAATTCATGGAGACCAAAGTGTCATCCGGCAGCGTCTTCCATGCGCCATTTTCTTCAAAAGCCGCATGGCCTTCTTTTCTGGCTATCTTCTGTACTTCTGTAATACGGGAAAGACAGCCATTTTCATCTGCTTCACAGACACCTCTTGTGACCGTGCCATTGTCAGTCAGAGTATTGGTGCATCTGTAGCCGACCATGGCATAGGCATCATCCCTGATATCATTTGTCAGATAGTCAGCCAGAACTTTATATGCATCCTTGCCATAGAAGTCATCCGCATTGATTAAAGCAAACGGCTCATGAACTGTATTGCGGCAGGCAAGCAGAGCATGGGTTGTGCCCCAAGGCTTTACTCTTCCTTCCGGTACGGTAAAGCCTTGTGGAATGTCATTCATGTCCTGGTAGACAAACTCTACCGGCATGGTCGGCTCTATCTTATCCGTCAGTGCTTTACGGAAAGCAGCTTCGTGTTCTTTCTTGATAATAAGAACGACTTTGCCAAAGCCTGCTTCCTTGGCATCATAGATGGAAAACTCAATGATCGGCTCGCCATGACTGCCGACGCCGTCAATCTGTTTCATCCCGCCATAGCGGCTGCCCATGCCGGCGGCGAGGATGACAAGTGTAGGTTTCATACGATTTTAATTCCTCCAGGGGTTAATATGTCATGATTAGACGACATCATATACTATAATACCCCTAAGAGGTGGATTATGAAAACTCTGATTTTGGCTTCCCAGTCGCCGCGCCGTAAAGAACTGCTGGAACGCTGCGGCATTCCTTTTGAAACCATGCCGGCAGATATTAATGAATCGATTGATACGGATCAGCAGCTGGAGAAGGAAATTGAACGGCTTTCGTACGAAAAGGCGAAACACATTTTTTCTCTGCGTCCGGATGCGGTTGTGATCGGTTCGGATACGATTGTGGCAGTAGATGGAAAGCCGCTGGGCAAACCGCATGATCGTCAGACGGCAGAACACATGCTGAAAAGCATACAGGGACGGAGCCATCATGTGATTACAGGTCTTGCAATTCTCAGTGCAAAGCGTACGTATATGACGCATGAAACGGCAGAAGTGACGTTTGCTTCGATGGATGAAGCGGAGATTGCACGCTACATTGATACGGGGGAATGCTTTGATAAAGCCGGGGCATACGGCATTCAGGGATATGGCGGCCGCTACATCTCACAGATTCATGGTGATTATTACGCTATCATGGGACTGCCGCTGCATCTTGTTTATGAAGAGCTGAAAAATTATTCTTTATATTGATTTTGCCGGGATTGTTTTGTAATATAGATGAGCAATGCCGCTTTAGTATAGTGGTAATACACATCCATGGTAAGGATGAGCGGGCAGTTCAATTCTGCCAAGCGGCACGGGAAACAGCACTTTCTGATCAAGGTGCTGTTTTTTTATGCTTGCAATTCTTTGACACCGGCAGGGATACCCCTGCCGTTTTCTGTATCAACACTGCTTCAGATGACCGGGCAAAGCGGGAGCAGTGAGAAATAGATGTGCCGGAAGGCATTGAATAAGGAGATTATGAAAATGAGAATGTTCAGAAAGGTATTGGCAGCCGTGCTGGCCGTCTTTATGATCGCAGCACATTTCAGCCTGCCCCAGGCAAGGGCGGAAAGCCCTTATTCCGTCCGTTCAGATGCGGAACTTTTAACTTTTGTACTGGTAGAAAATACAGAGGATGGTCCAATCGAAAGGGAAGAATCTTTTCATACGATTTCAATCAGGAATAATCATGACGGCAGCACTAAGATCGCCTACTGTATTGAAGCTGACCGCGCAGCACCTGTCAGCTGGTCTGATTACAGTGATACAGAAGTCACAGTTGATCAGACAGCCGTCAAAGATGCCTACTATGGATATGGCTATCCGGGACATGAGGATGAGATGTGGATTGCAGCGACACAGATGGCAATCTGGCTCGATACCGGACAGGTACAGCAGATCAAAAGCATTCACTATGGCGGCGCACATCCGCGAAATGCACATACGCTGGAAGAGTATATGGCGTGTGTTGATGAAATTCGTGAGCTGGTAAAGGCAGAGGCGGAAATGAGCCGCAGGGATGTGAAAGAAATGTATTTTGTTGCGGCACCTGCCAGTACACACAACGCCAAATACCAGGCTGTCATGGCCGCCGGACTCTGGGAACAGACAGGTGAACTGCATCTGAAAGTAGAGAAGAAATCATCCATGTCTGCAGTAACCGATCAGAATACGGCCTATTCCCTGCAGGGAGCTTCTTTCAGTTTCTATCGCGATGCCGCGTGCAGGGATCTTTTCTACGCCATGGATGAGAATGATGAGACAACCGATGAACAGGGTGTATTTACAAAGTCTTTCGGGACACATGACTATTTGGATCTCAACAGCATCAAAGAAAAGGGACTGTGGGCTGTTGAAACAAAAGCGCCGAAGGGATTTGAACTGGATTCGACGCCGCAGAAAGTTGATATTATCCAGAATGGAAAGACTTTTACAATCTATCATAAGAAAATCGACCGTCCGGAATATGCCCCGGTAAAGCTCAGAATCATCAAGAAAAATGCTCTTGTGGCGGAAAATCCTGCTCCGATGAGCGGAGCGCAGTTTACTATCTGTTATTACAAGAACAGAAATCTGGAAGGAAAGCCCGCCAGGAAATGGGTGATTCAGACCCTTGAAACATCAGAAGGGCAGTATGCGGCACAGCTGGGAAAGAAATGGCTTGTAAAAGGAGATGATCTGATCTGTGATGCGGATGGTAGTGCTTTGATTCCAGCAGGTGCGATTACCATTGAAGAGACAAAGGCACCTGAAGGATATACGGTGGATGGACAGTATACAATTGAGGAAAGCGGCAGGCAGATCGCAGTGCCGGATCAGAATGGGGTTGCCGTACTGTATGCCTTAATGAATGAAAATAAGGGCACGGTTGAACTCATGCGTGACAATCAGCCGGGCGGTGAGATTCAGAAAGAAGAAATGCCGGATCTTTATCAGCTGAGTGTACAGAAGCTGGATGGAGCAACGGGAAAAAATGAAGGACAGGGCGGTGCTCTGGATTTCACGACCGGCTTTATCCTGATAAATGATTCGCCTTATGCCAGATCTGTTGCCGGAACGGTGGTGCCAGCCGGCGGTTCTTATGCATTCACAACGGACAGCGAGGGAATGGCACGCGTGATGAATGTGGAACAGGGAAGTTATATCCTGAAAGAAACCAGTGCGCCTTATGGCTATATACTGCCGGCGGACGGTCAGCCGGTACGGATTCAGCTGGATGGTGATCATCCTGAAGACCATCAGGTAATTGTAAATGTCAGCGATTATCCCAGACTCTATCGGCTGCAGGTATCCAAACGTGACAGTGAGACAGGCGAAACAGCTCAGGGTGATGCGGATCTTTCCGGTACTTTCAGTGTGACAAACCTGAATGAGCATGCAGTAAGTGTAAACGGAAAGACATATCAGAATGGTGAAGTGATCATGACTTTTCATACCGATGCGGCCGGCAATTATACAAGCGACTGCATTTTTCCTTATGGCAGATATCTGATCAGAGAAGAAAGACCGCCCAGGGGATACAGTGCCCGCGGCTTTGGATCAGATCATGCGGAAATGGACACTCTGCAGGAAGAAGTGAGCATGGATGGAGATCAGGAAATATTCACCGTTCAGCTGACCAATGATGTAATAAAAGGAAAATTTGACCTGATCAAATACAGCTCAGAAGGCGGATCACGCTTTGTGGATCCGGAGGAAGGTGTTGAATTTACGGCAGTTCTTTCTTCAAAAATCGGGGAAGGAAAGCTGTTTGAAACATTTGATGATGCTCTGCAGGCAATCCGCAGGGCAGGCAGCGGACAAGATGTCATAGACGCAGAAGGCAGACCGCTGCTTCTCTCATCGGAATATGCTGTTTTGAAAACAGACTCTCAGGGACATGCAGAATCAGGCTTGCTTGCATATGGCACATATGAAATCCGCCAGACATCTCATAAAGAAGGCATGCATGATGTGATCGGCAGCGCATACTTTACAGTCAATGAAGAAAATCAGCCTGTAAAACATTATACGGCCGTTAACGAGAAACAGGACTATTACCTGAGAATCGTCAAAAAGGATAAAGAGACAGGTGAAACCATCACGCAGCACTCTGCTTCCTTTAAGATTTACCGGATTGAGGGAGAAAAGCGAATACCGGTTATACAGAAGGTGGGGCTCATCGGCTTTGATACCTTTACCACAAACAGTGAAGGAAAGGCCGTCGGCATTAAAGGTATTTTTACACATGAATACAGCAGTCGCGGAGACGAGAAAGGAACAGTAACGACGCCGCTCAAGCTTACAGCGGGGGAATATGAAATTGAGGAAGTCAGATCGCCATATGGCTATGTCAAACTGGATCAGCCGTATCGGTTTACGGCCGGGGAATCCAATATTGCGGAGACAGATGAAGATCATGACAGTCTTGTCGTGGTGAATGCCTATGATGAAAAGGTGAGTTCCGGACTGGAAATTGTAAAGAAGATTAAAGAATACAGTGCCGACCGTTCCTTTGTAAACCGGACTGATCTTTCCGGTTTCGGGTTTGAATTGTTTGCGGCAGAGGATATTGAAGATTCCACCAGCGGGGAAAAAATAGCAGAAAAAGGAAAACATGCCAGTGTGCTGACAGATACAGGCTTCATTGAAACAGGAGTTCTGTATACGGACAGCAGCGGACACATTACGCTGGATGCCCTTCCATTTGGCCATTACATTCTCAAGGAAACTGTTCAGCCGGAAGGTATCGTACCCAACACGAAGGAATATGCAGTTGATCTGACACCGCAGAAAGATGAGAGCCGGAAGGAAATCCGTCATACCATCACAATTAAAAACGATACGACAAAACTGTCTGTTTCAAAAAAGGACGCGGCAGCAGAGGAACTGCCGGGTGCCCATATGAGTCTGAAGAATGAAAACGGGGAAGTAGTAGATGAATGGGTATCTTCACAGAAGCCTCATGTGATGGAAGGCTTAAGTGCTGGAAAAACATATACGCTGTGTGAGGATCTGGCACCGTCAGGTTATACGAAGGTAAATGACATTCCGATCGTAATCAATATGGATGGTTCTGTACAGAAAGTGAATGCAGTGGATAAAGCCATGGCAGTCATGAAAGTGGACAACTGCAATACGGCTGTGCCGGGTGCGCGGCTGGCTGTTTTTACGGCAGATGAAAACGGCAGTCCTGTGGGAGAAGCGCTGGACAGATGGGTTACGGATGACAAGGCTCATATGGTCAGCGGCATTGAACCTGGAAAGAAATATGTGCTGGTGGAAGAACAGGCGCCGGCAGGCTACGTGAAGATGAAAAACAGAACCTTTACCTTGAAGGATGATGCAAAAGATCAGACCATGAAAGTCAAAAACACGCAGGTTGTGATTTCCAAAGAAGATGTCGGCGGGACTGAATTGGAAGGTGCAGTTCTGACAGTTGTGGAAAAGGATACGGAAAAAATCATAGATCAATGGGTATCAGGCTGTGAAAAACATCTGATCAGCGGGCTTGAAGAAGGAAAAACATATACCCTGAAAGAAGACACGGCACCGCTAGGCTATGTGAAGAACAGTACGGTGGATTTCAAAGTTGGCAGCAACGATATGGAGGTCGTTCTCATCGACACGATTGAACGTGTAGCGAAAGTGGATAACAGAGGCAATACCATTAAAGGTGTGCAGCTGCAGGCGGTGGATGAAGCCGGCAATGTGATCGATACCTGGAGGACGGGTTCACACATTCTGGATTTCAACACAGAACAGAAGCAGTCCCTGCAGAAAGGTGAAATGATCGCCTTTGTGAAGGAAGACGGTACATCCGTGCGCGTTCAGCCGACTGTAAAGACAGGTAAAAAGAGCATAAAAGCAGAGAAGAAATCCGGTGTGCAGAAACTTGCAAAGGAGTATTGTGAGCTGAAAAAGAAAAGATCGATCACAGAAGTGGATCAGTCTTCACTGCCACAGAACAGTGAATATGCCTATACGGCAGTGATCCAGGAGACGGATGGTACATTTGCCTATATAGATGTGGATCTGAATGGTGATGAAACAGAACATCGTATCCGTCATCTTCAGGCAGGACAGAAATACATCGTACAGGAAACAGAGGGCCTGAATGGCTATTACTATGCAGAAGATGCTGAAGTAAAGCCGAATGACAGCAGCGATCATCGTACTATGATGGTTGATCATACTATTCATTATCAGATTGCCAAGGTGGATGATGTAACAGGAGCCTATGTAGAGGGTGTCAGGCTAGAGCTGACCGATATTACTGATGCGGAAAATCACATTCCGGTTGAACTGCCAAACGGCGGTATCACCACAGATAAACCGTTTGATCTGGATCAACAGCTGATCGCAGGCCATATATATGAGCTGGTGGAAAGTGAATATGTAGCCGGATATTACCAGGCTGTCAGTCTGCAGTTTACCGTTCCGCTCAAAGGCACTTCAGAACTGACAACTATTACGATGCGTGATGTGCCGACTGCTGTATCTGTCAGCAAGATTGACAGCAGCGGCAAGCCGGTGGCTGGTGCACTTCTGCAATTGCGGGATAGAGAAGGAAACATTCAGTATGAATTTGTTTCTTCTGATGCTCCTGAAGGAGTTGATATCAGTGCTTATGTCAAAGGCGGTGAGTCGTATATCCTGCATGAGTCAGAAGCACCTTACGGTTTTGATGTGACAGCGGACATTGCCTTTACGGTTACCGGAAATCCGGAAACACATCAGATTATCGTGATGGAAGATGCGAGAAATACCTGTTATATCGCTGTGGAAAAACAGGATGCGGAACATCCGGAAAAGAAACTGGCTGAAGCTGAATTTGCCTTATATGACGGTGCGGATCAGATTGTCAAAGATGTAAATGGTGAAGAATGCATCGGTATAACGGATGGAAACGGTGAACTGCTATGGCAGGTTACATTTGACGGCAGTATGGACGGCTGGTATGTGAAGGAGACAAAGGCCCCGGAAGGCTATCAGCTCAACCGTGAAAAGTTTGCGGTTAAAGTCAGTGAAGATTATGACTTTGCCCGGGAAAACCCGATCCGGCTGGTTGTCAGGGATATGATTGACGAAAAACCGAAGCTGCCGAATACCAGCACTGAAGAAACGCCTGGTGTGAAGACCGGGGTGATAGATGACACTTCAAAATGGTTTGCGATCTTGATTACAGGTGTATGTCTTTTCCTGATTTTCCTGACGCGCAGAGACAGATCCTGCCACTAGGCATTGTAATTGACATGGCTCCTCTTTTCGATTAGTTTATAGATGTTAGATAAGACTAACAGAGGAGGGCTGTATGAACCTTTCAACATTTCTGATCAGTATTGTGGTTGCTGTCGCCGTTATTCTGGCAGTGCGTTATACACATAAGCATGGATCATGTGAAAGCTGCGGCGGAAGCTGTAATGGACACTGCAATCTAGCTGCTAAAATTCCGTTTGATGAGATCCGTCAGGAACTGGATGCGGAAAAGAAAGGAAAGATCTGAAACAGGTCACTGGAAGAGGCTTCCGACTGTCTTAAAAGGATAGAATGGGAGTCTTTTTCTTTTCTCCATATTCAGAAATGAATGCGGTTACAGTTTGCCGCGTGACTTCAGAAGAAGATACTCTTTTCTTCGAAAAAGTCCGAGAAAATGTATGGAAAGTGAGCATGTGCGATGTGTACGAACAGGGAAATAGAGTATGATATAAACAGAAAGGTTTCTGAAAAGGAGAATAAAATGAAATCATTTGATTATCAGGTTGTTAACTCTCTTGGTATTCATGCCCGTCCGGCAGCCATGCTGGCACAGGCATGCACCAACTACAAGTCCAGCGTCATGATTGAGTGCAATGGCGAGACTGCTTCGGGCAATAATGTTCTGCAGATCCTCGGCCTGCATGCTGCAAAGGGCTCTACACTTCGTTTTAATGTGGATGGTTCCGATGAAGACGCATGCGTTGCTGAAATTCAGGAAGTTCTGAAGGAAATTGCACCAAAAGAAAAGCCTGTATCCGTACTCAAAGTTGCTTTCTTTGGCACAAAAGATTATGACCGTATGTTCTTCAGTGAGCTTTCCAAAGACAAGGGCGAAGGTACATACAATGTTGATATCACCTACTTTGTTTCCCGTCTGACAATTGAATCTGTTCATCTGGCACAGGGCTTCGATGCCGTATGCATTTTCGTTAATGATGAAGCACCGCGTGCTGTTGTTGAAGCACTGGCAAAGGGCGGCGTTCGTCTGATTCTGTTAAGATGCGCCGGTTTCAACAATGTTGATCTGGATGCCTGCAAGGAAAACGGCATTACTGTACTGCGCGTTCCGGCATATTCTCCATATGCAGTTGCAGAACATGCCATGGCGATCATTCAGACAGCCAATAGACGTGTCATGAAGGCATATAACAAAGTCAAGGACAACAACTTCTCACTCAATGGCCTGTTAGGTGTTGACTTGCATAACAAGGTTGCCGGTATTATGGGCACTGGCAGAATCGGTCAGATCATGGCCCGTATCTGCAAGGGCTATGGCATGACTGTTATCGGCTGGGATGCTTATCCGAATCAGAAGCTGGTGGATGAAGGACTGCTGACATATGTCTCCAAGGAAGAACTGCTCAGAAAGGCAGATCTGATCTCCCTCCATGCCCCGCTGATCATGGGTGAAGGCGGAACCTATCATATGATTGATGAACATGCTATCTCTCTGATGAAGGATGGCGTAATGCTTGTCAACGCTGCCAGAGGACCGCTGATTGATACAGATGCTCTGATCAAGGGATTAAGAGCCAACAAGTTCCATGCGGTTGCACTGGATGTTTATGAAGGCGAAGATGACAATGTCTACACCGATCATTCCGATGATATGATGCAGAATTCCATTGTTGCCAGACTCGTAACATTCCCGAACCTGGTTCTGACAAGCCATCAGGCATTCTTCACTCGTGAAGCTCTGCAGGCAATTGCTGCTGTCACGATGGAAAATGCCAGAAACTTCAATGAAGGCCTGCCGTTTGGCAACGCTGAAGTGAAGTAATCATTCTTTACTGTCACGGCTGATCTCCGCAAGACCGACAGAATCGATGACTCTGATTCTGCCCTGTCCTGTGCGGGCGATCAGCTTTTTTCGTGCCAGAACGGCAATAGAGCGGCTGATTGTTTCCGGTCGCAGAGAAATAGCATTAGCTATATCTTCCAGTTTCATATGAATCTCCTGACCATGGGCACGGGAATCATGGAAAATCAGAAAACGGGCTACTCGGGCAGTCGGATCTTTTATGGAAAGAGAAACAATCTTCTGATTGGCTTCTTCCAGTTCGGACGAAAGCATTTCAATCAGATACATGGCAGAATCAGGATTCTTGTGCAGGACAGTCATGAAGTCGCTGCGGCGGATAAAACAGAGACTGACATTGCTGACAGAAGTGACATCATAAGTGTAGCGCGGATCTTTGAGGAACAGGCCATGCCAGATTGCCTGTCCTGCATGCAGAAAGTCAAAAACATGTTCACGGCCTTCTTCATCACAGACCGAAGTTTTGACTTCTCCTTTTGTAATGATCAGAATGCTGTCAATCGGATCACCGTAATGGACGACGATTTCATTGCGTTCCCGCTGTGTATGTATAGCTAAAGTACACAGCTTTTTACGCGCTTCATCTGGCAGGGAACGGAACAGCCGGATGTTTTCTGTGCAGTATGTATCTTTTTTCCGGTATGGACAGAAAGGCAGGCAATATTCTTTCATGTGTTTTCTCTTTTCTTAACTTTAGCATGAATCGTGCTAAGATTTCTGAAGATAGATGAGGTGAGCGTCATGTTTCAGAAAAGACAGAAAGCGGACATCAATGAAGGCTATGCATCCTATCAGCAGCACCCTGGTGCATATCTGATCGATGTACGTGAAAGTGAAGAGTTTGCGGAGGGACATCTGCCGGGAGCAGTGAATGTACCGCTCAGTGAACTGGAAAAAATCAGAAATGTTGTGCTGGATGAACATTCTCTTGTGTATCTGTACTGCCGTTCCGGTGTCAGAGCAGAAAAGGCCAGACGGGAGATGAATGCGGCCGGGTATGATAATGTTTATGCCATCGGCGGTGTTCTGGATTACAGAGGACAGCTTGTCTGAAAAGAAAAGCCCTGACAGGGCTTTCTCAAAGTAAATGCATCAG
>Ga0256406_1007268_pt1 | contig 10615 bp, 3 predicted proteins | sample RumenRJG_03DNA_FD_185986 | JGI IMG/M metagenome (GOLD analysis project Ga0256406, IMG submission 185986) | Bovine rumen microbial communities from Lethbridge, Alberta, Canada - RJG_03 | ecosystem: Host-associated > Mammals > Digestive system > Stomach > Rumen | place: Canada: Alberta | collected...
GGGTATAGGTGCCCTTCTCTACCTTCGGGAAGGTCAGCTCGCCGTTCCGGTCTGTGGACAAAATCCGGTCCACCGCAGTTCCGTAGTCCGAGGTTCCATACAGCCGGAAGCTGATGCCGCGAATCTGCGTGTTATCCTTGGAACTTCTCTTTTCCAGATTGACATCACGGCTGATGACGAGTTTTGCTCTCGTGCAGCCGACCTGTGATACACGCTGGCTGCGGCTCGTGTCCGTAATCCGGTCATAAGAAACTGCGACACCGTTATACGCCTCAGGATAGCCTGCCGAGTTGTCCTTTCTGGACGCGCCCGCAGGCGCCTTCATGGTCAGAGACACCGTCAGTGCCTGTCCTTTGTCCAGCTGATAAGGTTTGTCATCAGATCCTTTTCCAAGATCGATGGCAATGGCGCGGATATTCTCTTGCGGCTTCTCCGGAACAGCGCCATTCTCACCTAGTTGCAATTTCTTCCAGTCAGGACTAGAAAGCGCAGGTACCTTATTACCCTCATAATTCTGCTCCGACGTTGAATAATATACGACCGGAGAAATCAAATCGTTTCCGTTCTCATCCTTCGGCAGCGCGGAGAAATCGATTGCCGTCAGCGTGCCGTGCCAGTCACTGGAACGACCTGCGTTGTTATAGTTTTCCAGCGCGTCATACAGTACAACCTCTTCGGAAGAATTCGAATAACTGTTCTGGAAACGGAGCTGATAATGATAGTCGCCGTTGTTGTCTACAATTGCTTCCGAATCATACCGGCTCGAACGGTCCGAGAGAATCTTCTTGCTGAGTCCGGATGCTGCTGACGTAATCGCGGCAATATCTCCGTCTCTGCCACGGAAGATCAGGCGCTCGTCTTTCTTGACATCATCTGCAGGTTTATCCAAAACACTGCCAACCGCGGAATACAGGAGCTGTTTTTCCTGATCCCGTTTTTCCTCCGGCTTTGTCTCAGTACCAGACTGATACAGATCAAATTCTTCCCGGATCTTATTCTTATCGATATGCTCGCCCGTCTGCTTATAAAAATCACTGATACTGTCATTCCCTGTCTGATACGCGACAGAGTTGTAGGCTTCGTTGCCGTAGTCACGGATGGATTCATACGTATGAACCGTATCATAGTACAGGTCATACCAGTTCGCGGGGTCATAAACCGAGATCTTTACAAGTGTCCGCCCTGTATTGTTATAGTTTGTTTTTTCTGTATCTACCTTGAACGAACTTGAAGGCAGATCACCGTCATTCGTTGAAATCAGGACAGAGTCCGGATCCAGCACTGCACCGACAGGCAGAAGATCATAGAAGGTGCCGCTCTTCTGCTCTACATATCCCTTCTCGTTTTCTCCGAAGTTATAGGATTCATCCGCATGAATCTTCCATGTGACACGGTATTCTTTTTTCTTCTGCAGGTTGGTGGAAGCGACAATATCCTTCGTCAGAGAAGATTCCTTCTCGACTTTGCGGATAAAGTCCGCGTCCTCCGCAGCGGCAGGTCCCCAGACGACATGTGTGAATTCATCCTGATCGTCCGGTTTCGTTGAATTACCGTCCTGATTCTTATAATCATAGATGGTTGTAACAACCTTATTGTTCAGTGCGAAGGATTGGGTCGCCGCATTCGTTTTGGAAGCAGTTTTATTCTTCGACAAAACATTCGCCGACGCCTTCAGCGTTACAGACGGTACCATACCGAGACGGAAATAGTAGTGTTTGTTCTTCGTCGTTACACGGTAACCGACAACGCCATCATTGAACTGAATCTCCGGGCCGCCTCTGAGCGTAGCGTCAGTGCTCTTAACAATACTATTGTTTACATTTGAAAACTGACGGTCTTTCAGGTTGTAAACGGCAGCTTGTATAAACTCAGCATCTGTATTGCTGGTCTGCACCTCAAAGACCAGATCTTCAGTGGGTTCATAGGTCACCTTGTCCGCACCGACAAACTGCGCCGTATTCTCATCATACACGGGATCGCGGGCATAGACGTTAAAGCGAAGCGTGTCAATCTGGTAATCATCTGAGAATTTCAGGCGGTCCGCTTCTTTCGACGACACGCCGTCATTCTCATCTGTCAGATAGAAGCAGTTGTCTGTCACTTCGTAGCGGACAGGTTCCTTGTAATAATTGTCCTTCGATGCGTTGTTCGGATTTGTAACGTCCCGGTCGACAGACCATGAGCCGATATATCCTTCTGACCAGACCGCAAAATCCAAGCCGCTGATTGATTTATTATCATCCGTCAGATCATTCAGATTGTAGCCCGAATAATTGCCGGCATGGTTTCCAAGTTCCGTGAAATATTCTCTCGGCCACTCATCTCTGCCTTCCTGATAGCGGTAGAAGCCGTCCGCTCTTACCCAGCCGCCGAAGCCGCCGCCACCGCCGCGGAACACCGGCTTGTTCCAGACAAATCTTCTCTGGTACGTCTGTGAGGTTGCCTGTGAATTATTATCATCGTCGTCCCGGGGGTGTACGGTTTCCGTAGTATCATTCGTTATTTCGAGTTTATTGGTGTTCGTAATAAATTTCTTGTCGAACGCGAGAATGACATAATCATAGCGAAGACCGCTCTCTTTTTCATACTGTCCTTTTGGCTCGGAAGACTTCTGACCGATCGCATAGGAGCCTTTGCTGTTGTACCACGCCGCTGCGAAGCCGGTATCGCTTTCCTGCTTAACTACCCTGCCGTCCGCAACCAGCCTGGAAATCGTATCGTTAATGGAGACAGCATATTCCTGCGAGTTGTCTCCGATCCGGCTGCAGATTTCATAGACAAAATAGGTATAATCGTCGGGATTAAATTGTACCGGATTTTCGATTCCGGGGATAGTTACAGTTTCAGGTGCTGTTCCCCAGGAAGCCTGCCACTTGTCATACTTGGCCGGAACCCGTTCTTCCATCGAAGCAAGTTTCACCTGCGTATCAATATAAACCGGATCAACCGTCTTCGTCTGCAGCTCTGTCCACACGCCGGCCGGGTGGTCCTTGTCTTTTACCGTAGACGGGTCCATCGCTGTGATCGCTGCGGTAAATTCTTTCGACGGAGCCATATCCTTGTATGCAAAGGTCTCATCGGACGTCAGATAGCTCATCTCGATAAAGCCGTCAAATCCGGGGTCAATATCGCGGATGTTGGTAATGACAAGCTGATCTCCGTCTTCTTTGTAAGCAAAGAGGACTTCTTTATCCAGTTCTTCTCCGTTATCTTCTGCCTCTTTGACTTCCTCCATGGATGGAACCGACATCTCGTAATGGTCTGCCTGCTTGCCTTCTCTGTCCACCAGAATTGTCTTCGGAACCGTGATTTTGACCGTGCCGGGCGCAAACACCATATCGTCACCGGTCTCTTCGTCTCCGAGGCCGAAACTTACGCGGTAGCTGAAGCGGTGGCCCGCGGCGTGGCTCCGGGCCGTCCAGACATACCTGCCGTCCTGCTCCGTGCCGCCGTAGAAAACCTTCGCGTCAAAATCATGGACGACCGGTCCCGCTTCCTTTTTCATCTCCGATGCGCCGTCGGGATCGCAGACGGGGATGACATACTTCGTCCCCCTGTCCGTGGTGAGGGTGAGTGTCTCCTTCGAGGTGAACGGTTTACGGCTCTCCAGGGTGCAGTCTCCGTCCTCCACCGGCCCGACAGAGAGCTGATCCGGAGTGCTGTAGACAGCCTCCGTCACCGTCCCGTCCGGCGACAGGCCCAGCTTCTGCATCAGGCCGGCGAGCCGGATCTCCCCGCCGCCCGGCAGGCTGTACTCCTTCCCCTCATAGTAGAAATCGACCGTGTAGGTATAGGTAAACGCCCAGTCGGAGAACTGCTCCGTGCGGAAGGAGAGGACAGGATGGCTTTCGCCGTCGTCCTCCGGCGCGGCATCCCCGGACGCTGCAAAAAGCTGGAGAATCGCGCCCGAACCGCTCTCCTCTACATCCGGAGCGGCAAAGGACGCTCCGTCGTCCGTGAAATGAAGTACGCCGAAAGAGCCGCCGTCGCGGTCCGGAACCACGGATGAATCCGTAAGCTCCACCTCGACGCCGACTTCCGCGGCTGGCTCGATGGTCTCATCGCCGTGCTTCAGTGAAATCGACAGGTATTTTGCATAGGGAAGCGCAGCTGAGATGTCCTCCACCCTGCCGTTCTCCCTCCAGGCGGCCTCTCTGGCCTTCGCCGAAAGCGCCCCGTAAGCAGAATCAGAAGGCGTGATTTCGCTCACCTCGAGCGTCGTATCCTCGGGCAGCGCGGCCTCCTCGGTCGGGAGCACCGTGACCCGAAGTCCCGCCGCCTCCGCCGCGATCGGTTCGGTGCGCGGCGAACCCTGCTCCTTCCCTTTCTCCGCGGTCAGCTCCTGCCGGCTTTCCTCCTCCGGGAGTTCAATGGAGGCGTTCTCCGCGGCATCCTCCGGACTGCCACCGGAGACCTCCTCCGCACCGCCCCCAGATTTTTCCGGGAGATTCTGGGCCGCGGAGGTGCCCGCGCCAGCGGATTCCTCTGCGCCGGCGCTCTGCTCCGCGTCTCCGGAGCCGGGGACGTCTGCAGTTTGTGCGGAGCCGGACGCCGGGACGCCTGCGGATTCCTCCGCGCCGGACGCGGTCGGATTCTCCGCGGAAGCACCGTTCGTCCCCGTGCCCGCGTTCCCACTGCAGCCACCCTGATTCCCGGCATCACCGATGACCTCAGCGATCTGGCCGTCGCCATCCCGTCCCGCGTCCTCATCCGGTTCGGACGACAGGACCTGCTTCGCCGCCTCCGCCTGACCCGTCTGCTCTGACGCCTGCGCCGATACGGCTGCAGCCGCCGTCTCCCCGTCCGCACGGACTTCAGAAACCGGCGCGAGTGACGAAATCGCAAAGATCCCCGCAAAAACAAAAGACACCAGTCGCTTATTCATCTACATTGCCCCCGCTCTCACTCCTGCGCAGCACGCAATCTCCGGTCTACGAAAACGGTTCTCCGCAGAATACCTCTTTACAACTGCCGGATCCGCACGGCGCGGAGCCGCAGGCGCTCCCGCCAGCGCACAGCGCGGCTGCTGCAGGTAGAAGCGCCCGGAACCCGTTCCTCTGATCCGACTTTAGAATTCCATATTATAGTCTATGGAAGCTGTTATGTCAACCATATTTTGCGTAATTTTAGATCAATATTTCGTATTTTTCTGTTCTTTTATCTGTATTTGTCAGTATCTATTGCATATTTTTGTAGTTGAATAATACACTCCGTCAATATGACCGGCATGGACGGGAAATTGGCCCGCCGGAAGTTCAGAAAGTTTCGTACACGCTTCTTGCGCGGTACGGCCCCGCCGGTACCTGATCCGGCGGCAGCGAGTTTCCATCCCGTCCGACGATCGTCAGCACGGCAGTGCCCTTCTCCATGTCAAAATAATTGTCGTCGAGCAGGAGGTCTCCGTCCGGCGATTCGACCGCCACGGACTTTGCGAAGGCATTGGTCTGTACCGTCACGGTGGAAACGCGCTTCCCCTCCTCGGCGGTACGGACAGAGATCGCCAGCTCCGGGTCCCGGAACCCGTAGTGCTTCGGTGCGGCAAACATCGAGCATCCGCGGGATACGATGATCTCGTCTGCCGAACCGGACGCGGTCTCTGCAGCTGCATGGCCGCCATGCTCCGCCGTCTTCTTTGGCACGGCGGCACCGTCAGCAGCCGCCGCGCGGACATCCTGCGCCGCCGCTCCGTCCGCCCATTCCGGCGCATCCGCGAGTCTCTGGCAGAGCCGCGCACCCGTCGCCGCCTCCACGGCGCGCACATCCTCCGGTTTCATCCGGAATTCATAGGTCAGATGATACTTCAGCGGATCAAAGCCCGGAACAGACGTAAAATCAAGTTTCTCCAGCCACGCTCCGCCGAATGCCGGCACCGTCACGCTGACGCTTCCCTCTCTCAGCACAGTGGACGCGGCATCCGCCAGCTGCCATGTCACGGTGCCCGACACCGCGCGTGGCGTCTCGTTCGCCACATGCAGCAGCGCCGAATACTCCACCGGCCGCGGCTGCATGTTCGGGTAAGGCATCTGGTCCGGCAGGCCTCTCTCCTCGCAGGAGAGGAGGATCGGCGCGAAGAAGCGTTTCTCCGCGTACTGGAGCGCCTTCCAGCGGTAGAAATAATCCATCGACGCCCAGGATGCCACCGGCCAGATGTCGTTGAGCTGCCAGACCACCGCGCCCATCGACGCGCCACGGAAGCGGCGGAAATGCTCCACGCCGTACCGGATCGCGTCCGCCTGCAGCAGCTGCGAGCAGTAGACAAGCTCGTCAAAGTTCTTCGGCATCTGATAGGTCTGCGCCATGTAATTCATGATTTTGCCGTTCCCGGACGTGCTGCGCTGGTGCATCTCCATGATGCGGGAGAAGACATTCCGGTCCTCCGGTTCCGTGAAGGACCGGATGGTTGGCATGCACGGAAACGACTGGAAGCCGAACTCAGACAGGAACCGGAAGTGATGGTGCCGGTATGCCGTGAACGGCTCATTTCCGTGCCAGACTCCCCAGTAGTGGGCGTCGCCCATATTTTCCTCGTTGGAATCCTCGAAGTTTCCGCCGCTCGACGGGGAACTCGGCCAGTAGAAGGCATCCGGATCCTCCTGCGCAATCAGCTTCGGGAAGAGGTACTCATACATCTTGATATAGTCATAGCGCTGCTTCTCGCTCGGATGCCATGAATTGTACTCCGTCTGCGTCTCCAGCTCATTGTTGCCGCACCAGAGTCCGATGCACGCATGATGGCGCAGTCTCCGCACGTTGTCCCGGATCTCCGCCGCGATATTCTCCTCAAAGGCATCGGTGAGTTCATAGGAGGCGCAGGCGAACAGCAGATCCTGCCAGACGAGAATGCCCGCGCGGTCGCACTGATCGTAAAAATCATCATTGAGGAAATACCCTCCGCCCCAGACGCGGATGCAGTTCATATGCGAAACCCTGGCCGCCTGCATCAGCTTCGCCGTGCGTTCCGGCGTCACTCTCGTGAGCAGGTTGTCCTCCGGAATATAGTCGGCGCCCATGGCGAAGATCGGCACGCCGTTCACCGTGAAGGCAAAATTCCTGCCTTCCTTCCGGTCCTGCGCCTCCTGCTCCTGCATATGGGGATCCCACTGCTCGCCCGGGATCGGATCGGTGTTCACCGTCACCGTGCGCAGGCCGATCTCGCCGCTCCATGTGTCCAGCTCCCGGCCGGATGCGGCGTCCACAAGGCGCACCAGCGCATGGTAAAGGGGCTGGCGTCCGTATCCGTTCGGCCACCACAGCTCCGGATTTTCCACTGTGATCTGCGCGGTCAGTCTGTCCACCCGGCTCTCATCAAGGAGCATCTGCTCCGCCGCGGTTCCCGCATCCAGTGCCGGTGATTCTGCCGTCCAGGTGTGACTGCCGTCAGGCGAGGTCAGTGCGAACTGTATGCGTACAGCTCCCGCGGCCGCGCTCACCCATCCGGGCTGCGCCGTGGCCGTCAGCGTCACCTGCGCAATCTTTCTGTCATCGAGAGGTCCCTCCGGGATCTCCTCCGCTGCCAGATGCTTCTGTCCGATGTACACCTGCTCCAGCCTTGCTTCCTCTACCGCGAGCACTTCCACATCGCGGAAGATCCCGGCATCGGCCAGTCTCGGACCCCAGTCCCAGCCGAACATGCACGCCGCCTTCCGGATGTGCGGGAACCCGTCCGTGCATTCCTCAGAGCCGCCGGTGTAGCATTTTGCCTGCTCCTCCCGGATATACCGGAGGGGAGAATGCAGGACCACCTTCAGGTTAAATTCTGCGTCTCCGGCTGTGTCCAGTTCTTCCGCCCGTGGCGCATCAGCGGCATCTCCGCTCCCGCCGCTGACATCGCCCGTGATGTCAAATTCCCAGATGCGGTTCATGTTGTCAGCGGATCCGACAGGACGCCCGTTCAGATAGACATCCGCAAGCGTATCGAGGCCGTTGAAGCGCAGAATCACGCGATCCGCCTGACGCTCCGCCGCGGAGAGCGTGAAGACGGTCTCGCACACAAAGTCATTCTCCATCAGCTTCTCCGCGTCCAGCTCATTGTCCCGGTAGTAGGGATCCGGCATCTTCCCCGCCTCAAGCAGCGTGGAGAACACCGTGCCCGGAACCTTCATCGCGATCGGCTCCTCCGGGATGCCAAAGACATTTTTTCCCAGAACCGTAAGCGTCCAGTTGTCGTCAATCTTCCTACGAATCATCGCTGTTACAGCCCTCCTGTTACTATTTTGTTTCCGTTGCCATGATTTCTTCCGGCTTCAGTATGTCCTATTCCCTCCGCCTCTGCAATGGGCCGGATTGTACATTTGAGTTTTTATCTGATAAGATTCGTGCAGGATTCAGTCAGGATGCCGCACCGGGATCGCGGCATGGAGTGTGAGAATGAAAAAAACAGGAATAAATGAGTCAGCAATGAATGTCCGCAGTCATCAGAATGCAGCGAATGCAGCAGCTTCCCCTGCCGGATCGGCATCGGCCGCGTCTGCTTTTTCAGACAGCCGCGCGGTCCGGACAGCCGGGGCATCCACGTCCGGCCGGAAGAAGTATCCATGGACGCCGAAGCGTGTCCTTGCGTGGCTCCTGATCATTGCCCTGGTGTCGATGTATCTCGTGACCCTCGTGCTGTCCCTCTCCTCTTCCCCGGCCGCGGGAAGCGCCTTCCGGGCAAGTCTCCTGCTCACAATCGCGCTCCCCGTCATCGTCTGGATTCTCATCTGGGCAATCGGAGTTCTGCAGCGCAGAACGTCCATCGCCAGTCTGAGGCTGCTGAATTCCAACCCGCAGGCCAGAAAAGAGATGGAGCAGGCCGTGCAGGAGAGTGAGAAGAAGAAGGAGGAGAAGAACGATACCCCGGTGTAATCTCCGCGTCCCGGCGCGCCTCACGCACGAAGTCCCGTTTTAATTGTTTCCGGTGTTTCCAGCTCCCAGAAGTGGCAGCAGGCTTCTCTCCGCTTCTGCCCGGCCGGTGAAATGAATGCCGTGTATGCCAAGCCTCGCGGCCGCCTCCACATTGGCCGGCGTATCATCCAGGAACGCGGTCTCCCGCGGATTCAGGCCGAACATATAGAGAAGCTGCAGGAAAATCGCGTCATCCGGCTTGATCAGATGGTATTCATACGACCACAGGCATCCGTTCATCAGCGGTTCAAAGGCAAGGGCCTGCCTGCAGTCCTGATAACATGTTCTGGAAAAATTCGACAGCACGTATGTCCGGATCCCACGTTCCCGCAGTGACTTGACCCACGGAATCGCATAATCCAGTCCGGTCACCATGCCTTCCATATGGGTGAGGCTGTCGTCGATCTCCCGGGAAAGCTCCGGTGCCCTCCTCTTGAAGCGGGCGCGGACCTCCTCGTCCGTCAGCACGCCGCGGTCATATTCCTTCCAGTCCGGCGATTTCATCGTGGCCTGCACAAGTCTGTCGGCGACACCCGCCGGATACCCGAGCCTTTCAAAATAATCCTTCTGATGATACTCTGCCAGCACTCCCCCGACATCGAACACTACATTGGTAATGATATCTCCCATACGGTGTATGCCCCTTTCTGCAAATCGATCCCGCTGCTCCGGTTCTACGAAATGACCCCGCAGTGACGGTCCCGCGAATTGCCCCCGATGCGCCGGTTCCGCGATATGGCCCCGCTGCGCTGGCCCCGCGATATGACCCCGCTGCATCTATTCTGCCATAAAAATAATGGCAGAACCATTCCCTTCCAGTGCACTTCCGATGCACGATGCACGCATCGTGAGCGGGAACGGGATGAGGCACCCGTTTCGGCGTTATCATACACCGTATTCTGCATGATGGCATGTATAATAAAGCAAGAGAACGGAAGGAAATGAGCCGAAGAACGGCAGGACGATGACAGATCATGATGACAGACACCAGAAAGCAGGCCCCGCGATGCTGACAAATCTTGAATATTACCGTGTATTTTATTTTGTCGCCAAAACCGGTTCTCTGACAAAGGCCGCAGAGCAGCTCTCGATCTCGCAGCCGGCCGTGAGTCAGTCGCTCCGGCAGCTGGAGACTTCCCTCGGAGCGCAGCTGTTTGCCCGCTCCTCGCGGGGCGTACATCTCACCCGGGAGGGCGAGCTTCTGTATACCTATGTCAGCAAGGGCTATGAGCAGATCACCGCCGGGGAGAAGAAGCTGCATCAGATGCTGAATCTCGAGATCGGAGAGTTGCACATCGGTGCAAGCGACATGACGCTCCGGTTCTATCTTCTGCCCTACCTCGAGAAATTCCATGAAGCATATCCGGGCATCCGGGTTATCGTGAATAACGCCCCAACCCCTGAAACAATAGAGGCCCTGGAACACGAAGCCATTGATTTTGGCGTCGTGTCCGGGCCTCTTCCTGCCATGGACGGTATGGACATCATTCCTGTCCGGGATATTCAGGATACCTTTGTCGCCGCGAGGCGGTTTATCCAATACCGGAACCGCATGCTCGATTTCCGGGACCTGGAAAAGCTGCCTCTGATCACGCTCGAACCACGTACCTCCACCCGCTCCTATATGGACCGTTTTCTCTCCCGCAACGGCGTCACCATGCATCCGGAATTTGAGCTCGCGACCTCCGACATGATCGTTCAGTTCGCCGAGCGGAACCTTGGAATCGGCTGT
>Ga0256406_1007269_pt1 | contig 10614 bp, 3 predicted proteins | sample RumenRJG_03DNA_FD_185986 | JGI IMG/M metagenome (GOLD analysis project Ga0256406, IMG submission 185986) | Bovine rumen microbial communities from Lethbridge, Alberta, Canada - RJG_03 | ecosystem: Host-associated > Mammals > Digestive system > Stomach > Rumen | place: Canada: Alberta | collected...
CCTGGCTGCATGGTGGTCAGCCATAGGAAGTCGTGCGGCCGGCCCCAATAGCTCAGGTGGTAGTACACGCCACCGCCGCCCGCGCGCCGTTGTTCGGCAGTGTCGGACAGGCGCGTCATGTAGCCGTAGTTGTCGTCGCACCACATCAGCGTGACGTAGTCGGGCACCTTCAGCCCCATGTTGTAGATGTCGAGCACCTCCTTGTAAGGGATGAACACCTGCGTCTGTTTGGCCGGGTCGCCGAGATATTTGCCGATGAGTTTTTGTTGGTCGTCGATGACGAGCTGCAGAGCGTCGAACTTCTCCTTCATTGTCTTCACGCCCTGCATCGAGCCGTCGTGGATGCCACGCATGCCGATGGTCAGCAGGTTGCCGCCCTTCGAGCCTTTGACCTCTTTCAACCGCTCTATCCAGTAGTTCTGTACCGACTGGCGGTTGGTGATGTAGTTAAACGCGCCGCGTTTCTTCTCGTCCCACTCGCCGACGTTGTTGCGCAGCAGCGGCTCACAGTGCGATGAGCCGATGGCGATGCCGCAGCTGTCGGCCACGGCCTTGGCGCCCGGCGTCTGAAAGAAGCTGACCGTGCCCGTGTGCATAGCGGGCCAGATGGCATTGGCACGGAGGCGGAGCAGCAGTTGGAACACCTTCTTATAGGTATTCTTCCCGATGACACCGAATCGTGCTTTGTCGAAGTGGGCGTAGCTCCAGGGACGCAGCGTCCAGTCTTCGTCATTAAGGAAGATGCCGCGGTATTCCACTGAAGGATGTTGGAACGTGCGGTAGTCTGTCGGCAGCGTCAGCCGGCTCTTACGCTCTGGGTGAACGTCACCCCACCATGTCCATGGCGACACGCCGGCCAGCCGCGAGAGCTCGAGCACGCCATAGGCTGTGCCGCGGGCGTCGCTGCCCACGACCCACACCTGCTTGTCGTCTACCGGACGGATGCAGAACGCTTCCTTGTATCTCTTCAGACTGTCAACGGGGAAACCCATGGCAGAGAGTTTGCGGGCCAATGACGGCTCACGGTCGAGCTGCACCACCCTGATGGCCGCTGTCTTGGCATCAGAAAGCTGTGCGCGTTGTCCGGTCACTTCTTTCATGTCGCTTTGGAACATATCGGTCGCTACCTTCACCACCGGCTCCGCCTTGGCGGAGAGAGAGAGGGTCACGGGGTGAGAGCCGTCAAACCAAGTGACGACGTGAATGGAAGATGCTTTGGTGACACGGCAAGGTAAGCAAGCGGTCAGCGCGATGACACAGGCAAAGAGGATGTTGTTGATAGGATTGCTCATAAGTGTGATTTTGAGGTCTGACTGCAAAGTTAATTATTTTCACGAGAGTGACGTCCCTTGTTTCTGATAAATAAGTACGTATAATAGCAAAAAAGTACACCTGAGATAAAAGTGCCATTTCTACTGCGGAGTTTATGATACTGTTGCACTACCCTTGGCGCTATAGACAGTCTTCTACGTGCAGAAAAATGGAGAAAAAAGCGATGGTATAAGATTCTTTACGTATCTTTGTGGATTGAAAAAACGAAACTCTTATCATGTCTACTATTCAGTCATACGTTACCTCTATCCTGTTACTTATGCTGACAGCCTCGCTCCGTGCGGCAAACGTTAGCATGAGATATACCAGCGAGCATCTCTCCACCGTCAACGGTCTGTCCGGCAACACCATTAAGTTCATCGCCCAGGATGAGGACGGATTCCTCTGGGTGGGTGGCAACAGTGGCTTGGGTCGCTACGACGGTTACCAGTTTGTCAACTATCCGACCAACCGGATGAAAGGCTACCGGGGTGCGCCCCTTCATGTGGGCAACATCCACCTTGACCGGTACAACCATCTGTTGTGGGTGACGACTTCGACTTTTGTCAATGCCTGCTATGACCTGCGGTTGGGTCGCTTCGTTGATTACACGGGTTGTGGCGACATGGAGCGGGCTTACCACAAGATTAGCTTCCACAACTCTCACATCCTCATGGGCAGCAAGAACTATGGGCTTCGACTGGTGATGGTTCGTGACGGTCGCTTTTCCCATCGCGACTATACTGTGGCCGGCCATACGCTGCGCTCTGATGTGGTGAGTGGAATAGCTCTCGACCATCAAGGCAACTTCTGGGCGGCTACTGACAAAGGTCTTGCGCGGATCGACACCTTGGGCCGTCTTCGTCTCCTTTATCCCCGGACGTCGTTTGTGGGGTGTTATGCTGGCCGAGGAGTTGTCCTTGCCCTTTCAAAGCAGGAGCAGGCGGCCTATCTGTTACGTCCCAATGGAGAACTCTTGGTGCGTAGCAAGCTATCCCTGCCCGTTGGTCATTTCGCTGTTGTCAGAGGCTGCATCTCATGGCAGGGGCGGTGGCTCGTCTTCACCGACCATGAGACCTACACCATCGACCAGCACACGGGACGTTTCACCAAGGACGAGGAATATCAGATTCCTGGAGGCTCGAAGCAGAGCCAGTGTGGCGACATGCAGTTTGTCGGCAACAGGAGTGGAAACCTGTGGATATTTCCACGACACGGGCGGATGCGTTGTGTGAAACTGGTAGAGGCCATGCCGTTCTCTTCCGACAAGCGTGGCCTCTTCAAGGTGGTGCGCGGCGACGACGGTCTCTACTATATCGCGACCTACGGCGCAGGCTTGTTCGTCTATGACTACAAGACCGGCCGGCAGGAACGTTTCACAGCAGAAGATCCTGAACCGCTTATCCAGTCTGATTTTCTTTATACCATCTGCAAGGACCGGTCGGGGTGCATTTGGATAGGGCAGGAGGATATGGGCTTGGTGCGTCTTGCCAAATCGAATAGCTTCTTATCCACTTATCTCATTGACATCCGTCACCAAAGTGACAAGACCAATTCTGTGACGACCCTCTTCCAGACCAGGGACGGCAACCTCCAGTTGTTTACCGAACAAAAGAAGGCCTTTGCCTTCAACACGCGTCAGAAAACGTTCTCGACGGGAACGGCGGTGCCCCTCATCGTCTACGATCGCCTTGTCGATTCACAAGGCCACCTCTGGGAGGCTACACGTGGCACGGGTGTCTTCGTCGATGGTGACAACACGTGGCTGCAGTTTCCCCAAAAGCCACAGGAGCCCCGGCAGTTTATGACTCTGCGGCGCGACGGGCTGGGACGTGTGTGGCTGGGCAGCTGGGGCAATGGACTGTACTGTGTTCTTCCCGGTAGTCGACGTGCCATCCCCGTGTGGGCCAAGCAGTTGGCTAATGAGCGCATCAGTGGCCTTGTCATTCGTGGCGACAAGCTCTTTGTGGCTACTCTCACGGGACTTTATGTCGGTGACATCACTCTACGGAGACTCAATGCTGGCAGTCTGGTCAACTACAGTCCGCTTAACGGTCAGTTCCCCGCCGACGAGATCGTTTGCCTGCTGCCGGGACAGGGCAACTCCCTTTGGGTGGGGACTGAAGGTGGAGGATTGTTGCGCTGTGACTACAGTCGGGGCATCAGACAGATGACTTGGAAGCAGCTGACCACTCAAGAAGGCATGACCAGCAATAACATCCGGTCGCTGGCGGCAGACCGCCACGGCTTCATATGGGTAGGAACGGAGAATGGACTCTGCCGTGTCAATCCCAGGACGATGGAGGTCAACCAGTTCTACGATGACAGTAACCTAAGGGGAAACATATACACCGACCGCTGTGCCAGCTTGCTCCGCAATGGCGATATCGCCTTTGGCACCGGCAACGGGCTTGTGCTGGTCAATCCAAACAGACTACACAGCCTTGCCCGGCAAGAGCCGTCGTGTGTGACCGTCACCAACATCGATGTCAATGGCACCGGTCTCTTCGAGGGACTCGACAGCGTTGTCCTTGACAAGGCCTTACAGCACACGCACCACATCTATCTGCCGCACACTGTGAACGCCTTGACCATCCATTTCTCCAACTTCGACTTCCGCAACATCCGTTCTCAGGTCTACCAATATTACTTAGAGAATGTTGACAAGGGCTGGAATGTCGGGAGCAGTGAGGCAAAGGCCGTCTATACCAATCTCTCGCCGGGAAAGTACGTGTTTCACGTCCGTGCCTTGAACCTGCAACGGCAAGGCCCCGAGACAACGCTTACGATCACCATCCGCCAGCCATGGTATAACACGTGGTGGGCGTGGACTCTCTATCTCGTGGTTCTTGGACTCTTCCTTGTTTACCTCTATCGCAACGCACAGGAGCGCATGCGGCTCCGTGCCAGAATGAGGGAGGAAAAGCAGCTCACTGCCTTCCGCACCACACTCTTTACTAATATTGCCCACGAGTTTCGCACTCCGCTTGCCATCATTACCAATGCCGTAGAGAAGATAGCTGACTCCGCAACACCTTCACGTAAGGATATTCAGGTGACGCAACGTGGGGCGAGACGACTGCTGAGGTTGGTCAACCAGTTGCTCAACTTCCGCAAGCTGGAGAGCAATAACATGAAGCTCCACGTTGAGGAAGGTGACATCGTGCCCTTCCTGGAACATATTTTCTCCGACCTTTGGGGTATTGCCCAACAGAAGGAAATTACTTATCTCTTTGTACCCAGCAAGAAGCACATTACTCTGACGTTTGACTACGACATGGTGGAAACCATTGTCTACAACCTGCTGTCAAATGCTGTGAAGTACACACCGAAAGGCGGACATATAACATTGAAGGTCAGCGATTCGCCCGAGAGCTTGTCTGTCAGCGTTGCTGATGATGGTCCGGGTCTGAGCTCTGAGCAGCAGACGCAGCTCTTCCGGCCATTCCTGCATGGTGAGGTGTCGCGGGGCGGCATGGGCATTGGTCTCTACACTGCTTATCAGAGTGCGCGTCTTCATCATGGCAATCTGGCCTGGCAGACGGCACAGCCCCATGGCTCAGTCTTTACCCTGACGTTGCCCATGGATGACAGCTGCTATGCACCGGAAGAGTACGCCACACCTTCTCAGAGGGTCAAGCCCGACGAGGAGCAGAGTCAGCAGGCTGAACAGCTCATACGTGAGATGGCTCCTCAGGCCCTCAACAATGTCACGGTGGCCATCGTCGAGGACGATCCCGACATGATGGAGCAAATCAACCGCGAGATACAGCCTGTCTTCCACACTTGCTGTTTCAGTGACGGCAAGAGCGCGCTCGCCGGCATTGCCGAGTCGAATCCCGCTCTGATTGTCTCAGACATCATGCTGCCGGATATGACGGGCTACGACATTGTCAGACAGTTGCGCAAGGAAGTGGCGACGGCCGCCACTCCCGTCATCTTGCTCACTGCTCTTGACGACGAGGCCCATCAGATAAAGGGATATCAGGCCGGGGCTGACGACTATATGGTGAAGCCCTGCAACTTCCGTGTCCTCATTGCGCGTATCATCAGTCTCATCAAATGGCGGAATGAACAAAAGACAATGGAGCAAAGAAAGGGACAAACCGAAGAACCGAATGCTTCGTCTGATTCAGCATCGTCACAAACTCAGATCTTTGAGAATCGTGCCGACCTTCTCTTTCGCCAGCAGGTGGAGGCGATGGTCAGCAAACATATCGATGACCCCTCGCTCAGTGTGGACATGCTGGCAGAGCAGATGCACATCGGGCGTACACGATTCTATGGCAAAGTGAGGGACCTCTTCGGCATGTCGCCCAATAAATACATCACCAACCGGCGACTGGAGAAAGCCGCAGACTTGCTTGTTGAGGGAAGGTACAATGTCTCGGAGGTAGCCTGGCAGGTGGGCTTCACATCGGCCGCTTATTTCTATAAGTGCTTCAAGCAGAAATATGGGGTCGTGCCCAGCAAGTACAAGGGATAGTATGTAGTGGCTTGGAGTGCTCTGGGCTTCATAGAGGTCCATGCCTTCCATCTTGTCTATCAGCAGCCGAGCCACCTCGTGCCCGATACCCGACGATGCTTCCATCACTAATGCTTTCCTTTGCTTCATATTTTGTTTTTTCACTATTTTTGAGTATTGTGGGAACAAAGGGAAAGGACTACCTTTGCACTCACAAAATAATTAGTAAGAAATTAGCGTATGAAGCCAAAGAACGTCATGTTTCTCGTCTCAGCTGCTGGTTGGTTGCCGCTTCCCTTGCACACTTGCCAAGCAGTGAGCCGTCACGCAGATGATTCTGTTTCAGCAGAAGCCGATAATGGGTTGGAGTATTTTCTGACTCACCGTAGTGTGTATTCCTTTCTTCCTCCCAAAAACATCTGTTAAAAGTAGAGCCATTACCCTAACAACGTTTGATCCCTCAACACTTAAGCATATGACTGTACTTCGGACTTCCGGACTTCTGGACTTCTAATACAGCCCATGCTCTAATCATCTCTTTATGAAACTATATTTCTTGCTGCCGGCTTGTGGCTTTGCCATGAGCTTGCAAGCCCAACACGTCCAACATGGAAGGACGAAGATTGACACCACCGCCGCTTACCGGCTCAGCGAAGTGAGGGTGACAGGTAAGACCGGGGTGACCCATATACGGCAAAGTGGATACAACGCCATGACCATCGATACCAAGTCGATGCAGAACACTACCAAGACGCTGGCCGATGCCCTGCGCGCTGCCCCTGGCATTAAGCTGCGCGAGACCGGTGGTGTGGGCGGTCAGACCAATATCATGCTCGACGGCATGGACGCCAAATATGTGAAGGTATTCATCGACGGCGTGCCGCAGGAGGGTGTCGGCAGCGCCTACCGACTCAGCAACATCCCCGCCGGCATGGCTGACCATATCGAGGTATATAAAGGGGTGGTGCCCGTGGAGTTCGGTACCGATGCCATGGGTGGCGTCATCAACATCGTCACGCGCCGCAGACCCTTCCAGTGGTATGCCGACGCATCTTATTCCTACGGCTCCTTCAACACCCATCGAACGACTGTCAGATTCGGCCAGAACCTGAAGCACGGGTGGATGTACGACGTGAGTTTCAATCAGAATTATTCTGACAACGACTACAAGGTCAAGACCTTCGTCACGCAGTTCCTCGACAACGGATTTGAGCAGACCGACCGCAACAAGATTGAGACGGTACGCCGCTTCCATGGCCGCTATCACAACGAGACGGCCACCGCTGTCGTCGGGGTGAAGGAACGGCGATGGGCCGACCGGCTGCTGCTGAACATGACCTACTCACACGAGTACCAACAGATACAGAACGGCGTCAGGCAGGAGATTGTCTATGGGCAGAAGCACCGCAAGGGCTATGTCCTCATGCCACGCCTCACCTATGCCAAGCACCACTTCCTGACCGACGGACTGCAGGTGAGCGCCGACGTAGCCTACAGCCGCAATGTGAGCTACAACGTCGATACCACGGCCTATAAATACAACTGGTACGGGCAGCGCATCCGCACCGGGAGCATGGGCGAGCAGAGCTATCAGAACACCGAGAGCGTGACCGCCATCTGGACAGCACGCCTCGCCGCCAAATATCAGTGGGCGCGCCAGCACCTGCTCACCGCCAACTACTCTTTCAACAACTTCGACCGCAAGAACCGCAGTTATCTGCAGAGCTCCAGCCGCATCACCGACTTCTCCATCCCGAAGAAGACCACCAAGCACATTGCCGGACTCTCCTACCATTTCACGCCCTCAAGACTGTGGAACATCGTGGCGTTCGGGAAATACTACAGGGAGAATGTCGAAGGACCCGTCTCGCAGAATGCTGATGGCATCGGCGGCTACGTCAACCGGCGCATGTCGTCCGACGCCCTGGGCTATGGCACGGCGCTGAGCGTCTTCCCGCTGCGGGGCGTGCAAACGAAGTTCTCCTATGAGAAAGCCTACCGTCTGCCCACCATCACCGAGCTCTTTGGCGACGACGACATGGAGTCGGGACGCGCCAACCTCAAGCCGGAGATGAGCCACAACTTCAACATCAACCTCAGCTACGACCATAGCTTCGGCCCCCACGCCCTCTATGCCGAGGTGGGTGGCGTGCTGCGCAACACGCGCGACTTCATCCGACGCACCATTCAGAGTGTGAGCGGCACCTACTATGGCGCTTATGAGAACCACGGCAAGGTGCGCACCATGGGCTATACCCTCTCGCTGAGATACCGCCTCGGACAGTGGCTCTCCGTGGGCGGCACGTTCAACGACATCGCGGCCAAGGACCGTGAGCGCAGTCTCTCGGCCAACAGCGGACAGCGCAGCCTGCACTATAATGTGCGGATGCCCAACATGCCCTACCGCTACGGTACCGCCGATGTCGTGCTCAGATGGGTGGGACTGGGTGCTCCGGCCAACACGCTGACCTTCACCTACAACCTCAACTATCAGCACGAGTTCCCTCTCTATTGGGAAAACATCGGCAGTGCGGACTCTAAGAAGAGGGTGCCCACACAGACCGCACACGACATCGCGCTGGCCTACAGCATCCGCGGACGCTACAACTTCTCCATCGAGTGCAACAACCTCACCAACGAGGACCTCTACGACAACTACTCCCTACAGAAGCCCGGCCGCGCCATCTATGCCAAGGCAAGGGTCTTCTTCGGAAAATAATAATAACAAAAAATAGACAGACAATGAAAAGCTTACATTCTCTACATCTCTATGCTGCCCTCGTGATGGGCTCGGCTGCGCTGTTGGCCTCATGCAGCAGTAGCGACTCACCTCTGACCGATGAAAGTGAGTCTTCCAACCCGGAAATCAACGAAGTCTCAAAAGGCTCTATCGTCGTGGGCGCAACGGTCGACGAGGTCAACTATCTGGTCACGGCCAACAGCCTCGACGAGGGCGTGATCAGCATCAAAGGTAAAGGAAAGGAGACCGAGGAGGGGGCCTACTGGATTTTCAAGGACAACCGGTATCTCTTCCGCTTGGTCTATAATCAGGGCAACAGCGGAACCGGCTCTTCCTATCAGTTGGATGCCGACGGCAAGATCGTGGACGGTCTGACCTATAACTTCAACCGTGTGACGACCTTCGGCACGTGGGGCGACAATGTCATCACGGCTTCTGCCGGCAACTCGACGACCAAGGATAAGGACGGGAATATTGCCAAGGGACTGCTGGTCAACTATCTCAGTTCTGTCAACGGCACGGTGAAGACCCATACCTACCCTGCCGAGAACTTCCTGGGCAATGGTGAGTATGTGAGCTTCTCGGGATTTGTCGAGGCCAACAACCGCCTCTACACCTCGGTGGTCCCTATGGGCATGAGCGTCTATGGGGTGAAGAACTATCCCCAGCTTGTCTCCTCCCAGGACCTCATTGCCAAGGCTGATGGCGGCCAGCGCAGCTCGGCCTTCGTCAAGGGCAGCATTCCCGCCACGCAATATCCCGACTCGGCCTTCGTCGCCATCTACTCCGGCTCCGACTTCAGCGAGCGCCCCGTCATCGCGCGCACCGGCAAGATTGGCTATGCCACCGGCCGCAACCGCTCGCAGTATTATCAGACCATCTGGGCCAACGACAATGGCGACGTCTATGTCTTCTCACCGGGCTACGGCCGTTTCAGCGTCTATGACACACAGGCCTCCGACCTCAAGAAAGTCAAGGGACAACTGCCGTCGGGTGTGGTGCGCATCAAGAAAGGCGAGACGCAGTTCGACCCCTCCTATTACGTCAATCTTGAGGCTATCGGCCCCAAGCTCCCGATGTATCGTTGCTGGCACATCACGGGCGATTACTTCCTGTTGCAGCTCTATACCCAGGGCATTACTTATAATGGTGTAGGCGCAACGCGCTTAGCCGTCTTCAACGCTGCCACGCAGTCGCTCACCGCCGTCACTGGTCTGCCCGACGAGCGTGTCATCAGCGATTTCGGCGAGTCGCCCTACACCCACAACGGCTATTGCTACCTGCCCGTGACGACCACCGAGAAGGGCTCCTATCCCGCTTTCTACCGCATCGACCCGAGAACGGCCGTGGCTGTCAAGGGTGCCACTGTGGAGGCCGAGTCGGTGAATGCGACAGGATGGCTCAACAGACAGTAATGCGCTTATTTTACAGGGAGTCCGGATGCCCAGTCAGATGCTTAAACATTCATAATCAGGTGGTGTAAATGACTGGGCTTCTACCCTGTATTATTCATGAACATTAATTCTACTATTTCAACATTGAATTATCAAGAATTGACCATGAATTATTCACTAATTATTATTTTTTGAGAAATTCGTGGCTAATTCTTGGATATTCGTGTGAATATTCTTTATACCGAAAGGTAGATGATTTTACTGCCTCATCGCTGAATGTAGTAGAGACATCCCAGTTCCTGCAAGCCTTAATCTCTTAGGCGAGTGCCAGGATCATCAGTCTCATCGTTTTCATATACCTTCTTTTCTTAATCGTTTTGTGCCCCTGCCACGATAACAGTCATCAACATGGCCAAGGCGATTTTTTTTAGATTGTTGATGAATAATATTCTCTTGTTACCCTCATTGTAGACATAGGCTGTACCTTTGCTGTGGTGTTTGTTTCCCTCCTACCGCGCAAGCGTGGAGATAAAGAATATTTGAGAATAAATAGAAAATATTCTCAGATATTCTTTGAGTTTGACTAGCATGTATATCGGCTAATGGGTGTAAGTCCCTAACAGACCCTAGTAGTGGGAACTGTCCAGCCAGAGAGACAAGGGTGTCCATCGTGAGTTGGAATCTGAAAGAAGTCAGCGGCAAAC
>Ga0256406_1007270_pt1 | contig 10610 bp, 9 predicted proteins | sample RumenRJG_03DNA_FD_185986 | JGI IMG/M metagenome (GOLD analysis project Ga0256406, IMG submission 185986) | Bovine rumen microbial communities from Lethbridge, Alberta, Canada - RJG_03 | ecosystem: Host-associated > Mammals > Digestive system > Stomach > Rumen | place: Canada: Alberta | collected...
CGACTGTTCGGTATGGTTTGGCGCGGTGTTGCGCGCCGATGTAGACAAGATAGTGATGGGAAACCGATGTAATGTGCAAGACTTGGCGTGCATACATCAGGGCAATGGCACGCCGGCAGTGCTGGGCAATGACGTGACATTGGGCCATGGTGCCATTGTTCATGGGGCTACGGTGCGCGATGGTGCGCTCATCGGCATGAACGCAGTGTTGCTAGACCGTGCCGAAGTGGGCGAGGGCAGCATCGTGGCTGCTGGTGCCGTGGTGCTCGAAGGCACGCTGATAGGTCCCGGCGAGCTGTGGGCGGGCGTGCCGGCAAGGCTCATGAAGCGCATAGACAAGGCACAGGCACAGGAGTATGCCAAGCATTACATGGTCATCAAAGATTGGTATGCCGACACAGACGAGGGCTGAAAGTCTGTCACCGATTCTGCCTTTCAGAAGGCTGACAGGCATGTTGTGCTACGCACAAATAGGCTCGTGAGCGTTTGCGCTATAGTCGCTCTGACGCTGAAAAGCCCATTCTTGATTTCTGGAAACGGCCTTTTGACATTGCAAAATAGGCACTTTGGGGCAACAAAATAGGCACTTTCGCAACGCAAAAGTGCCTATTTTACTAAGTAATTGAATATCAGCTATTTGCAAAAACAGTTTAGCTGACCTTCAAGAAGTGTGCTTTCTGATGTTTCACCGGGCATTGTCCGGCCCGTGAAACTTGCCCCTCGTGGCCTTGGCTATGCGTACCAGCGAGAGCATAACGGGCACTTCTGTCAGCACGCCCACGGTGGTTGCCAAAGCCGCACCACTCTGCAAGCCAAACAAACTGATGGCTACGGCCACAGCTAACTCAAAGAAATTAGACGCTCCTATCATGCCGGCAGGTGCCGCAACATCGTAGGGCAGGTGCCAGGCCCAAGCCCATGAGTAGGCAATGGCAAAGATAAGGTAGGTCTGAATGATGAGGGGCACGGCGATAAGCACGATGTGCAGCGGGTTGCTCAGTATGGTCTTGCCCTGAAAAGAAAAGAGAATGATGAGCGTGAGCAGTAGTCCCAACGTTGTGTAACGGTCGAACTTATGCACGAACACCTGCTCAAAATAGTCCTTACCCTTACGTTTGATGACACTTGTGCGGGTCAGTATGCCGGCTATGAGGGGCAGCACCACGAAGAGAAGCACGCTCAGCAACAGCGTGTCATAGGGTATCTGCACACCTCCCACGCCTAAGAGAAAGGCCACGATGGGGGCAAATGCCACGAGAATGATGAGGTCGTTCACGGCCACCTGCACCAATGTGTAGGCCGCATTGCCGTTAGACAGATAGCTCCAGATGAACACCATGGCCGTGCAGGGAGCCGCTCCCAGGAGCACGGCACCCGCTAGATATTCTTGCGCAAGCGTGGAAGGAATCCACTGCTTGAATACTACGAACAAGAAGAACCATGCTATGGCGAACATGGTGAAAGGCTTTATGAGCCAGTTAACCACGCACGTCACCACCAGTCCGCGGGGGTGTCGAGCCACATTCTTCACACTGTTAAAGTCTACTTTCATCATCATAGGGTATATCATCACCCAAATGAGTACGGCAACGGGTATGTTTACATGCGCATACTCAAGTCTTGAGAGTGTCTGGGGCAGTGCGGGCAGAAACGTGCCCAAGGCTATTCCGGCCACTATGCACAGTGCTACCCAGAGACTTAGATACTTGTCAAAGAAACCAATATGTCTTTCTTCCATCTTTTATTATGTTTGTTTTATGTTTGTTAATTGTCATTTCCAGTTCTTTCTTCACGTCTATCACAGCCACGTCTATGCCGGCTTCCTCCGCTTTTTGGGCGTTGACGTGGTTGGCCGGGTCGGTTGTGGGGAGCAGAACATCGTCGCCCAGTTGCTTCAATCGCATGGCGATGAGCGTGCCATGAAAGTACATCACTTTTACGTAAGTGGCCTTGGGAGCCTTCGCACCCGCCCATACAAGGAGCGGACAGAGCATGAAGAGCAGTATGACTGCCATGCTGAGAATGGGTGTTTTGCGCATGATGAGTTTGTTATTTGTAGAATTACGAATATTCATATCATGAAGACGGGTGTGGCAAAGGGTGATGGGTGAGCCTTAATCGTTGCCCTCGCAGTTGCACTTGCAGCCCTGAATGTCTTGCGAGAAGAAGCTGCAAAGCAACTCATGGGCATATTGCCAGTTCTGCTTATTGATGCAATATCTCACCTTGGGTGCCTCTATGGTGCCCTGAATGAGCCCTGCGTCCTTCAGCTCCTTGAGGTGTTGGCTCACCGTAGCCTTTGCTATGGGCAGCTCATCGTGTATGTCGCCGAAGTAGCACTCCCTCTGCCTGGCCAGGAACTGCAATATTTCTATGCGGGCAGGGTGGGCCAGTGCCTTGGCAAAACGGGCTATCTGCTCAGCTTTGATGCTATAGTCTTTCTTCTGATTCATTGTCTTTTGAGATGTGTTGATTGTAAAATGCGCTGAATGAATGTATTATTTGGTTTCTCACTTCTCTGAAAACAGCCCGTCGTTCGGCCTCTGTTCCGGTGGCTGAAGCGGGGTCTCTGAACCCCAGATGGGCACGATGCCGCACTCGTCCGGCGAATGTGGGGCACTCATCTTGCGCTTGGTTGCACACTGTGATGACGTAATCCCAGTCGTCGTTCATGTATTCGGAAACGTTATGTGGGCGTTGGTCGGTGATGGGATAGCCCGCCTCGCTCATCACATCTACTGCCATGGGGTGTACACATGGTGCCGGCTGCGTGCCGGCCGACCGTACATAGAGCGTAGCGTCTATGTTTTGCAGAACGGCTTGTGCCATCTTGCTACGGCAACTGTTGCCAGTACAAAGTATAAGAACCTTTTTCATACGTTCGCAAAATTACGAATATACGAAGTGATTTGCAAATTCTAACAATATAATTAGGGCTTTTTAACGGTGGATTGACTTGCTCCTTGCATGGTTTCAGAAGCATTATTCTGTTTTCAGCTTACAGATTTTCTCCCAAAAGAATATATCTTCCGATTCTTGATTTGCGCAGAATGAAGATGATTAACAGTGATGCCAGCAAGCCAACGGTAAAGTTTATGGTCACCAGAAGCCATGGAGTCAGACTGCTCAAGCCTTGTGCCAAAAGAGTGATAACCGTTTGATGGATGGCATAGATGCCCAGTGTTACTTGTCCCAAATGCGTTGTGGCATATTGTTTGTCGGCATATCGTGAAAATACATTCAGCAATACGAGTATGGCCGATGTGGCTACGGCGAGGTTAAAAAGTTTGTATATCAGTTTGGCACTCGCTATTTGCAGTTCTGGAACCCATGTTGCCACGGGAACCATTTGCCAATAATGCGTTGCAAATCCCCATAATATAAATAATGCGAAGGCCGCAGGTCTTGGCAAGGTGAAGGCTTTGGGATACCGGTGAGCAAAATAACCCAGGCAGTAATAGATGTAATAATACTTCATTGAACCCAGTCCGAACCGTTGGGTATGGCATAAGGATACTAGCACATAGAGCATTACAAGCGAGCCTAACACCATGGCGGCTTCGTGTTTCGGCCATCGCGCGCTGATGAGCCTCACCGTTTCGAAAAAGGCAAATATCCAGAACAGCACCCATAAGAACCACAGATGTTGCTCAGGATTAGTCACCAGAGTGGTCAGGTCGGTCCCTGTCACCCTACCGTTGATAACAAGTACGGCTGTAAGCGACCATATTATATAAGGTATAACCAGTTGTCTTATGCGCCTGAGCAGTCGTTTGCCATAGGTGCTCACATGGGGCTTGGCTGCCTGAGCCCTATAGGCGAGATAGCCGCTAACGGCCATGAAGGCCGGCATGTGAAAGGAATAGATGGCCCGGAACAGCCATTTCTGGTCAAAATCAGTGTAGGTGTGCTGTATGGCATGGCCCAGGACAACGAGCAAAATAAGGAACCATTTGGCGTTGTCAAGCCAATATATGCGTTTGCGTTGGGTGTTGTTAGCCGTTTCTGTCATCACTTTGGTGGGTTCATATCATGAGTCTTGGTCTGTGGGCGGATGGGCTGACATCCCTCTTCAGACACCTTTCGTGCAAAGGTAGTTATTTTCCTGCAAACGGAGAAGAGCACTCTCGCTTTTTTAACAAGGTGCTTAGGAAAGAGCACCGGCATGAGATGAGCGAACAGAAAAGTCCGAACCATTCTCTCCTGAACATAGAAGAAAACCGTTCGGACTTTTGTTTCAAGCCGTGCAAACGCCCTGCTTGCTTCGGAGCTTACTTGTAAGCCTCTGCCAGGAAGCGCACGTTCTGCACGCTATAGCCCATCTGTATGGGGCCCTGGAAGAACGTTCCGTCGTTCTTGTACACGTAGAGCGTGCTCGGAGCTGTGTAGCTCGGATTGTCAATCACAAAGATATTGCCCGTCAGAGGGTCTACGTTCACCTGCTGAGGTGAAGTGAACTTCGAGTGATCGAGTTCAGTCTTGGCACCCGTTGTGAGGTTATACTTGAAAAAACTCTTCACAGAGAGAGTCCAGTTGGCATCATATCCTGTGAGCAGACACACCAGAGAGTTGCCCTTCTTATCGTAAGAAATGGCCGAAGCAGCCACGTTCAGGTTTTCAATCTTGTCTGTCTTGGTGTCTATGCGCTGCAATGCGCCGTCCCTGTCAGCGTGGTAAGTGCTCACAAAATAAACGTAGTTGCCCACTGCCACACTCTGGTTGTAGGGGTTCAACTCGCACTCCAGCTCCTTGGTCTTGGTGAAGTTGCTCAGGTCAATCACCGATATGCTCTTGCCGGAGTTGTCATAATTATAGTCGCTCATGTTCACATAGAGCTTGTTGTTGGCCACCGACATAGCCTCAGGATTACCTCCCACCTTCACACTGTCGGTTATCTGATGGTTCGAAATCTTGTAAACATAGCCGTTATAAGCCGATACATACACGTTCTTCATGTCGGTAGCGAGGTAGCGGAACTGTACTCCGGGCTTCAGAATGGCCTTGATGAGTGCGCCTTCATTGTTGAGAATCTCTATCTTAGACGATGATGTGCAAGCCACATACACCTCGCTTGACAGGGGCAGCACGTCTTGTGCGTCGCCTATTCCCTTTTGGTTTTTGGCCTGATAAATGTCGGTATAGACGTAATTTCCGTTGGCATCAGCGTCTAATGCGCCCACTGTGCCATTGTTGGCATTATAGTTTCCGGCACCTGCCGTGAAGATGAGATGTGCGTAATTGGCATAGTCGATGGTGGTGAGTGGCTCATCATCGTCATCGCTACAAGCCGTAAAGGTGAATGCCGTGGCCAGGATGAGCGCCCAAGATAATAATTTTTTGTTCATGATGATATAATTTTAATTGTTTGAAAATATTTGTCTTTTACATGTCCAGCGTGATGCCCAGCCGCCAGTTGCAGCCTGCCATGGGATAATATCTCACCACCTCATAGTTTCTTCCGCCTATGTTCATCACGTCGAGCTTAGTAGTTAGCTTCACCTTTCCCAGCTGCCAGGGGCGTGAGAGGGTCACTGAGTGGTCGGCATAGCCCGCCACGCGGTTGGCCGGAATGTTGTAGCCGAGCGAGTATCTGCGTGCCACGGCGATGAGATGATAGCTCATGTCGCCCCACGGCGTGGCCAATGTGATGCCCGCGTTGCCCGAGTGGCGGGGCGTATAGGCTATTTGGTCGGCATAGTAAACGTCGCTCTTGTTGGTGCGGTCGGTGATGTTCATGTAGCTATAGGCCGCCGTAAGCCGCACGCTGTAGCCGTGGGCGAGCGTTGCCATGCCCCTGAGCGTGGCATCAACGCCCCATTGGCGCGCCTTGCCCACGTTCATCATCTGCCACAGAAACATACGCGGTACGGCCACTATCTTATCGGTTATGTTGCCGTAATAGCCGTCGAGCGTGGCTTGCAGCGTGCTTCTGCTATGCCTGTCGTGTGCCTGATAGGTCACGCCCACGTTCATTTGCCGGTTCTTCTCCGGCCTGAGCGAGCGTCGGCCTACGCCCGTATAATAGAGGTCGGAGAGTGTTGGCGTGCGGAAGATGTCCTTATATCCGGCTCTGATGCGCACGCCCCGCCCACAGTCAAGGGCCAGTGAAAAGGCCGGCGACAGGCGGTTGAAGCCTCCCGACGGCTCGCCCAGCTTCACGCTCTCGCGTATATGGGTGGCCAGCAGCGATGCTGTGGCGGTGAGAAAGCCGTGCGCATAGCGCAGCGCGGCCGTTGTCCAGTGCGAGTAACGCGTGGGGTAGGGGCATGACGGTAGGGTCATGGAGAGATAATTATACTGAAAGTCGTGCGCCACGGCACCGCTCAGTCCCTCGCAAAGACGTGCCCATAGCGTAGTGGTGGCATAAACTTCGTTTTGCATATAGGGGTTCATGGTGGGCGTGCCGGCCTGATTGTCGTTGTCGCGCATCCACGAATAGTTCCACTTCATGGCTGCTTTGAGCTTCAGATGGTCGCTCATCACGTTCTCGTAAGCCATTTGCGCGAATACGTTCTTATCGGCCAGACGCTCGTTGGCCAATGGGTTGTCGTAGATAACAGCCCCAGGCAATCCTCTGTGCGAGTCGTATCCGTAGAGCTTCAGCCTGATGGTTTGCTTGCTGCTGATGCTGTAAGCCGCGTTCAGCTCGCCACGCCAGTCGTGCAAGTCGCTGTTGTCGCGCTTCTGACTGATGGTTTGCAGTCCGTTCTTCAGCTTGAAGTGATAGTTGCCGTCGGCCCTTCTGTAGTCGGCGAAGGCCGACAGATGCCACCTGTCCCACGTCTTTGAGCTGAGCAGCGACGCCCCCGCCAGCCCATACGAACCCGTGAGCAGCGACGCGCTGAGCCCCTTGTCTTGCATGAAAGCCTGCGTGTTGATGTGCACCACGGCCGCGCTGGCCGCCGTCTTGGCACTTTGATAGATGTCATCGTCCTGCCCTATGGTGAGATAAATGCTCTGTATGTTGCCCAGGGTGAAGCGTCCCAGGTCTACTTGTCCCGTCTGGCAGTCGCCCACCTGCACGCCGTCGTACACCACGCCCGTGTGTTGCGAGCCCAGTCCGCGCGCATCTACGGTCTTCATGCCGCCCACGCCGCCATAGTCTTTCACCTGTATGCCGGCCATATACTTCAGTGCCTGTCCTACATCGGTGGCCCCCGTGAGTTGCAACTCATCCTTCGAGATGACCTGCACCGGACTGGCTGACAGCGCGTTGACCGGCATACGACGAGCCCTTACCGTTACTTCGTCCAGCTGTTGGATACTGTCTGTTACGGCATTCTGCGCCTTAGCGCCAAGCGCAAAGACACAAAAGATGATGGTTGTAAAGTGTAATCTCACCCGATATATTACTTTTCTCCTTCAGGATTTCCTCGAACCCCGATGGTAAAACACATGCTCCAGGCAGGTCTTCTGACTCTGTTGTCCGGCTCACAACGCCTTCCCGACAATTCTCAGTGGCATCTTGTTGCGCGCCTGAAGGACAACTTACAGCAGCGGGACTGTCCGGGATTTCCACCCGATTCCCTTTTCATCACCCGTCAGAGGGTGAAACCTAATGCGTTGCAAAAGTAATATAATTTTTTGATATGGCATGATATAAAGTCGAAAATATGTACTCCTTTTGCGTCAACCCATTCGCCCGGCGGGGCAAGATGGAGCTCTGTTGTAAAATGTTTTCGTACTTTGGCCGATGCGAATACATCGGGCAGGCAAGCTAAAGAAACATCCTGAAAGGCGTGGTGCCAGGGTCTTGATAACGTGTTGTATATCAGCTGGTTGCTGAAACGATTGAAACCGACTTCCAAGAATGGCCTTCTTGCATGGCAAAAGTGCCCGTTTTGCGTTGCGAAAATGCCGTTCTTGCGTCCTGAAAATGCCTGTTTGGCGAGGCAAGACGGGCATAGCCCGGTTTTGAATGGCTTGATTTCATTAAAAAAGTAAAATACTTTTCTTTGCCAAATGATTATTATTACCTTTGCGGGAAACAAATACGTATAGCATGATAAGAAGATTATTGACCTGTTGCCTGTTGCTCATGACCCTGAGTTTACATGCCCAACAAATGGGCACAAGGGCCTACTTGGCCAGCACGAGCCTAAAAGTTTTTAAGGTGGATGGCGTGTCTGACTCGGTGGCATGGACAGGCGCGCCGCAGCCTTCCGACATCTCGTCGGGCGTGAAGCTGTTGCCTCAAAGGGCATTCACCACTATCCCGCCCGGCAACTACAGCGGGCTGACGTGCATAGGAGGCGACGATTATGCCGTAATAACCGACAAGGGCAATGCCACGGGCTATTATATCTTCAGGATAAATATGGATGCCGACGGTCGTATCCTCTCTGTTAAAAACATGGGATGGAACGATTATGGCGGGCGCAATGAGGACATTGAGGCCGTGGCCTATTGCCCCAAGAATGGCCACATCTACATAGCCAATGAGCAAACGGCTACCATCATGGAGCTATATGGTGGCAAGGTGCTTGCAAGTCACACGCTGTCAGACTATAAGGAGCTGGGCGTGGGCAACAGTATTGTGGAGAGTCTGTGCTATGACACGCTGTCCGCCCACTTCTTCACCATCAACGAGGGCCCTCTGAAGGGTGACGCGCACCTGCATCTGAGGCTGAAGGAGCTGGATGGAAGCCTGAACGAGGTGGCTCACTACACCTATGTGCTTGACGAACGGCAGGCCCGCCACGTGGGCAAAGGGGCAGAGGATGCCCATGGCGTGGCCGAGCTCACCGCCTTAGGCGACGGCTCTCTGCTGGTTCTGGAGCGTGAGTTCTACGTGCCCAAGCTCAAGTTGGGCGCGTGGGTGCGCAATAAGGTGTACCGGATATGGCCGGGCCACGAGGGCAAACAGCTGGTGGCCGCCTGGAAGACGGAGCTCACTGCCCTGCGACATAGCCTTGCCAACTATGAGGGCATGTGCCTCGGACCGAGACTTAAGGACGGCCGGCAGGTGGTGTTGCTGTGCAGCGACAGCCAGAACCGCTATAAGGGCGTGCTGAAAGACTGGTTTCGCACCATAGTCTTGCCTGAGAATGAATAGTTGTTGCACGGCAGATAGCCGATGAAAGGAAGACGGTTTGTGCGGGGAACCACCGGCGGGGCAGCCATTTGGGCGCTTTATACAGAACGATAAGGCGGTGAAAGAATCTGTAAAAAGAATTCCCTCACCGCTTTATTGGTTATAAGATGTAAGAAAAAGAAGCTGCTGTTATATGATTCGGCCAACAATGCGGAAGTTGATGACGGGATAGACAACAATCTTCTTGGCTATTTTCATGAAGTCACCATCTTCATCATCATATCCGTACTCGCTTTGTTTAGACACTTCTTGGCCTTGGCAATACACCTTAGGCTTGCCCCAGAACTGCGCGCCAAAGTCGAATTGGAAGCCCATACGGTGCTTCGGGATGGCCCTGCCTATGCCAAAGCCCACGTAAGGACGGAAGCCCTTGACCTTGATAACGCCATTAACGTTGCCGTCGTCATCGGGTTCGAGAAAGTAATTGTCATCAAACCAAACGCCTATCTTCTCATATCCGGCCTCCGGGTGTTGCTCTACGTAGTTGTTGTAAGTAGATACGCCCTTGAAGATACCGGGTTCTCTGTTCTTGAGCTTGATGACTTCGCTTGCGCCAAAGTAGGCGCCCAAGGTGATTATAATTAACTTAATAAAGGCTGATGGATGCTTAAATAATTCTAAATGGTGTCTTGTAAGTTCTCTTTTCTGTGCTTTTTGAGAATAATGGCCAGGTTCTTTGGCGAGTGAAGTTCTAGGTCTTTCCGTAATGATAGCTATATGTTAGGGAAGCTTTTACACCTTATTTATATATAGGTAAGGGCTCGGATGCAGTTCTGGCTCAACTTTATCGTGGCTCGTTATTCTGTGATTGGAAATAAATATGTATCTTTGCACTCAGATAAAAAATACCGTAGAATGATGGATAAGTCTAAGTTGGAGGATTTCGTAAAGAAGACTGAGTATGTCGGCGACCCTATGCACAAGGGCTTCAGGCACACTGTCTGGTTTAAGGTGTTATGTGGCTTGCTGGTTATTCTGTTGCTGGCTATTATCTATCATGTGGCATTCTCTACTGATGATTCGTCGAGTTTGAATGATCAGGACAAGCTGGATAAGGTGAGACGAGAGGCTGAACTGGACACAGTAGACATTGTTGGCGATTATCTTTTCCCCAAATCGAAGGCTAAGAAGGAGGATGTGGTTACCGAAACAGATGAAAGAGCCGCTAAAGATGAGGCTAGTGAGGGCATAAAAGATGCCGACGACCTGGGCACTGAGACGGAGAACGCGCCGCATTCGTCGGGCGCTTCGGCCTCGGATGCGGGCAACACAGAGAACAGCGACCTCTCTTCTGACCCCAATCCACTGCCTTCTTCTTCATCGGCTAAGTTGGCTAAACCTAAGGTAGAGAAGATGGAAGCGCCCAAGGCAACACCTCTTGAAAGTTCAAAATAACTTTCACGTTCACATAATAAAGTTAAATAAGCGCTGATATTAGTCTCATTTTGCAAATTATTTGCTATCTTCGCAACAAATAAAAAGCATTATGAGAAAGGTTATTCTAAGTTTGTTGGCT
>Ga0256406_1007271_pt1 | contig 10610 bp, 8 predicted proteins | sample RumenRJG_03DNA_FD_185986 | JGI IMG/M metagenome (GOLD analysis project Ga0256406, IMG submission 185986) | Bovine rumen microbial communities from Lethbridge, Alberta, Canada - RJG_03 | ecosystem: Host-associated > Mammals > Digestive system > Stomach > Rumen | place: Canada: Alberta | collected...
GACAAGGCTTAGGAACATTACAATCTTGTCAAAGGCTACCATCAGTCCGGCAAAGGCTGCCTGATCCGCAATCTTGTTGACTTGCTTCTTGCTGTCCAATTCCTTTTGAACATCAGTAACCTTACTGACAGCATCGGCACTTTCCTCATTCGTGACACCTTCCTTTGCAACAGATGTTTCTGTCTTGGCCTTCTCCATCATATCGTCACGCTTCTTCAAGAGGGGCAACAACTCATTGTACTTGCCACTAACCTGCTCTGCCTCATTCTCATAAAGGTCATGGGTATAGCTTCCAATACAGTTGGGAATATAAGCAAGAGCATCGAGTATATTAGCATCTCCGCCTGTTCCTCTTCCTGATAACGATGGTGGGTACCAAAGCAACATGACTAAGGCAACGCCCAAAATCTTTAATATCTTAAAGACATCTACAGGCTCTCCTTTGGCCATCATTCGATAGGCTATGTTACCTGCAACAATAAGTGCAAACAGTGCTCCTAATGCCATACTCATCTCCAGAATCCACCAGAACGGGCCTTGACTTCCAATAAAGGTGGAATTACACAGAAAGGAATTGGTCTGGAAAACTACATTATCTATAGCTTCCTCAAAGAGGTCTACACCTAATGTAGATGACAGATCAGAAATAGCATCTGCCGCTCCCTGATAGGCATCTCCACCTGCCGTACCTCCCGACGCTTGTAAAAGTAATGGTGTGAATAACATTCTAAATACGTTTTATGTTTATATTACTTGCTGTTGATTAACATCATAATGATATATTTCTCCTATTAAATTTGTCAGTCCTTACTTGACATGACATTCGTTGCGAATTTACTCTGCCAGTCATTAAGACAATCATAAGCGATGACCTTGGTACTTCTATTTTTCTTTGGCTTCGAGGCTTCCTTGACCAGCTTCTTGCCTTGCTTTAGACTGTACAGTTTATACAGCATAGAACAGAGATCTCCGTTGCGCTTTACCAAATCATGGTATATGGCTAGATATTCTTTCTTTCGCTGACCAGAACTCATATAGGCTTTTCGTGTGGCTTTGATGGCATCGTCAATACAGTAGTAGATGGTACGCCAGTCCATATACAGGCTATGTGTGCCTCCAAACTGTACGATCTTGTTGATATTAGCCATGAACTTATACTGCATTCCCTCAATCTTACTTTTCTCACAAAGCCACGCTGCATCAGTTGCTCCGGGCGTTCTGTCAATGATATTTTTTGCCTCCTGCTTGCCTCTATGAACAGCATCTGAGTCTACTCTCGCTGCATACTTAACCTCTTCCTGTGTCTTACGTCGGAACACCTCTCTGTTGACAAGTTTGGAACTTGTTGGCATATAAGCGTAAGCCATATAACCTTTGTGCATATGAGTATACCATTCGACGGCAAGGGGACTCCCCTCTCCTAGCGCTCCTGCTCCCGTCTCCATAACGGTAAACTGATTCAGAATCTCCGGCTCAAAATGATAAGTCACGTCTGTGTACGCCTGTGCATGTCCTTTCAAAGAAAAGAATGTCAGAATAATAGCACTCAGATATGCTAATAGAATATTGACTTTCATATGCTATTTTATATTTTTAATTCCACATGTATTTTTATCATTTTTAGTTGCCTATCAAGCCTCCTGTACCTTCCAGATTCCTACCATCTACATCGGTACGTTTGTTGCCTCGGATATCGTTGGCAACATGTGTGGCTGCTTGTACCCACGCAGACAGACAGGCTGGCGCATCATCAGAGAGATGAATAGCACTGAAAACAGCATCCTTCCAATAGCCTCTGCGACAGATCATGTAGACATTCAATTTTGAGTAGGCATTCCAGATGGTATTATGAAGGCGATCTAACTCATAATTGATCTGATCCAGAGCTGTTAACAGGTCATACATGGAACAATGTTTAGCACCTGTAATATACGAGGCTATGTCATAATATGACTTTTCCAAATCCTTGACTTGCTCGACAACACTCTTACCCGTCTCATAAAATGTGTTGATAAGAATTGTATCTGACGAATAGATGTTACGAACCGGATTTTTAGCCACCAAATCCGCATAATCCTTTATCAACCCTGAATACGCTTTCCATATATCCATCGTCTCTGAGATGACAACAATGGAATGTATTCCTACAGAAGTGCCCTTAAAGATTAGACTGAGCTTGTCAAAGGCTCTTTCATACTTATCAAGCGAATCGCTCATTTCTCGACACTCCTGCACCGCTTTCTTACTCTCTTCATGCTCTTTACTGACTCCCCACTCTTCAATGCTTCGAGCGACTATAGCTGCGCTTTCGAGTCTATGATTTGCCATCATTGCCCGAAGAGAGACGAAATCCGGCTCCACATTATCTGCATGTGCGTTTTGAGGAAAAAACAACAACACTGCAAAAATCATGAGGATGCTGATTCGTATTGAACTTCTTATATGTATTATCTTTAGTGTCGCCATAACATTTATATCTTGTTTTGCTTACTACGTCCTATTATTTATAATCACAGCTACTAATGCTCCGTAGGGTCACCAGTATACATATTCTCTGTATTTTTGTAATACTCTATTCGCTTCTGTTCTGACCACCCTTGCATTTCCTTAGCTGCCATCAATGCCTTGCGCCACCGTGAAAAAGCGTAATTGGCAAGAAATCCTCGGCTCTTACGGTCAACAATAGAGAGGAGTGTTCGCTTTAAATACTTTTCCAGACTTTCCTGCTGCGTCAGGAACTTGTCTATAAGTACTAACTGAGCATAGATAACTGTAAGCTGAGCTTCTACCTCACGTGCCACGTCGATGCGGTCACTCATCCATAACAGATGTATGCCATCCTCATCGGTGATGGAATCATTACTGCTCATATAGTCATACTTGGTGCTGATACTACAACCAGGCATGTCTGTCATAAGTTGTTGTACTTTTTGGTTGACGGCATCAGCACGTGACTGTGGATCTTCGTCTTTGTCAAAGCGCATAACATCGACAACTGTTTCTGAGGACTCATGGGTCGTTATCTCGTAGTCTACACTCAACACGGCACGGTGAATACGTATGCCTAGCCAATACTTTGGAGCTTTTGCTACCCGTAAGTTTGCTGTATAAGTCACCTCACTCTTTATAGATGGACAATAGCCTTTTACAGTATAGGTGTATTCGCTGTTATCGTAGTCATCCCACGTACCAGGAAAGTCCCAGTTTATCTGATAGTCAGCCCCAAGTTCTTTGAGATTCTTTAAAATTCTGTATCGTGTGTTATCATCATCTTCTTGATCCTTCCAATATTCTTCTTTGTTGGCATTGCCTATCTTGATGCTGTCATTAATGTCTTTCAGCTGTCCATCGTAATCATCTCTGATAGTTTCTAATTTGTCTATCTCTGATTGCACTTGGACTTTCTTCTTATGATCTCCTGCTAAAATTGCAGCATTCTTTTGGTCAATAAGATCAGCAATCTTCTTGTCTATGTCTTTTAGTCTTTTTTGAAGATTGCTTTTTGTGTCATCGTACCGCTTTAACACATCATCTATCTGCTGACCAATATTGCCATTAGGGTATACAACAGTATTGCCCATGGCAAAATCCTTGGACTTTTCTTCCAGATTTCTTCCTTGCTTTCCATTCTCTTTCCATGAGAAAGAACCTTCGGCAAGAGTGGCTCCATCATGGCAATTGGCAAGAAAAGTAACATTGGACGCTCCCTTGACTTGCTTGGAATCTGCCTCCTGATAATAAGCAGGTTCGTCCTTGCCTAATTTATATTCCAATTGTCCCTCTATCTCATTTGTTTCTAACGTACTGTTGTAATAGTTAAGCTTGTTGTGCATCTTCTGAGTAAAGGTCTCCAAATTCATGGTCTTGGAATCAAACATCTCCTCATAGACATCTTTCTCAACATTCCACTTGTCTTCTACTACTACAGAATAAGAAAAAAAACAATGAAGCTTGGTGTGTCTGCCACCAAAGCCATGTTTCCACTGCTCTTTAAAATCCTTATGATTTAAACTGTAAGTAATCTCACAATGATGATTGGGATGGCTTCTGTTGTATTCTGCAACTCTTGCTTCATCCCATCCACATTTTCTCTTTGCTAACTGCTTTAACTGATTGCGCTCGGCTGTCGTCAAATAATGGTGCACTACTTTGTCTTTATCAGAGACAAATTCAAGCCACTCTGAACTCCAACGAGAATCCTTACGATCATCATAAGATGTAGGGGTATAATCACAGAGTATTTGATCGCCTTTTTCCTCAGAATAGATATACCAGCGTTGACGGTAATACTGCTCTGAGATGTTTTTCAGATAGTCGCTGATAAAACCTTCTACGCTGTAATCATCATACATGAAGAGCTTATACACACCCTTGGGCGCACTGGTGCCGATAACGGCAAGGAGGATATCCTTGGCATTGTCGGCATGGTGAATGTTGTCGTATAAGTTCTTATACTTATTGTACAAACGGAAAACTTCTTCGGGTTTTGTTTTGAAAACCTTACCTATCTCGGAAATCTCAGCATAGTTGCTCTCTCCGATATTCTCCCCAGCTGTGGCAATAGCAGCTCCTATATTTTTGAACTCAGAAAGAATCTTCTTGATATTAATATTCTTTGATACTGTAATAGCATCATTGATAGCTTTGCGCCAATTGACTCCATCAAACTTCGACAAGTCAAAATACTTGCGCAAAGCTGTATTGATGACCAGAAAAGGTACATCCTTGAAACTGAGCTTGCCATTCGTGGCTACCAACTCAAACTCCTTACAAAGATTTTCGACATTGGTGGTAACACGAAAAAGATAAGGCCCCCATTCCAAACAGCCTTGTGGATTTTTGATGAGCTTGATGGCAACATCCAAAAGCATTGGATTGATGCCGTTCATCACTAGATTTCTGATACGCTGATAGTAGAACTCTTCTGAATCGGAGAAGAGTCCTACGTTGGTCAAAGAACGACGATCCTGGTACTTTGACAAATAAATACCAGCAGTAGCTATACCGGCACTGCTATAATGAGACAGAATTTCGTTAAGATTATTAACAGCTTCTTGCTCAATGGAATTCTCCACGTCGTATGCACTTTCCATGGCTGCCACCGTGGCAAAGTCCAGATTTCCCGATGCGAAGGAGATTGCTCCAAAGCATCGGTAACTACAAAGGATGAGCAGGAAAGCTATTAATATCTTTTTCATGCCTGTGTAATTTTACATTTTTACTTTTGTTGTCAAATCGTCTGTCTCTTATTAACTGATATTCAAGACTCGTCCGTCTTTGATGACTTTTTTTGCAAAGTCGATGCACTTCTTAATACCACTCCGCTGCCAGTCTCTTACAAAGGCTTCTACAGCATGAGCATGGTCGGTATGAAGTTGCCGCTTGTAAAGCTTCAAAGCTTCTTTTTCGACTTTCTCTGTGGTATAACTCATATAACACTCCGGGGGTTCTTCGACCCCAAAGACCTCACCTGATGTTCCTCGCTTGATAAAGACTTCCTTGAAAGGTGATCTGCCATCATGGTTGTCCAGACGGTTGATGGTGAAGATCTTCTTGCAGTCGATGTCACTCAGCGCAAGGGTTGCCTTGATGTCGTCAAACTTATCCATGAACTTGCTCTGGTCAAGGAGCATGAAGACATCGGAATTACTGATGATTGCTTCCTTGACAATAGGAGAAGAGGTAATATCCTCGATTTCCTGTGTCACCACGCCTACCATTGCCCAGTGCTTTCTGGCTGTCTTATAAAGGTACTTGATGTACTCTGCCATGATAGGGGTTGCGATGGCCTTCCAAGCTTCCTCAATAACAAGGCACTTACGCCCTTTCTTCAAACGCATCTTCTGAGTAAAGACATCCATGATGATGAGCACAATGATTGGAAACAATACAGGATCGTCCTTGATCTTGTCAATCTCGAAAACGATGAACTTCTCATCAAAAAGTGAGGTGTCCATGTCATTGTTCAAAGTATACTCTTTCTCTCCGCCTTTATAGAAGGGCTTTAAGATAGTGGCAAAGTTATCAATGTTAAAATCAACATGCTGCTGTGCCATGATCTGAGGAATACGCTCCAAAGCGAACTCGTAGTAGGTGTTGAAGCTCAACTCTGTAACCTTCATGTTCTTCTTCTGATGCTCGATCTTGGCAATGCGACGCTCGATACGCTGGAGATAGTGATTCTCGATGACTTCCGGCGTGAGCTTCATCAACTGATTCTTGGCTGCTTCTTTCTCTCCCTCCGTAGCAGCCTTGTCATCAATGACCGCTTGCAGCTTGCCCTTCAAACGCTTATCCCGCTGACTTACTTTACTTTGCTTGTCTGCTTTCTTTGTCAGATCTTCAAGTTCGTAGTCATCACCGTAACGCTCTTCCATCTCTTCCTCAAACTTCTCGTACTTGCCGTTCTTCTTGTCGTCAAGCAACAGGATATCACGCATATTTTTGCGCTCTTCTTCGGAAAATCCGTTGAAAGGATGAAAATAGGCTTCATAATAGTCAATGATGGTCTGGTTGACGATGACATCCTCCAGTTTGGTTGGCAAAGAAGCTCCCTTAAAGATCAGGAAGATGAGTGACTTCAAGAAGTTTTTCTTCTCCAAAAAGTTTCCAGTATATTCTTCCTCGGTGATCTTGAAGGGGTTCATTGAAATGGGGTGATCCTTGCTATAGGTGATATAAGTGCCATTGAAGTAAGAACACAGTCCTTCATAACTGTCACCGGTATCTACGATGACAATATCTGTGTTCTGCTCGTAGTACTGTCGCATGACGGTATTCATAAAGAAGCTCTTGCCACTTCCGCTGGGGCCTAACACGAAGAAGTTGGAGTTGTTAGTGTACTTAATTTCTCCTTCCTTACCTGTAAGGTCTAACGGCATGGGACGTCCTTGACGGTCTGTGTAATAACACTTGATAGGTGTCTTGTCTCCATGCGCTTGACGTTCTTTATACATCATGCAGAACGCTGGCTCTGACAAGGTAAGGAAACGATCATAGTCAGCATTGGTTTGGAAACAATTACCAGGGAAAGAACTGACAAAGAGTTCTAACTGGTTGTCAGTGCGCTTGGATAGGTGCATGTTGTTCTTGGCAAGTGTATTCTCCAAATAGTTGGTGATCTTGTTGAAATCCTTATCAGCATCTGCTGTAACAACAAGGCTGAAATGTGCCCAAACAAGATGACGGCCGTTACGAGCAACTTCTTCCTTTACAGCCTTGATGTCATCAACGCAGATTTGGTTGCTGGGGTTAGGAATGGAAGCATGGTGATTCATCTCCTTATCCAAATGTGCCATAACTTTCCGCTGATTGGGAACAAAGAAAACTTGGTTGTATACAACGGTATCGGTGTCTACAACATGATCAATACCGCTCAACAGATCTTCCGAAGATACAATATTGTTAATGGCCATTACTGAATAGGGACGAAGATTGGCAGGAAGGCCTACATCGTCTATATCTATAAGGCTATATACCTTCATGTGACGGTCTCCCATACCTATCTCTTCCTTGCCTACATTGAAATCTGAGAGAGAATAGTTCTCATGGCCGAAATCTTGTGCAAGATAACGGTCTGTATAGTCCTGACAACCTTTGCTGTCAAGAAAATAACAGTTGATTTGGTTAATTTTCAGACGGTCATAAACTTTGTTGACTTTGACAAAAAAGTCCTTATAGCGGGACTCGTCATAGGTCTTGAATCCTCCTTGACGACCCTTTTGAGTGACAATAAGATATGTCTTCTGCTCGACAAAAGGACGACCGTCGAAGAAACGGAAATAACAGTTGGAGAGGAAATGCTTGCTGTCTGCCCCTTTGGAAGCATCCTTGGACAACAAAGAGGACATGCGGAAATGCTTTCGGACGAAGATGTCTTGCTTCTGAATGGCATAGCCGTCGCCCAACGATTCCATGATTGACGACATCAGAGTGACAAAGCTATAATACTTATCGGTCTCTGCACTGTATTTTGCAATAGGATTCTCTAAGCTGATAATACATGAATAATCCCCGGACATCGTATAAACAACGCCCTTGCCATCTACATCCTCTACACTAAAATAGATATTCTTAAATATCTTCGCACGCTTGCCGCCCGTACCGAATGCCTTCACGGATATGGCGATGCCAAGAAGGATGCTCAGAAAGATTAGTATGACAACAACAGCAAACATTCTATATGCTATATGGTTTTTATGATATATTACTTACTTTTACTTCAAAAACGGGGTTTGACTGTCCTGTGATAACGAATATTACTACATACGATAAACAAGCCTTTCTCGGTGTTCTTGGTATGCAGCCCTTTATGTTGCTTTACCAGAATCATCACACCTCCGACACCTAAGATGGTGCCTGCAATGATTAATGAGGGTAGGAAACCTAGTATGGCATAACCTCCTAGGAACGTAAGCAAGGTGCCAGCTACGGTTCCTAACCCCCAAAAGACATATCTACCACGGAGCCCGAAGGCTTCAAAAGGCCGTTGAAGCCCTTTGAAGACCGGGTACTCCTGATTATTGTCTGACAACTCTGCCATTCGTTATTCTACACCAAAGAACTTGGGAAGGAAAGTAGCTGCAGCGATGAGGAAGATACATGCACCAACGATCATCATGATACTCTTCTTGACATCCTGCTCCTCATTGTTCATCTTGATGTACACGGAAATACCGCCACCGATGGCGACAATTCCGGCAAGCGCATAGCAAAGAGCACGCACTGGTTGAATATATTTCTTCAAAGATTCTGTTACCTGCCCAAATGCACTTACACCCGTAGTTGTCATGTCGCCTCCGTCGGCACTTGCAGTGAGGACGCATACCAAACAAAGCATGATCATAAGCGGACGACGATTTTTATAAGTCCATGCCGAAACCTTGTGAAATCCCTTTGCAATGACAGAGGGGAAGGGGAAAGTTACTGTTCTTACCAACATAATTAATAATTTAAATTTAACTTATTTGAATATTTAATTGCATTTACTGTATTTGTATATCATCAATGATGGAGTCCGCCTATATCTCCATATACAAAGCCAAAGAACCCCGGAAGGACTATACTGGCTCCTACCAGAAAAATACATGCTCCTATCAGTGTGTAGATGGCTTTCATCACACCGTCTTCTCCGGACTGCATCTTGATATAAATAGTTGTTGCACTATACAAGCCGATAATCGTTGCTAATACATACAAAACAGTGAGAACGGATGTCATCACTGCTAAGATATACACAACCATATTGTACAAGGCAAAGGTATGACTAGTATAGTCTGTCGCTCCACATGCCGGTGTGGCATTGGCAATGACTGTGGATGCTGCCAACAGCACCATAGTCAGAATCAGCTGTTTGTTTCTGCTCATCATAGTTCATCTTCCTCTAAGCCTAAATCATAAGATGCGTCCAGCTCATCCAAGGCGGTTTCCAACTCGTTAGAAACACGAACAGAACCTTCTATTTCAACATTGATAGGTGTGGCTTCCTGCTCTGCTTCCTCTGTACTTGCCAACAGATCGGTATCTGAGGCATTCAACACGTCCTCCGGTGTATTAACATTATGAGGATGGTCAGCTGTGACGGCAGTGGCACCTAACGGTGCTGCTGGTTGCGGTTCATAGCCGCTATAACCGTTGTCAGTAGATTCCTTCGGCTGTTCGCCATCCTCGTCAATGGTAAAGGATCCGTCCTCTCCCTCACTGACTACAGTCGGCTTGCTGTCTTCATCTATACTCTCTCGCTTGTCTCCAATGGACACGCCACCTGTACTGATGACTTCTACATCATGCTTCGTTGTCTTCCTGCCTCCTGAGGCATCCATGGCCATCATCACAGCAAAATAGACAACGAAGATAAAGGTCACTATCGACGCAAAAATTGCAAATGCTCCCATATATTACTTGTTTCGTTCCTCTTTTTCTTTTGACTGCAAAGTAAATAAATGTTTTAAAGACAAAAGGGCTTAAGAAAATAAAAGACTTATATTAACACTTTTACATTTCTAAAACAAGCCTTTGAACCTGTTAGGACTATCGGAGTAAAAGATAATGGTTAAGCCAAAAATATGTTCTGCTTTGCTTGCAGGTATAATATTAATTGTTTATTTTTGCATAGTTATAAAACTAACAGCAAATGTCATACAGCAACAATATACGAGAAGAAGAAATAAAGAATCGCCTAAGGAAGGACTTCTTTAAAGACTATGACGCAGAACAAGTTCTCGGCGACATTGACTTTGCAGTCGCCGTCCCTATATCAGAGCCTCATTTTTTCGAGACAGAATACTTACTTTGGGCAGAAGCGAAAAAAGGCACTCAGCATGACATATATGAAAGCTTTGTACAGCTTATCATTACAATAGGAAAAGCACGCACTTTTGACAAGGTGCTGCCTCCTTCGTTTCTTGGTGCATTTGATGCTGAGAAAATCGCATTCATCCCATATAACACGGTGCTGGATATATTCTACCAAAATGACTTTAACTGGAATGTAAAACCTTCCGACCATGAAACAAAAGAATTCAAACAGGTTCTTGATAAAGTAAAAGAGTCACTGCAAGAAAGTCTATTGGAGTTTAACTATGATAGAGACGAGAAGGATCTACGACTGT
>Ga0256406_1007272_pt1 | contig 10610 bp, 10 predicted proteins | sample RumenRJG_03DNA_FD_185986 | JGI IMG/M metagenome (GOLD analysis project Ga0256406, IMG submission 185986) | Bovine rumen microbial communities from Lethbridge, Alberta, Canada - RJG_03 | ecosystem: Host-associated > Mammals > Digestive system > Stomach > Rumen | place: Canada: Alberta | collected...
ACCAGTTTTCCAAACTCTGCCGCAACTATTGCAATGATCAAAACAGCAAGGGGGCCTCCTGCTCCACCAAGAGCATTCGCCGAAAAACCTACTGTTATAAGTGAAAACAGAACCAGTGGCGGCGCCTTTAATGCATATCCTATGGCCGCTGCCATGGCAGGTCCGCTCATAGCAGAACACAGACCGCCTACTGTATAGTCCACGCCGGCAACAGTCGCGATCGGATTTACAAGAAAGGGAATGTGAAAAAGGCTCCCGATGGTATTTATGATAGTTCCTATAAGAAGGGAGGCAAACAGCCCCTGCGCCATGGCTCCCAGCGCATCTACACCATAACGTTTGGCCGAAATCTCTATATCCTTCTTTTTAAGGAATTCTCCGACCTTACTCATCGCCTTCCTGATCGCCGTTCTGATATGTGATGTAGTTTTCTATATCTTCCATAAGATCGTCGGGGTCTACGCCGTGAACCCCTGCTGCCTGCTCGATAGTCTCACTTGCACTGAAATGACATCCGAAGCAGTGCATACCGATAGCGGAAAAAAGGTGTACAAGACCCGGTTCTATAGCCAGTGCCTCTCCTATAGTAGTTTCCTTAGTGATTTTCTTCTCCATAATAAGCCTCCTGTTTTAAATATAAGATATATGTAGATAAATCTCTGTGAATCTATCCGGATTTCTATAAAAACATATAACTTTTTAGTTATAAAGAGTATAGTAGTTAAAGGCACAAAAAATGTCAAGTGAAAATTTTGTCACTCGGATCTTATATGAGTTTGCTTCCGCTTACTTTCTTGCAATTTTTTTATTTCATGTTAAAATATACGCGTACTACAAATGTTAGTTTGACAGGAGGTAAAATTATGGCTTATTTAATTAATGATGATTGCATCAGCTGTGGAGCATGCGTTCCCGAGTGCCCTGTTTCCGCTATCAGCGAGGGCGATGACAAGATGGTTATCGACGATAGCATCTGTGTAGATTGCGGAGCTTGTGCTAATGTCTGTCCCGTAGACGCACCCAATCCCCAGTAATCTATAAGCATTACGATACCCCGTTTCATATATGAGGGAAAAAAAACACCGTACAGGAGCTGCTCCCGTACGGTGTTTTTTATTATTTCTTTAATCAGATTCTGCACTTTGTGAATACTGTTTATCAAGATCATAGAATCTGGTCTGACCCGGTATCCAGGCCAGCTCTATTTTCTTGATCTCACCCTGTCTGTGCTTTGCCACATTTACCTCAGCCACATTCTTTTTATCAGTATCTTTGTTGTAATACTCATCCCTGTAAAGAAACATGATAACATCGGCATCCTGCTCGATGGATCCCGATTCTCTGATATCTGACATAACAGGTCTGTGATCCGGTCTTTGCTCCGGCGCCCTGGATAACTGAGACAAAGCTACCACCGGCACATCCAGCTCTCTGGCCAGCATTTTTAATCCTCTGGATATCTCGGAAATTTCGCTCAGTCGTGACTCCCCTGCTCTTTTTCCACTTCCTTCCATAAGCTGTATATAGTCGATGATCACAAGTCCGATGTTTTCCTCCATCTTGTACTTGCGGCATCTGGATCTTAATTTAGAAATATTCATCCCCTGTGCATCGTCTATGATCAGGTTGGCGCTGCCCAGTACGTCCACTCCGTCTACAATGTGCTCCCAGTCGTCGCCCGAAAGACTTCCGTTGCGCAGTTTTTTTGCATTTACTCCGGACTCCATGGCGAGCAATCGCGTAGCCAGCTGGACCGCAGACATTTCCAGAGAGAAAAATGCCACACCCACTCCCTTTTTCAGAGCTGCATGCTCGGCAATATTTAATACAAATGCTGTTTTTCCCATGGAGGGTCTTGCTGCCACAACTATAAGGTCAGAAGGCTGAAGCCCGTTGAGACATTCATCAAGCTCGCTAAATCCGGTAGGCACTCCCGTGAGGGCCCCTTTGTTTTTATATGCCTCATTTACATTATCCACTACCTCTTCCAGCGCCTGATCAATGGTGGTTCCCGTAGAACTCTCTCTTTTCTTTAAAAGCTCGAGAAGCTCTTTTTCAGCATCGGTAAGTATTATGTCAGTTGCCTTGGTCTGGTCATAACAATCATTTATTATTGTATCAGCCGTCTTAATGAGACTTCGCAGTAATGCCTTTTCTTTTACTATGCCGGCATATTCCGCAACACGGACTGACGAAGGCACCGCCATAGACAGGTCTCTCAACCTTTCAAAGGAATACATATCCTCCGGAAAATTTTTCTGTCTGAGATTGTCCTGAAGGGTGACAGGGTCTATGCTCTGCCCTTTTTCATTCATCTCAAGCATTGCTTCATAGATATGCCTGTAGACTGCATGATGAAAATCTTCCGGACGCAATATCCCTGACACTGTGATCAGTGCATCTCTGTCCACAAAGACCGCTCCGATCACAGACTGCTCCGCTTCTATGCTGGATGGCATTACTCGTATGTTTTCTTTAGCTTCCATTTTATTTTGCTCCCACATCTACCTTGAGTGTAGCCGTGACTTCTCTGTGCAATCTTACAGGTACTTCGTAAAATCCTGTGGTCTTTATGGTATCGTCCAGCTTAAGTTTCTTTTTATCTACTTCTATACCGGTCTGATCCTTAAGGGCTTCTGCGATCTCTTTGGAAGAAACAGCACCGAAAAGCTTTCCGTTATCCCCAACCTTTACTTTTATCTTAACTGTCTTCTCTCCTATTTTTTCCGCTTCTTTTTTGCATGCTTCCAGTTCTTCCTGGGCAATCCGTGCTGCTTTAGCCTGGCTGTCTTTAAGAGCGGATACATTCCCGGCACTGGCTTCCTTTCCGAGATTTTTTTTCAACAGAAAATTTCTTGCGTAGCCATCGCTTACATCTACGATCTCGTCTTTCTTACCCACATTTTTTACATCTTCCAAAAGTATAATCTTCATAATCAGATTTCTCCTTCCTTGATCATGGAGTCGATAACGTCTTTTAGCCTTTGTATCGCCTCATCCTTACTACAGTTTTTCAGCTGGGCTCCTGCCGTGCCGAGATGTCCGCCGCCTCCCAGTTTTTCCATAATGATCTGCACATTTACTTCATCTATGGATCTTGCACTTATATGTGCCGTCCCCTCATATTCTGTAATGGCAAAGGATGCCTTTACACCCACAATATCCAGCAGTTCATTTGCTGTCTTTGCCGCAGCTTCAGTGGCACTCCTGGGATTGTCCTGACTGATGGCTGTTATTGCAAATGCATCTCTGTAAATAAGGGCATCCTCAACTGCTCCCGCTATAGCTCTGTACAGATCCATATCCGTACGTAACAGTTTTCTTACCCTGGCTACATCTGCACCATTTCTTCTCAGATAAGCTGCTGCTTCAAATGTTCGCGGTCCGGCTTTTGTGTTAAAGTTGTCCGTGTCTATTACTATACCGGCATAAAGCGCATCTGCTTCAAATCCTTTCAACTTGAGATCCAGACTTCCGAACTGCATCATTTCTGTGATCATTTCGCTTGAAGATGACGCTGATGTATCCACATAAGACAATACTACGCCTTTAATGGGCGACTCGCTTGTTCTGTGGTGGTCAAATACTACTCTTGTACCTGTTTTTGCAAGCAGTTCCGGACACTCTGTCATCTCCGGCTTATTTACATCTACTACTACTACTACTGTGTTTTCATCTGTAAATGAAATTGCTCCGGATGATCTTACAAGTATATCCTTGTACTCTTCCCTTGCAACAAATCTGTCATAGAAAGGCTTCACACTGGGTGTGATCTCATTTATTACAACTCTTGCATCTTTACCCAGATGTCTTGCAAAGCAATACATGCCTATGGCAGCACCGAAGGAATCTATGTCCTGCATCCGGTGCCCCATGATGACGATGTTTTTCTTTGATTCAAATATCTTGCCCAAGGCGTGGGCTTTCATCCTGGCTTTGACTCTGGTGTTGCTCTCTATCTGCTGGCTTTTTCCGCCGTAGTATTCTATATGGTCTCCGTCTCTGACTACCGCCTGGTCGCCACCACGTCCCAGTGCAAGCTCCAGAGAGCTTTTAGAGGTCTCATAGGTACGGGCATATGTCTCTGCTCCGGTACAAACACCTATACTTAATGTGACAGGATTTTTGTTCCCCTGGCTTATCTCTTTTATTTTTTCCAGTATGCTGAACCTGTCGGATATAAATTTACCAAGGTCTACATATCTGAACACTGCCAAATACCTGTCTTTTTCAAGTTTTCGCAGGAACCCTCCGCCTTTGGTAAAGTATTCGTACAGTTTTTTATCTATGATTCCCGCAAAATAGGACTCTGACAGATCGTCTACTGTTTCCAGCACGTCCTCGTAGTTGTCTATATCTATAAGCGCTACGGCAAAGCTGTCATCCTTTATTTTTCTGATATAATCTTTTATTTCACTCTCATCAAACAGGTATATTGCAACAAATTCGGTTCCGTCTTTTGTGATAATATTTTTTATATCAGCTTTCAGGCTTTTGGAGCCGAATTCGAAGTGTACTGACTTTGTTTCTCTGTCTTTGGGGAATATGCCGGGGATGATTTCCGGAAATACTGCCGCTATGTTTTTGTTGTAAATGTCTCTGCGGTCTGTCAGTTCTTCCATACAGCGGTTCATCCAAAGGACTTTTCCGCTTTCATCCAGCATGGCATATGGCAGGTTCATTTCATAAAGGAGGGTATGCTGGGTCTGGGAGTAATCTGCCGAAAATCTCACCATGTCTTTTAGGAATCCTCTCCTGAATGCTGTGACCATCAGGATAAAGAACAGGGTGTAGATTCCGAAGGCGATAAGGATTATCCACCAGAAGTCTTGTCTGAACATGAAAAAAAGGACAACCAGCGCAGCAAAGCAGATCTCTACAACTATCGGCCATGCTACTGCCTGCCTGAGTTTTCCTTTTAGTTTGTATCCTTTTATCTCGTCTCCCGTCATCAAGCCCCCCTGATTGTTCTTTCGATAAATTGCAGACTACATTATAACATTGAATTAAAAGACCTTTCAAGTATATTCGAAGGTGAGGGCGGGTGGGTGGTTTCACGTTCCGGGTATGAATAATATGGGTTTTCTTTCTGCGTTATTATTTCTGCATATGAAAAACCATTTTTTCTCCACGCTACCGCTTGACGTCGAAAAAATGGTTTTTCATATGCAGTATTTTAAAAATGACTAGATATATTCTTTGTGTGTTCTTCCACGTATGATAAACTATATTTTCTCCACGCTGCCGCTTGACGTCGAAAAAATGGTTTTTCATATGCAGTATTTTGAAAATGGCTATATATTCTTTGTGTGCTCTTCCACGTATGATAAACTATATTTTCTCCACGCTACCGCTTGACGTCGAAAATATAGTTTTTCATACGTGGAAGTTTCTGTTACACGGGCTTCAAGTAGACAAGAAAAAAGAAGAAACAGTTTTGGGTTTGCCGAGCGGAGCTAACCGCTTGACTTTCGTCAACCGGTACGTGCACAGGGTGCACAATGCCAAATTTAAAAAGAAGCAACCTATGTAAGCCTTGGGCTTACGCGGACTGATAGCGAAGGCTACAAACGCTTCGGCGGTCGAAGACCGCCCGGGCGTTTGCGCCTTCAAATAGCCAAGAATAGATTAGAAACTGTTTTGGACTTGGCGTGCGGAGCCAGCCGCTTGACTCAAAGTCAAGCGGCACGTGCACAGGGTGCACAATGCCATAATTAAAAAGAAGCAACCTATGTAAGACTTAGGCTTACGCGGACTGATCGAAGGCTACAAACGCTTCGGCGGTCGAAGACCGCCTCAACGTTTGCGCCTTCAAATAGCCAAGAAAAAAGAGGAAACAGCTTTCAAGTAAACTTGAAGCTGTTTCCTCTTTTTTCTTGGCTGCTCTCAGTCCGCTGGTTCGATCATTCTACAGTGTAGGGCATGAGTGCAACGTGTCTTGCGCGCTTGATGGCCAGTGTGATGGCTCTCTGGTGCTTTGCGCAGTTTCCTGTGATTCTTCTGGGAAGGATTTTTCCTCTTTCGGAAACATATTTTTTAAGTGTCACTACATCTTTGTAGTCGATTTCTTTCTTCTCGTCTTCGCAGAATGCGCACACTTTTCTTCTTCTTCTCATGGGTCTTCTTCTCATGCGGCCATCGCCTCTGTCCTGAGAATCACGACCTCTGTTTTCCTGATCACCTTCAGCTGCTGCATTGCTTTCGCTGCCGCCTTCGGGTCTGGTCTCTTCAGCTGCAGGTGCTTCCTGTGCTGCAGCTTCTTCTACCTTTACTTCTTCTTCTGACATAACTGCCTCCTAATTAAATCATTATTTAAACGGAAGTCCTTCGTCATCTACACTGTCAGGTATGTTCATAAAATCGCTTCCACCTGCAGACGGCGCTGCGTCCATATCTGCGGCAGGTGCATTGTTATATGACGGTACCGCTGCTCCTGCGGATGCGGCTTTGCTCTCGGCAAATTCTATCGTTTCGGCTATAACGTCTGTGGTGTATACTGTCTGACCGTCTTTGTTTACATAACTTCCGGTCTGGATACGTCCCACAAGTGCGATCTTGGTACCCTGGTGAAGATATTTGTTTGCGAATTCCGCCTGTTTTCCAAATGCAGTGCATCTTATAAAATCTGCAGTCTGTTCGCCGTTATTTTCTGCGTTACGGCCTTTTCTTCTGTCTACCGCCAGCGTAAAGCTTGCGATCTCCATTTCGCCGTTCGCTGTGTTGGCCATTCTCTGCATCGGATCTCTTGTCAGTCTACCCATTAAAACTACATTGTTCATTTTTTATCTCCTCTTATCGACGGTAGCCGTCCATTATGAAGAGCCGACTATTATTCTCCGTCCTTAACTGTAAGGAAACGAAGTACATTCGCAGTGATACGAAGCTGCTTTTCAATCTGGGCGGGAGCCTCAGGTTCTGCATTAAACTTGATAAATGCATACCAGCCTTCATTCATCTTCTGGATCTCGTAAGCGAGTCTTTTCTTCTCGGGTGTGCCGGGATCTGTGATCTCGCCGCCGTTCTTTGTGATGAGGTCTCTTACCTGATCAAAGACAGCATTACGCGCTTCCTCTTCAATGTTTGCACTGACTACCAATGTCATCTCGTACTTATTCATCTCTTTGTTACACCTCCTTTTGGTCTTTGATGGTCTCCGGATATATACGGAAACAAGGATAATCCTTCCGGTCTTTTTGGTCTTCCGTCCCAGCGGAAAACAAGGATATTTCAAAAGATTATCACAGTCGAAAATTTTACCATAAAACAAACGTCTAAGTCAATAGATTATTTACCTTTGTCCTCCAGCAGGATCTGTGTGCTTTTTTTAGCTTTTTCTATTTCTCTGTCAGACATGCGGTCTTCAGCCGTGATGGTGATGGACTGGAACTGTCCGGTATCCAGATCCTTAGCCGTAACCTCCAATATCCCGTCGGTATTTATATCAAATGTCACCTCTATCTGGGGTACTCCTGCAGGAGCTCTTCTGATACCGCCCAACCGGAATTGTCCGATGGATTTGTTGTCGGCGGCCATGGGACCTTCTCCCTGAAGAACATTTATATCTACTGCCGGCTGATAAGGATGCGCAGTTGTAAATACTTTGGCAAATCTGGTGGGTATGGGAGAATTTCTCTCTATAAGCCTTGTGGCAATACCTCCAACCGTCTCAATGGCCAGACTGTAAGGAGTAATGTCAAAGAGTATCAGACTTTGTCCCGTCCCGGCAGATATAAGCGCATTTCCCGTCAGAGTACTGCCAAGCACTGCTGCTCCCAGGGCTACACATTCGTCAGGATTTATATTTTTTGAGGGCTCAAGTCCTGTAAGATTCCTTACCTTTTCCTGTACTGCCGGCATCCTGGTAGATCCGCCTACAAGAAGTACTTTGGATAAATCCCTGTTTGTCACTCCTGCATCTGACATAGCTCTTCTTACAGGCGGCTCTGTACGTTCTACCAGATCCCGTGTCATCTGCTCAAACTGCTGTCTGGTAATTCTCATGTTCAGATGCACCGGCTGTCCCTTCTCCTGAACTATATAGGGAAGATTTATATCTGCTGCATCGGAAGCCGATAATTCTTTTTTGGCCTGCTCAGCCGCTTCTTTTATTCTCTGCATGGCTGCAAAATCTTTGGAAAGATTTACTCCGTTTGAACGTGCAAACTCATCAACCACCCAATTTACAATCCTGTTATCAAAGTCGTCTCCACCCAGCATATTATCTCCGGAGGTGGCCATTACTTCGATATTTCCTTCGGATATGTCTATTATAGAAACATCAAACGTACCTCCCCCAAGATCGTAGACCATGACCTTTTGGGACTCTCCGTGATCAAGACCGTAGGAAAGCGCTGCGGATGTGGGCTCATTTATCATACGTAAGACATTCAGCCCCGCAATGGTTCCCGCATCTTTGGTCGCCTGGCGCTGCACATCATTGAAATATGCCGGGACAGTGATCACCGCATCAGTGACAGGTTCTCCCAGATATTTTTCCGCATCTTTCTTTAACTGACCCAAAACAAGGGCACTGATCATCTGGGGCTTGTAAACAGTTTTGTCTATCTTTTTCTTCCAGTTGGTCCCCATTTCTCTTTTTATGGAGCTTATGGTTCTGTCCGGATTGGTGATAGCCTGCCTTTTGGCTGTTTCTCCGATGAATGTCTCCCCTTTTTTGGAAAATCCGACAACACTGGGAGTTGTCCTGCTTCCGGTACTGGACGGTATGATAATGGGCTGTCCGTTTTCAACAACCGAAACACAACTGTTTGTAGTTCCCAGATCTATACCTATAACCTTACCCATATTTTCTTCTCCTGCTTATTGTTTCTGTTGTTTCTGTTTATTTATGTAAAATTTATACCTATTTATTTTATACTATAGGCTGCCAAATATCTAATAAAAAAAATATATATAATATTATTTTTTTCTTATATCCTCACATTATTATTCCCCGAATCACTTCCTTGGGTTTCTTTCAAAAAATAAGAACTCCTATTTGCAGAAAATTCATTTTCTATAAAATATTGTAAAATGACTCCGAAAAATTACAATTCCGAAAAAACCTCACCAAGAGCCCCATGTATAACCAGATCCGCTTTTTCATCAAAGGGTGTGGGTTCTTTATTTATCAGCACAAGATGACTTCCTTTGAAATACTGCAAAAGTCCTGCTGCCGGATATACATTTAGCGAGGTTCCTCCCACAATAAGCAATGGTGTGTTTGCAATAAGCGCCATTGACTCTTTTAGTACACTGCCGTCCAGACTTTCCTCGTATAACACCACATCCGGCTTTATTATACCGCCGCATCCGCATACAGGCACACCTTCAAACCTGCCCGTTCCGAAATGTACACCCGGCTCTTTTTTCACCCCGGATCCATCCGGGTTTTGAATGCTGCCGTCATCGACTTTTGATTCCTCTTCTGTATCTGTTGTTTTCGTAATTTCCGGAAGTATGTCATCCAATTCATACGGTCTTCCGCATTTTATACAGTAGTTTCTGTAAATGCTGCCGTGAAGCTCCAGGACATTTTTGCTTCCCGCCATCTGATGCAGTCCGTCTATGTTCTGGGTTATAACCGCCCGGCACTTACCTTCTTTTTCAAGCCTTGCCAGAGTATTGTGTGTCACGGACGGCTTTGCATCCCTGTAAATCATCTTGCTTCTGTAGAAATCAAAAAATTCTTTCGGATGCATCTTAAAGTATGTGTGACTTATTATCTTTTCAGGCGGAACTGCATTTGCCGTGGACTCATTGTAAAGACCGTCGGCACTTCTGAAATCCGGAATCCCGCTTTCCGTAGATACCCCTGCACCACCGAAAAATACAAAACTGTCGGATTCATCTATGATTTTTTTCAGGCGGGCTGTTTGTTCTTTAATGTCAGCAGACATATATCCTCCTTTCATATCCGCAGGTTTACGTTTTTGTTTAGGTAAACAGGATTTTGAAAATGATATTTGCCTGCAAACTACTTTCATAATCCCTATACACTATATTTTTGATATAATTGTTTTTTTTTATTTATCTTATCGCTTTTTGTCTTATCTATCAATCACTTTACCAAATAAAAAAGATACATAATGCAATTATCCGCAAAATGTATCTTTACGTTATATCAGTTAATTAGTCAAAACAAAACCGGGTATTGTGTTATTTAAGAAAAAAGCACTTCCGGATATGCACCTTCTTCAACCAGGGTCTTAAGCGCATTCTTTACTGTATCCACATCAGCCTGATATGTTACGCCAAACCATTTGTCCTGAGTCTCTAAAACCTTCACATCGGCCTTATCATCTTTAATAAGTCCGTCTACAACTGTAGGAATAAGGTATTCTCCCTTTACCCGGTTAGTTTCGGGATCCTGAAGGAATTCTACAAATCCCGCAGACAACTCATCGAATATCTCCGGTGTAAAGCCCCACATATTCATGGACACCTTGCTGTCTGCATCGATTTCTTTAAGTCCTGCTTCTTTGCCGTCTATGGCTGCGCCTCCGTCGGCCTTCACGATATTTTCCGTCTCATTTACCCCTTTAAGGCATCCGTTTTCATCCATCACACAAACGCCACGGGTAACCGCTCCGTTATCACTAAGTGTATTT
>Ga0256406_1007273_pt1 | contig 10606 bp, 7 predicted proteins | sample RumenRJG_03DNA_FD_185986 | JGI IMG/M metagenome (GOLD analysis project Ga0256406, IMG submission 185986) | Bovine rumen microbial communities from Lethbridge, Alberta, Canada - RJG_03 | ecosystem: Host-associated > Mammals > Digestive system > Stomach > Rumen | place: Canada: Alberta | collected...
GCTTGTAGTCTTTCTTGAATAGCTTGGTGAACTCAATCGTCAGCATTGAGCGCCTCCATGGTCTCTTTTACCGTATGATATGGACCATATACGGGACTGTCTTCGGCCGCGAGAAGTCCACGCATGAACTTCTCTTTGCGTGCGTCATCGCCGAGCTTCACTTCAAAGGGCAGACCTCCCTGCAGCAAGGACTGCCGCAGGAAAAGGTTGATTGCCGTCGTCATATCCAGTCCTAATTCCTTGAATAATTTCTGCGATTCTTCTTTCACATTCCGGTTCATGCGGATCGTCATACTTGTCATTGCATTAGCCATCTTTATCCCGCCTTTCTACCATTATTCTACTGTTTATATGTCTATTGTCAATACAGGATTCAAAATATTTAGGGACTCCGCCTATACAAAAACATAGTCGGCATCGGCACGCAAAAAAGGCAGGTCACCCTGCCTTTTTTCGATATATCCATGTGCGGCGGATTGATCAGCGGTCGACAGCGGGCTGTTCGAGGCCGAAGTTCTCTACTTTCGCGGTTCCGGCGTAGCTGGATACCTCCGTATAGATGGCGGGGGCTGCTTTGGCGCTGGGGTCGTAGCCTTTTTCGCCGGCGGAGGCCAGGTTGGCGCAGAATGGCAGGATGAGCAGGACTGCCACGAGGACACCGTAAATCATATTTTCCTTTTTCATGATCATTCACTCCATTCTTTTCTTGCGGAATCTCTCTACGAATCGGAACTGCTGTTCCGAGGATTTCTTCCGGATTTCTTCCTTTCGACATCTTTATTATGCCATACGCGCCTGCATCTGTGAAACAGTTAAATTTGATGCTCTTATCGGTTTTACCGATTGATTTCCGCAGGGAACGGCGGTATGATAAGCATAGAAGGAATCTCGTGAAGATCAAGAAAAAGGGAGGACACTCGCATGACACTTCTGCAGATGCGCTATTTCCTGACGGTCTGCCGCTTGCAGAACATCACGCACGCGGCGGCAGAGCTCCACATCGCGCAGTCGACGCTGAGCCAGGCCATCCAGACCATCGAGAAGGAAACGGGGCTCAACCTGTTCATCCGGAGGGGCCGCAGCATCCTGATCAGTCAGGACGGGAATCGGCTCGAACAGAAAGTCAGCGCCCTGCTGCGCGAGGTGGACGCGTTCGATGAGGATGTGCGGGAATGGCGCGCCAGCATGGCAAGGTGCGGTTAGCCATCCCGCAGCAGATGGCTTCTTTCATGATTCCCCGGCTGCTGAAAGATTTCTGCCCGAAGCATCCGGAAATCCGGCTCGATATGATCGAGCCCGCGGGAATTGCTTCGGCCCACCTCGTACGGGAGGAAAAAGTCGATGCAGCGCTCGTCAATTATGACGGCGAGCCCCTGCCTGACCTCCATTATCAGCGCATCACGGCTCGTCCGGTGAAATTCGTTGTCTGGAATGAACACCCGCTGGCAGCACGAGCGAGCATCAGCCTGGCCGAGGCCGCGCAGATCCCGCTCGTGCTGCCCTCGGAGAATTTCTTCGTCACGCGTCTCCTGACGCGCGCAGCAGCTGCCCGCCACCTATCCTTCAATGTCCTCTATTATTCCCCGCATCTGTCGACGCTGCACAGCCTCCTGCGTACCCATACCGCGCCGAGCATCCTGTTCGAACAGGCGATTGCCTCTCTCAAGGACGTCACGGCCGTCCCATTCGATGAGCCGCTTTCTCTGACCAGCTGCCTGATCACAAAAAAGAACCGCCAGATTCCGAAAGATCTACGCCTCGTCCTGAAATTCATCCGCGAGCAGCTGACAAACGATAATCTACTTATGCACAACTAAATACGGTCAATCGTCAGCATTGCGTTTATGCATCGCCTCTTTTACGCCATGGTGTGAACCATATACGGGACTTTCCTCAGCCGCAATAAGGGCGCGTTTGGATTTCTCTTTACGCGCATCATCGTCGGATTTTGCTTCAGGCACCCCCCCATGCAAATTCCTTTTTCCCAAGATGAACTGCCGCAGATATTTGTCGAGCATGACGCGCACCTTGAAGGGGTTGAGCTTCTGGCCGGACCACTGTTCGAGGAACGGCCGGGCTTTTTTGCCGTCAGCGGTGTTCAGGAGCGCATCGAAGCGCTTGAAGTCGTTGAGGTTGTCGGCCGTCGGGTGGCTGTCCATCAGAGCCGTGAATTTTGCGAGGTCAAGGCCGAGCTCTTCGGCCACGCGGGTGATCTCGCGTTTTTTGGCCTTGTTCATATACTGATTCAGAAGGTCGGTAAACGAATTGACATTCGTGAAGTCGACGTCGCCCGACTCGATGTCGTGCAGCAGGATGCTCGCAAAGCGCTGACGCTCGCGCGAGAGCGTCGCAAAATCCTTGTGCAGAGCCAGGCGCGCCGCCTCGATGATGGCAGGATCGCCGCCGATGACGGCCTTTTTGTACTGCGTGAAGTTCGTCTCCATGTACTCCTGATTGATCCGCGCGTTCTCCTGCTCCGTGATATAGGGATTGAGCTCGAAGGCAGCCTCGTCGTTGCCGCCGCGTCCGCCGCCGCCCGCGAGATCCTGATAGCGCGCGACGAGCACGAGATACGTATGGTAGTCAAATAGGAGCTCGGCATGGCGGTTCTCTTCGTCCGGCTCTTCGGGAAAGTCATAGCTGAGCTCATCCCACGTGAAGCCCTGCAGCTTGGCGGCCGTGAGGTTGTCATTCAGGTCGTTGAACTGCTGGACAAATTTGCGCACGGCGGTCTTTTCTTCCGGCAGGCATGCAAAGTCCACGATGCCCGCGTTCTTGAAGATGGTCTGGATCTCCTCAAAGGCAGCGTTCATGCGGCGGATGCGCTCGGGCAGGCGCTGGGCAAACAGGCCGTACGGGCGGCTGCCCGAGTAGAGCGCGACGGCCTCACGGATGTTGCGCTCCATTGTGTGCGGCTGGCGGTAATAGCGGATGATGCCAAACGGCTTCAGATTCTTGTCAAAGACGCGGTTTGTGCGCGAAAAGGCCTGAATGAGCTGCTCGTAGCGCAACACCTTGTCGAGAAACAGCGTGTTGACCCACTTCGAGTCAAAGCCCGTGAGCATCTGGTCGACAACGATCAGAAGGTCCAGCTGCTTTTTCTCGTCTTCCTGTTCACGCTTCTTCTGTTCCGGTGACTTTTCTGCTTCCTCCTTTTTACTGAGCTGGATATGCCCGATGCCGATGTAATTGCCCTTGTGCGAGAGGCGGTCGGTAATATCGTCTTTCATCCGGCCGAACGTCGGAATGGTGAAATGCTGGCCATAGCGCTTGTTGTAGTCCGCGACGATATCTTTGAGGGCCTCTTCCTTCGTGATTGCTCCTTCGTTGTTGTCGATGTTCGGATCGAAAAGAGCCGTGACATCAAGCTCCGGCGCGAGTTCCTTAAAAAGCTGGTAGTACGCAATGGCCTCACGGATTGATGACGTGGCAAAAATCGCGTGGAAGCGGGCGGCCGTCGAGTGCGTCAAATGTTCGAAGTTATCGCGGATATCGCGGACGACCTCACGGCGGTACGTGTCGTCGTCGTACTGGCCGTGCGGCAGAAAATCCTCGATGCCACAGTGGTATTCGCCCGCCGCGTCCGTAAAGCCGGCCATCGGCACGGCCTGCGGATCCATGTAGTGGTTGTAAATCTCGCTCTTCTTTTTGTCGCCGCGCAGAGCCGCGTAGTCCCTGTACTTGGCCTTGGCCTTGTAGAAGGCGACGCGCTCGCGCACTTCGCGGTCCGGCCAGACCATGACGCGGATCGGATCGAAGCCTAGGACATTGCCGTCGCGGATGCCGTCGGCGAGGCTGTAGCGGTGCAGCTCCGAGCCGAAGATCTCAGCCGTCGTCGTGTCCTTCTTCGCATTCTCCTTCTGGATTGGCGTGCCCGTAAAGCCGAAGAACATGGCGTCCGGCAGCGTCTTCTTGATCGTGATGAGCATGTCACCAAAGGTCGAGCGGTGCGCCTCGTCGACGATGAAGACCACGCGCTTCTGGCGGATGGCCTCGATATCGGCGGCGTTCTCGTCGTTTTCCTCGATGCGGCTCATCTTCTGAATGGACGTGACAATCAGCTTGTCGTCCCGCTCGTCACTCTTGAGCTTCGTCAGCAGGTCCTTGGTATTGTCCGTACCTTGCACGCTTTCATTGTCGCCGGCAAAATTCTGGTACTCGGCGAGCGACTGCTTGCCGAGCTCGATGCGGTCCATGAGAAAGATAACCTTGTCGGCATCCTGTGAAGCCGCAATCAGCTGCGCCGACTTAAAGCTCGTCATCGTCTTGCCCGATCCCGTCGTGTGCCAGACGTAGCCGCCGAGCTGATCGCGGCCGCCCCAATCGGCCTTGGCCACGCGGTCGGAGATCTTCGCCGCCGCGTAATACTGGTAACTGCGCATGACCTTGAGGACGCCATCCGACTTATCCGCGACGGTGTAAAAGCCAATGAGCTGATGCGCCATCGGGATGGAGAGCAGGCGTTCGAGTACCTCACGCCAGTCATTTACCGGCGTATTGTCAGGGTAGCCCCAGTGGAAGGCGAACGCGGGCAAAAAGGGCTTGCCCTGTCCGACATTGGCCCAGTAGAGCGTTTCGTTTGGCGTCATGGCCACGAAGACCTGCACGAGCGACAAAATCCCACTGTAGACACCCTCGCTGGCGTATTTCTCAATCTGGTGATACGCCTGCATGACCGGCACGCCGCTGTTCTTGAGTTCGATATGGATAACCGGCATGCCGTTGATGAGAAGCAGGAGATCCGCCCGCCGGTCGCTGCTGAGCGCCGAGGGCGTCGGCAACTGCGGCTGCTCGACAATCTGGTACCGGCTTTTGCCCATGGCAATCTCCATGCGGTTGTAAATGGAAAGCGAGACGTCCTGCCCGAGGTGCAGCGGATCCGCGGGATTGTCGCGCTGGATGCTGATGGATCCGCCGTTGATGAAGCCATTGAGTGCCACAGGCGAATCCAGCTGGGCAATCTGTTCCATGATCTTCTGCATCTCCGTCTCCGAAAGCGGCACGTCATTGAGCTGGTCAATGCCGCGGTTGTTCCGAAAGAGAATATCCGCCCAGTTCGCCTCGAGCTCTGCGGGCGTCAGATTATGCAGCACCGTATGTTCCCAGCCGTACTGCTGGAGCCCCTTGATCACGGCCGCCTCGAACGCCGCCTCGTTCGGGAATGTCTCTTCTGTATCTGCCATATTCGATATCCTTTCGAAAAGTCAAAGTCAATTGCAAAACATCTGGCCGAGAAGGGCTTGCTTGACGTTTTGAAGCTTCTGGAGCTTGCGCTTGTGGGCGGAGATGATGTGGTCAATTTTTTTGAAATAATCTCCAATTTTCTTCTGTTCATCCATTGTAGGAATGCATATTTCAATACTCTCAACATCTCCTGCATTATAAGATGGTAATGCTCCAATTTGTACTAATGAGGTCAAGTCTATCGTCTCAAATAACATTTTTGTAAAATTTGCGTCAATAAGATTGGTATCCATAGAATATGCCATGGTGTTATTATCCAATAAGAATGGTACACGGCACAAACGTTTGCGATTCAGCAATACAGCTGCACCGACTTTTGCAAAGAAAATAGCAGGCACTTCAATGATTGGCTTCCATCCTTGACGGGTAATCTGGTTATCTGTTACATAGTTATTAGCTATAACCATTTCATGTTCATTTCCTGCATTACCCATATCAGATACCTTATAAAAGGGGATTCCTTCTTTACCACCTTGTTCTTCTTCTGGAAAGCCTACCCCCGAACGTGTCTTTCCTAGGTCTCCTAATTTATGTTGTTCCCAATCTTCCGTAAACCCAGCAAAGCGGATTTCAGGGACGCGCTGGCCCTTCTTGGGGAACATCTTGGCGAGCATGGCGACTTTGACTTCCTTGAGCTTCTTGAGCTTTCTGCCGCCTGCGTCAATGCGCTTGTCGAGCGTCTGCAGTAGAGCTCCAATTTTTTGCTGCTCAGCTTGTTTCGGCATCGCAATCGGCATTTCGTAAAACAAATCTGTTTTGATACTGAACCTGTCAGACCGCGCCCCCGAATCACCATTGAATTGCATGAATGAATGCCAGCGATTCGTTTTGAAGTAATACTCTAAAAAGGTATTGTCAACATCATGAGGACGAAACACCGTATAAAGTGGTGACATGACGCCATTTCTTCCTAACTTATTGCGGTTAATCGGTCCTACTGGTGCGGTAGCAGAAATGCGAGGATTATAAATGAAATCATTTGGATGAATCACATAATATCCGCCTACATTTGCTTCGTTAGTAATTTCATGATCGAAGAAATCCTCTTGGCTGATAATTCCTAATTCTGCTGAATTCGTAAATGTTTCATGCTCAGTTAAATTGGTATTTTTTTCGATAACTCTATTCGAGATCTCCCCTAATTGGTGTTCCTGCCAAGAGTCTGTAAAATCGACAAAACGAATAGCAGGGATATGTTGACTTTTCTTTTCCATCATTCGTCCCCCCTGAGCATGCTTGCAAGATCCTCGAGCCCCTGCCTGTCATAGGGATTGCCTTCCAGGTCCTGCAGCATATCGGCGAGACTTTCGCTGTCTTCTTCCATATCGCGTTCGATATCCGAGAGCGAGGCGTCGTATTTTTCCGTGAGCTGCTGCAGAGATTTGGCGAAGTCCTGCAAGCGTGCTTCCGGCAAGGCGAGGATGCCGCCCGTGAGCGGGGCGATCCATTTTTCATGCAGCAGGTGCTCGGTGTCTTCGTCGCTGAGGTTTTCGATGCATTCTATTGTCTTGCGTTCGAGCTCGACAGCGCGGGCTTTGATTTCTTTATCGAGTTCGGCCTTCTCGTCGAGATTCTGCATGGCCGTGCGCACGATGTAGGGCCAGTTGCCTTCGTCGAGCGGGGCATGCATGGCGAGGAAGTCGATATAGTCGTCAATCTCGGTTTTGTTGTAGGTGCCGCCCTTGTTGGTCTCCATCTCGTGCCATTTGACTTCCGGATGGTTCGCGACGAACGCGACTTTTTCTTTTTTGGCTTTCAGGTTCTTATAGGCGCAGAGGGCTTTGATCTCCGGCACGTCGATGTCCTCTCGCACGAGTTTCCATGTCTTCGTGAGGCCGCCTTTGGCAAACTTCGTGCGGTCGTCGCTGACGGCCTCGCTGTCGAGCTGCTCTTCGTCAAGGCTTTCGAGCAGTTCGCCGAGGGCAGCTTCGCAGGCTTCGCTGCGGCGCTTGGCATACTCGAGGGCAGCGAGGTCTTCGGGCAGCATTTCCTTCTGCACGAGCGGGAACGGCAGGATACGGCCTTCCCAGCCTTCCTGCACTTCGATTTCTTTGTTGTCCTTTTTCTTCAGGACCATGTGCGGCTGGACTGTGCGCACGGCGTCTTCTTCGTCGGTCTGAATCATTTCCAGATCGGTCGAGATGACTTTCCACGCGTCGTCAAGCTCCTGATAGGCATTGTAGGGGCTGATGAGCGGCATGCCAGAGAACCGCGCGAAAATGTCCTTGGCGATTGTCTCTTCCTCGCGGTCGATCTGGACACCTCGACGGTTCTTGACGATCTTCTGCTGCAGGGACTCGTCAAAGCCCTCAAAGCGGGCAGCGAGCTGATTTTTTAAAGCATCGGCGCTTGCATGTGCCTGCATGGCTTCGGCAATATCCGAAAACGGGCAGGTGCAGTACGCATCGTTTTTCTTGATGAATAATTCATCCTCGAGTTTTGGCAGGGCCTGCCATTCCTCGGCGAATTTGTCAAGCTCGGCCTGCGGGATCTCGCCGCGCATGACGCCGTAGAGGTCCCAGGCGGGCGGCTCTTCCGATGAGTCGACATAGCGCGGAATGTTGAGGTTGTAATCGTTCTGGCGAATCTCTTCCTTGCTGACGAGGCGCGCGTATTTCGGCGTGTCTTTTTTCGTCTTGTAGGTGTCGACAATGCGGCGAATGTCCGATGCGCGCAGCCTGTTTTTCTTGTCGGCCTTTTCAAAGCCCTTCGAAGCGTCGATGATCAGGACGTCCGAATCGACGCGCTGCTTTTTGAGCACCATGATGATTGTCGGAATCGACGTACCAAAGAAGATATCGGCCGGCAGTCCGATGACGGCTTCGATCTGATTCTGCTCGATGAGCGCCTTGCGGATGTTGTATTCCTCGTTGCCGCGGAACAGCACGCCGTGCGGCAGGACGATACAGAGAACGCCGTCCGGTTTCAGATGATAGAGATCGTGCAGCAGGAAGGCGTAGTCGGCCTTGCTTTTCGGCGCGAGGCCATAGCCGGCGTAGCGCGGGTCGTTCTCCTTGTTCTGCGGATCCCAGTTCTGCGAGTACGGCGGATTGCTGACGACGGCGTCCACGCGCACCATGCGGTACGTGGACTCACGGTTTTCTTCTGTATCGAAGTACGGCCAGTCGGATTCGAGCGTATCGCCGAGGCGGGCGGTGATGTTCTGCGCGTCGATGCCGCGCATGACAAGGTTCATGCGCGTGAGGTTGTAGGTGTTTTCTTTGAGCTCCTGCGCGTAGTATTTGATTTTGTCCGCGTTGCCCATTTCCTTGGCCACGGAGCGGCCGATGTTGATAAGCAAAGAGCCGGAGCCGCTCGTCGGGTCATAGATCTCGATGTTTTCGCGGCCGCGCAGGTTGCAGGCGACGATATCCGACATCAGGACGGACACCTCGTGCGGCGTGTAGAATTCGCCGGCCTTCTTGCCCGCGTTGGCGGCAAAGTTGCTGATGAGGTATTCATAGATGAAGCCCAGAACGTCGTAGTCCTGACGCTTGTTCATCGGGATCTTGTCAATGAGGCTCATCAGCGAGCGGATCGCCTTCGTCTGCGCGCCGGTCGAGTCACCGAGCTTTGAAAGGCCGCTGCTCAGCGAACGGAAGATGCCTTCAAAGACGTGATGCTTCTTCTTGTCTTCCGTCGAAGCGTCCGCCCCCATGACGGGCACGAGCAGGCGCGTGAAAGCAGACAGCGCATCGCGGACGTTCTTGACGCTGAAATCTTTGTCGTCGCGCCAGGTTGAAAAAAGATTGTCATAGCCGATAAAGTAGCCAAGATCGCGCTGCGTGTATAAGAGTGTATCCGCATCCAGCTCGGCTTCCGTCATGTGCTGAATCTCTTCCTCCGAAAGCCCCAGCTCTCGCCAGCGGGCCAGCTCCTTCTCCGAAAGAAACTTATAAAACATAAAGCCGAGGATGTAATCCTTGTATTCATTCGCCTCAATGCGGGACCGCAAATTATTCGCGGTCTGGAAAATCTGATTTGCTAACTGCTGCTTATTCACCGAAAATCCCCCAAAGCCAAAGAATATATACTTTTATGCGAGCGCTCAAGCCTATCTGTATCAAAAAAAGCCGTCGCACGATATTTTCCGTCCGTGCGACAGCTCCTTTCTTTCCGCTTTCATTTGCGGATGAGTTCTAGTGCGAGCTCGGCGTTTTTGGCGGCGAGGTCGCGGAGACGCGCCATGAGCGGCGCGTTCTTCTGCTGGAAGGTCTCTTTATCCTGCCAGCGCCGGCGGATGTCCTGCATGAGGTCATCGACGGTGATGGCCTCGAGGCGGCCGGCCGGGCGCTCGCCGATGGAGGCGAGAAACCGGTCGATCTTCGGGTCGTAGGAGATGCCGATCATCGGCACGCCCATGACGCCGGAGAAGATCAGCGCGTGCAGGCGGATGGCCAGCATCAGATCCATGTTGCCGACGAGGGACAGGAACTCGGTCGTCGTGTATTCGTCTTGGAGCACGGTCGCCTTTTCCTGCATGCGCGAAGCGATGGATTCCGCGGCCTTGACGTCCTCGGGGTACTGCATGGGCAGGAACACGACGCGCGCGCCGAGCTCGCGGACTGCCTGGTCGGCAGCCTTCGCGATGACGTCCTTGTAATGTGTCCGCCCCTGCCAGTCGCGCGCCGAGATGCCGAGCACGGGCTTTGCGCCGTCCGCATGATAGGCCTTAAAGATGGCGCGGCCGAGCTCTTTGCCGACCGGATGGATGGCGAGCACGGGATCCGCCGTGCAGGTGATCGGCGGCTTCGTGATGCCGAGGTTCTCGAGCTCCTCGAGGGAGCCCTCGTCGCGCACGGTGATGCGGTCGACGCGGTTCCCGAGCCAGCGCATCATGCGGCGCGGCAGGTTGCCGACAATCGGGCCGATGCCCTGCGCGTAGAGCATGACCTTCGTGCCGAGCGTATGCGCCATGGCGATGATCGTCATATAGTAGTACAGGCTGCGCTTGCTCGTCACGTTCTGGAGCAGGCTGCCGCCGCCGCTGATCAGCAGGTCGGCATGCCGGATGGCCCGCGCAATCGCGGGGAAGTCCAGCCAGCCGACGGCTTCGACGCCGTGCCGCTTTCTCGTGTCCGCCGGATCAGACGAAATCACCGTGATATGCAGTTCTGGATCGAGATCTCCGAGCACCTCGAGCATCGCCGCGAGCATTGCCTCGTCACCGGCGTTTTTCGAGCCGTAGTACCCGGATACGACTATGCTGCTCATGAATTCGCCTTACTCTCCTTTTTCATCAGTCGGATGGGACGCATCGGCACGCGCCATGATGGCCTGCCAGATCTCGACGAGCACCATGCAGACGGCGCCGATGATGCCGCCGAGCACGATGCCGCCGATGCCGCGCATGAACGACATG
>Ga0256406_1007276_pt1 | contig 10601 bp, 6 predicted proteins | sample RumenRJG_03DNA_FD_185986 | JGI IMG/M metagenome (GOLD analysis project Ga0256406, IMG submission 185986) | Bovine rumen microbial communities from Lethbridge, Alberta, Canada - RJG_03 | ecosystem: Host-associated > Mammals > Digestive system > Stomach > Rumen | place: Canada: Alberta | collected...
TTGGCACACTAACCGTCCGCGTAACCTTCAACCAAATTATCGGTGGCAATGCCACCTGCAACCTGACTCTAACGGGACCAGTCGGACAAAAATACACCGACACCGCCAAGGTTGTTAACGACCCTCAATCCGCCTCTTGCTACGGCTGGGACATCCCCGCGAGCAAACTTGGCCAAACTAGCGGTCATTGGAAAGCAAGCGTCAGCGTCACCGGCGGCGATAAATCGGGAACTATTACAGGGGAAGGTAGCCTATAATGCTTAAAATCAACAATATTAAGAAATCTCGTTTATTTATTGCCGGAGCGCTGACTATCTGCGGTGTCGTTGGCGGGCTATGGTCATATCACACACTGAAAGAGGTCAACCCCGCTAAGGCAACCCTGGCTGGTTTTGAAGCGGGCAATCTAATGAGTGATACCATCATGAGCAACTACAACTCCATGACGGAGCAGCAGATTTGGGACTTTTTGCATCAGCACGGCAACTGCAATGACCGCAATACTTACAAAGCTAGTCAATATCCGAGCTTAAAATACCACATTAAGGATGGTCATTTTGTCTGTATGGCTGACGAGACCTTTGACGGTGAAACCACTTCTCATATTATCTGGCAAGCCGCCCAAGACTACCACATTAATCCGCAAGTTCTAATTGTAGTCTTACAAAAAGAACAGAATCTAGTACTGGACAGTTGGCCTAACGACCACCAATACCGCAGCGCCACTGGCTTTGGCTGCCCAGACACTGCCGCCTGTGATAGTCAATACTTCGGCTTTCGCAATCAGGTACGTCAAGCCGCCAATATGTTTAGAGATGTCTTAAACGGTGGCTGGAGCAACTATCCTGCCTATAAAACATCATTTATCCATTACCATCCGAATAGCGGTTGCGGCGGTCAGAATATCTATATTGCTAACCGAGCAACTTCAGCTCTCTACCGCTATACGCCGTATATTCCTAACCAAGCCGCCCTTAACGCCGGCAAGGGCACGGGCGACAGCTGCAGTAGCTACGGCAATCGCAACTTCTACAACTACTTTACAGAGTGGTTTGGCGATAGCCGACAAATAGCCGTCAGCAACGTAAGTATCCCCAGTGGAGTTTATAATATCTACAGTGGCAATGAGTATCTCGACGTTAGCGGTAACCGATTTTGGTTAGACAGCTCTAATGTACAACTATGGAATCACACATTCGCCGAAGGACAAAAGTGGCAAATTGATCGACTATCAAACGGACTATATTCAATCCGTGTAGCAGGCACCAATAAATATCTTGACGTTTCCGGAGCTGGCACTTCTGATGGTTCGAACGTGCAAATATACGCTGGGAATGGCACATGCGCTCAACAGTGGGCCATTCAAAAAAATGGTGATGGATATCGGCTTGTTTCCGCCTGCAGCGGTAAATCGCTCGATATCACTGGAAATCGCGTAGCAAACGGTACGAATATAGAAATCTGGACGAGTCATGATGGCGATGCGCAGCGTTTTCAGATTAGTCGTGTAATGCCAAATGGAGTTTATAAATTAACAGTCGGAAACAACGAGTATCTCGACGTTAGCGGTAACCGCATTTGGGACACAGGGCGCAATGTACAGCTATGGTCATCAACCTATGCTCAGGGGCAGCGGTGGCGTGTTACGCAACTAGCTAACGGCAATTACAGCCTACGGGTTGATGGCACTAATAGTTATCTAGACGTCAGTAGCGCCAGCATAAATAACGGCGCCAATGTTCAGATATGGCCAGGGAACGACACATGTGCTCAGCAATGGAAGTTCACCTGGCGCGACAACGGCTTAACTTTGCAATCAGGCTGTAGCGATAAGGTTCTCGACGTTAGTGGCAACCGCATCGTCAATGGTCGCAACGTTCAAATCTGGCAGACAACTGGCGCCCAAGGCCAGCATTGGAATCTTATCGCACAATAGAAGTCTTACTGATATAGTATTAGTATGAACAGTCTAGTATACAAAATTCGCCAGAAGATGGCGCCGTCCAAACACCACTTTGACGCAAAGATAGATGAAGCCGATCGAAAACTAGACTATCTAAATAGTGTCATAAGCGACGATAGCAGCGAGAATAATCAGTTCAGTGCTTTATTTGATCGTATAGATATGTACAATATCTCACAGCTGAAAATTTCCCGCCCTAATCTTAGTGATAGAGATGCCAAGATCATGCTGTTTAGAAACCTGCCCGCCGCAACTGGCGATATGGCGTTATACCAAAGTGCCAACTCGAAATTATTACATGAATTGGACAAAATTTGTCGAGACAACAATCTGCATTATTGGATGTGGGCAGGCTCGGCCATTGCCGTCGAAGCACGTGGCACAGCTATCCCTTGGGATGACGACGTTGACGTCTGCATTATGCGTGATGATCTAAAGAAATTAATTTCGGCCACAAAGGGCAATTCTAGTTATGGAGTTACCATTTGCTATGATTATCGTGCTAAGAACATCCAATATCGGTTCGTTAGTCGCAACAGGAATATCCTAAACTTCATTGATTTAGTTGCTTGCGACTATGCCACTGAGTATACGCCAGAAGGTGATGCTCAATATAAAGCTCTAAAGCGAAATATCATTCACGAATTCGAGGTTGCCCCCGAGCTAGAAGGCTGGCGCAGAGAAAACTTTATCTATAACGAGAAAGACAACGTCACGCTCCCCCAACGGTCGCATCGAACTAGTGGTGCTATCGACAGCAATGAAGCTCAGGCTATCAACACTATCTATACCAAATACCACGAGATATCAATCAAACAAGGACTACTGACCAACGACCAAAACAAATCTAATGCCATTGCTTACGGTCTAGATGGGCTATTTAATTTTCCCAAGCGTCAAGACATCTGGGATAAATCAATTATATTTCCGCTGGCCGACAAGAAGTACGATGACTTTAGCGTTATGGCTGCTTGCAACAATAGGACTTTTTGTGATATCTGCTATAGTAATTGGCCCTATATTCCGCATCTCATCAAGTACGGCGAGCATTCATTGAATCAGCTCGATTTGCATCCCGAATACCGCAAGGCACTTATAGAATTCGTAAGCCAATAGTCTATAACAACTTCTTCGATGCCCCATAGAACTGAGACCACGAGTAATCTTGGCTCACTTTGTCGTAGGCTTTCTCCGAAAGCCTTTCCCTTAACTTATCGTCGTTAAGCAGTCTCTTAATAGCTTTTACGTAACCCTCTACGTCTAATGGATCTTCAACCACTAAGCCCGTCTCGCCATCGTCAATAAAATCTTTAACGCCACCTGCATTACTAGTGACGATTGGCAAGCCACACGCAGCAATTTCTAGCACAATATTCGGCATACCGTCGATAAGCGACGTATAGACAAATGCATCGTAGTCTTCGATCGGTAATTTATTGATATCATTGAACCCACCACGATATTTAATATTGCTAGCCGTAAATATCTTGTCTGGTTCGTAGCCTCTTTCTGCACGCCCATAAATATCGAACTGAACCTCTGGCATTTTTCTCGCAATTTCGTCTAGAATGGATGGGTTTTTCTGAGCACATAGCCGGCTCGCCCATAGGACTTTGTTCTTTCGTCTTACATCAAAGCGATTATCGCTCGTAACCTCCACTGGCTGGTGTAAAACGTGTATTTTGGTCGGATTGAAGCCAAAATCTTTCACAATTCTCTGTTTATTTACGCTATTGTCAGTAAAGATATTGCTAACTACATCATCAATACTATCGCAAAAAGGATCGGCATAGTCGATACGCCCTCGACAATTTGTTCCGCGCAAAACGTCATAGCAGAATAATGACGCATCCAGTCTAAAGTTGCCTTTCACTAGAGCCTTATGGTAGCCCGCCCATTCATAACCATAGCGTGAATTAACAATATGTACTACCTTAGGACGAAGCTGAACTATCAAGGTAGTAAACAGTTTATTTTTGTTAACGTCGCTTAGCTTCTCCACATAGTTGCCGAATTCGAGCAAATCTACATCCTTTGGCAGCTTATTACGCCATATGTTATTTTTCTTTAACGTTGTAATAATTGTTATTTTTGCATCGGGATTATTCTTTAATATAGATTTCGCATAGTTGATGATAACCTTGTCCGCACCACCCGATATTAGCCATGGTGCAATTATAATATAATCGGCATTATCGTGCGTCGCCTGTTTTGATAACTTAATGTAGGCATTAGAAATCTCATGATTGTCCTGCGGCCTATGCTCATCAGTTCTAGAAAGCCGCTTCTTTGTGGGATATATCCCTGTCTCGATATGTGATATGTTTTTCCATTCTTGCAATACACACGGCGGTATTTCCACCCAATGTTTACCGACCAACTGTTTACCAGTAATAGCTTTAGCGGCGTTGGCAATCGGCGTTAAGATAGCGTTACCAACCTTGTTATCCCTGATACGAATATATGCATTTTTGAATCTATTCGATACTGTAATCGCACCAGAATCTGCATCATTGACACTTCGATGCCTCTTTATATTAGAGAAATCAAAAAGCGACACATATGGAATAGTTACACTACTCCCCTTCTGTTGGGCAAGCATTGATGTTTCTTCTTTGCGATAAAAATAGACCGAGTCTTTTACTACATCATGAGCAATCCCGTCGCTAGTCGTTTGAACATTGAATGCATAATCTTCATATCCGTAGCCGTCTTTAGCGACTATGTACGGATGAGACAAAAAGACTTCTCGCAGTCCAAAGGCGGCTGAGATATAGCGATTGCAATCCAGGAACGCACAGCCAATATCTGTTTGCGAGCCCTTTAGTGGTAGCATACGCCATAACGAATAACGTTCATCATTATAAAATGATAAGCAGTATTCCGGATGAAGAACAATTGACTTAGTAGAACTTTTTAGCTTCTTTAGCCCCTCAATGAAGTAGCCCGGAGACACAAGATCACCGGCATCTATGTTAGCTACGTACTTTCCGCGCGCCTCTTTAATGGCTGCATTGCGCGACAGCCCTAGATCGCCGAAGTTATTGTGGATAACCCTTATCTCGTCAGGATAATTAGTCGTAAAACGCTCTATATATTGGTCTGTATCATCTGACACATTATCGACATGAAGAATTACCTCACATGTTTTACCATTGTCACGAACTATATTAGCGGCTTCTATAATATTTCGTATGGTCTTATGAAGTTCTATACCCTCGGCATGTGCCGTAACAATTATGCTTAGGTCCAGTTCATTGTTCTCTCGTTTCATTAATATAATTTTACCATATCTCAACTCTCGCTATATGATACAATATGGTTATGGTTAAGCTTAGGCTAAGGATTGTTGAAACCTTTGGGCAAGACTATAAGATTATCTTTGGTTGTTTCATCGTCTCTGTTCTTTTCTTTGGCATCTTTGCATATCCCAATTTTGCAACCGATACCTATTTTGATGCCACGGAGACAACGGGGGAAGTAGTAAAGGTATTCCTTCAGAATGGAAGACTTTTTACTGCCGCTTTTGCAGCCATATTTAAAGGGGTGCTAGGGCTCGGCATAGCATGGCAATTACGTATTAGCTACTCAATCGCAATAGTTGTAACAACATTGTCTATCTATACAGTTTACAAAATACTATGCAATCTAGTACGAACCACAAAAAGTATCTCGAAAAGTGCCTCGATCGGCATACTCTTAGTGGCGGCCATAATAATTATTAACCCGTTTTATATCGAATATTACGCCTTTTATGAGCAAGGTATTATGTGTTTAGGCGTTTTACTCTCGGCACTAGCAGCACTCTCGTTTAGCCATTTTTTAACTTCAAAAAGCAAGAGCTACCTTGTGTTATGCTTGACTTTTAACGCGCTGTCGCTCCTATGCTATCAAGGGTGCTATGGCACTTTTCTGGTTTTAGCCTGTTTTGTTATAACATCCAAAACCGACAACACAAAAGATCTACTTAAGTACGTTGTTTTCTCGGGGATATGCTACGGCATGCCTGCACTTATCGAAATAATCGTCATAAAGATGATAGGCAATTCTCGCGCAGCATCACACTTTGATTTGTTTGATAGCCTACAAACAATTATTAGCCGCAGGAATGGAACGTTTAACTTCCATAATATCCTGATCCCTCATTTTCTTCTTATTCTTATAACTTTATTAACCTTTATTGTTACTATTGAATGCACTATAGCAAAAAGCTATCACAAACTTTGGAAATTTCTTTTAAGGGCTGCTTTTATCTTTGCGATCTGCCTACTAGCTGCTCTAGTTCCAATATTAGCTGAGAATACAAACGCAATTAATTTGGCGCCACGTGTCGTATATCCATTTGGCACTGTTATTGGATTATGGCTGGCCACAACATATATAATATGCAGTAATAGACGTTCAATTCTGGCAATTATAGCCACGACCGTCGCCATATTAATTATAGAATGGTACCGTTTTAACTCCATTGCCGTCGGTCGTCAGCAAGCAAATGCACTCGATAGGTATAAAGTCTCTCAGATACAGAATGAAATCACTTCCTACGAAACGGCGTATAATAGACAGATTAAGCAGATTTCGTTTGTTATTACAAATTCGCCAGGAGACCCATATCCAATTAACAATCTAGCTGGGATTAATTTATCAGCATTTCGTACCAACTGGAGTGATGCTGCAATTATTAATCTATATACAGGCAGGCACTACAAGCGAGTTAAGGCGACTAACGAGCAGGCAGACCACTGCTTGCAACACGCAAAGCCGATTTTTACCGCCGACCAAATCAAATTCGATGGCGATAAAGCTATAATCTGTTCATACTAGAGTAGATAAATGAGCGCCGATACACTAAGGTTCCGGCGCTCATTTATTAGTTCTTTACCATCTACCGTATTTAACTTCGTGTTCTATCTCGGCAGCTTCGGTATTCTCTTGCGTTAATCCTTTCATGTAGGCAATCGCCCGATACTTCGGTGACAGGTGTGTTCCGAGCCAATATAGTCGCCCCTTCAAATACTTCTTGCGGCTATCCTTTTGGTATTCGCTCCACGTTCGATTCATAAATTCGTTTGCCAGCCATGCGTCTTCGCGGTCAAAGTATTTAAACATAAAGTGTTTGTCATCTTTCAGTGGCTTAAATATCTTCTGGCACTGCTTAAAGTACTCTTCCTTATACTCATCACTGATTACATAGAAGAAACCCATATTGGCATAGATCGCTTGCGCAAAGAAAGCTTCCTTCAACTCGTCATAGTAGCCGCTATCTCGCAAAATATCATATGAACGCAAAGTGTTCTGCGTCATCAATAGTAGCTTTTTACCTTTTTGACTAGTTGAATTGCCTTGCGCTGGATCATTACGCCAATGGACTAACGGTTTCTTAACAACCGAAATGCGCTTGGCCTTGGTCATAGTTTCAACCATGAAAGGGAAGTCCTGATAACTAGCGCCCGCCGTATCGGCTAATTTGATTTTCTTTACAAAATCTGCCCGATAAATGCATGACCAGATAGATGCATGGAACGCAATTATCTGTGGGAAGTCTGTTATATGAAAGGCACCGTCCGGCGCGTCATCTAGATCAATCATTCGCTTACGGTTCGTGAAGCGCCAATTGCGCTTGCTGCCTACTATCGTCGAATTATATAGATAGAACTCACCCTTGGTTATATCTGTATCGTATTTCTTCGCATCGTTATAAAGTAGTTCGTACATATCTGGCTCAATCCAGTCATCCGACTCGATAATGCCAATATATTCGCCCTTAGCAATTGAAATACCGTAGTTAACCGCCTTGCTATAGCCACCATTTTCCTTATGGATAGGCACTACCCGTTTATCCTTCTTGGCATAGTTATCGATAATTTTGCCCGATCCATCCGGTGAGCCGTCATCGACTAGAATAACTTCAATATCCTTTAATGTCTGCCCCAGAATACTATCAACGCACTCGCGTAGGTATTTCTCTACATTATAGATCGGCACGACAATAGACACCTTAGGTCTGACAATTACCTTCTTCTCAGCCTTCTCACTCACGTTAACCTCCTATTATTTTCTCTTACTATACCACATGGCGGTGCCTTATATGTTATAATTATCATATGAGACTGAAAGCAAAAAATAAAATCAATGATTTTTTGCCTACGTTTACATATTTTGCTTTTTGGCTGCTGTTCGCCGCTTTTGCAGCTGGCTATTCAAACGCTAAGGTGCCAGAGATTGTTTTCTTCGCTATAGCTGCAATGGCTGCATTCTATTATTCCAAGCTAGAGATAAAAAATAACCGCCTCATTACACCCGTTAAAAAATCAAGGTTAGCTCTATCCATTCTGCTGAGCGCAGTCTTTGCTCTATTCTATGTTGTCGGCAAACATATTCATGTAACCAATACTTATAGTGGAACAATGCTTGATAACTATCTAACTCGGTATACTTTTATTGACGTATTAGCATTTATTATTCTAGGTGCAGGAACGACAATTCTACTGACTAAGCTTTTTTCTGGCATTAGGACAGGCCAGATTAATCTTTCGACAGAGAAGATTAATCCTAGGCATATTTTGATGGGCGCCTTCATTTTTGCTATTCCATCCATAGTATATCTTGTAATTTATTATCCTGGATTTATTTTTCCAGATTCCGCCTCTAGCATAGATCAAGCACTCGGTCTTGCGCCTCTCGACAATCATTTTCCTATATTTTTTACGCTTTTTATTAGATTATGTTTTAAGTTATCCTCGCTACTTGGCCACGGCGCGCAATTTGGATGTGTCATTTTTATACTAGTCCAAATCGTAATTTACGCAGTAACTGCATCCTATATCGTTAATTGGCTCCGAGTTCGCTTCCATCTATGCAATTGGGGGGCAGTAATTGCAGCCATTTATTTCCTCATGCCATATTTTGCGGCTAGCAATATTATGCTTCGAACCGATGGCATTTTCTCTTGCATGATAGCGCTCATGATGCCACTAACGATCGACTACTTTTATGGTGATAAATCTACTAATAAGCAGAGGATGCTGCTGATCGCCTTATTCGCTATTAGTGTAATTGCCATTATCTGGCGCAATAACGGCATCTACGTTGTAGCCTTTAGCACCGTCGTTTCGCTGCTATATTCATTAGTTAGCAGGTATAAAAAAGCATTCCTCTATGCATACACTGGCCTGCTAGCAGTCATCGCCGGCCTAATACTTATAGGACCAGTCGAAAATGCTCTCAATGTTGGAAAAGGTGACAGTAAAGTTGAGTCATACGGCGTGTTTATTAATCAAATGGCCCGCGTAGTTGCCTATAATGGCGATATGACAAAGTCCGATCGCGAGTATATGAATCGTCTCTTACCTATCGACGAATATAAGGGCAAATACCGTCCATCGGCTGTTGACCTGCTTAAGTGGGACAAGTATTTCGATAAAAGTGTGCTCGAGCACGACTTTTGGAAACACTACTTCTCTATGCTCATCCGCAATCCGCGGGGTTATTTCGAAGCGTGGGTAATGAATGTGCATGGCTATTTATGTATTAATATATCCGACATCAATGACGACAGGGGAACTGTATCAATAGGAAATCTTACTGATGAAAGCAGCCACAATAGGCTGTTATCTAGAGGAATAAAAGTTATCGACGCCGAGAAAAGCTCTGATGCTCTCTCGTGGCGCATCTTTAATTATTCTGTTTGGGACGTACCCGGAAGTTGGATTGCTTATCTCATGATCATACTAGCCGCCGCCATCATTCTTTCAAATAGAACTGACCATGCTCTATTACTATCCTTCGTGCCTATTATTGCCATCTGGGGAACAATGCTAGTCGCCGCCCCGACCCGATATTGGGCACGATATATTTATTCTATGCAGCTCGTCGTACCAATTATCTTGGCTCTATGCACTAAGATAATTAGCTGGAGAAAATTAATTAAACAAGGATGATAGAATAATAGTATGACTGAAATGAGCCCAAAGAAAATTGCGGTTTTAATCCCCTGTTACAACGAAGCGCAAACTGTTGCAAACGTTATAAGAGACTTCAGAAAGGCCTTACCAAATGCAGACATATACGTCTACGACAATAATTCAACAGATGACACAGACAAAAAAGCACTCAAGGAAGGTGCTATCGTGCGCTATGAACACAAACAAGGCAAAGGTCAGGTCGTCCGTCGCATGTTCCAAGAGATTGAAGCCGATTGCTATATACTCGTTGACGGTGACAGTACCTACTTCGGTAAAGACGCCAACAAAATGGTGCATGATGTACTCGTCGATGGGTATGATATGGTCGTTGGCGATCGTCTTTCGTCGAGTTACTTTACTGAGAATAAGAGGCATTTCCATAACTTTGGCAATGTCTTAGTTCGCTTCCTCATAAACCACACGTTTAAGAGTGATATACGTGACGTTATGACGGGATATAGAGCATTTTCGCGCCGTTTTGTTAAGACATTTCCTGTTTTATCACACGGCTTTGAGATTGAGACCGAAATGACGATCCATGCGTTAGATAAGAATATGGCCGTTAAGAATGAAGTTATTACCTATGCTGACCGCCCGGCTGGATCAAGCTCAAAACTCAATACCTTCGCCGATGGCGCTCGTGTTATTAAGACAATTATGCAATTCCAGTGTTG
>Ga0256406_1007279_pt1 | contig 10598 bp, 9 predicted proteins | sample RumenRJG_03DNA_FD_185986 | JGI IMG/M metagenome (GOLD analysis project Ga0256406, IMG submission 185986) | Bovine rumen microbial communities from Lethbridge, Alberta, Canada - RJG_03 | ecosystem: Host-associated > Mammals > Digestive system > Stomach > Rumen | place: Canada: Alberta | collected...
AAACTCTTTGTGATGCCGCCCGATGTCTGTACTGCAATGTACATCGAGTCTGTTACTGGCTGACCGTCAGCATCAGTAGTTTTACACTCATAGCGATAAATCGCCGTAAACTTCGACACGCCAATCGAGTCTCTCTGTGCCTGCGCTGCTATCGTCAGCGCCAAGGCCATCATGGTTACTAAAATCTTTTTCATTGTTTTTGATGTTTTATTGGGGGTATTACTATTTCTGTTTGTCTTTTTCTGTGAAGTCCAACAGTTCCTTCAATTCCTCTTGGTTGAACTTTTCCCTGTAGATCATATAGTGGAGATCATAACAGTGTTTCCACAGGAAACGACGGATGGATGCTTTTGTAATCATACTTTCTATATTTTGATGTAGTTGTTTTCTTGCTGAACGTCCGCGAAGCGCATTGAGGGGGTCTTGTAACCGTTACAGAGCACCTGCGGAGCAGATTGAGGCGGTCTTGTGTCCTCGCAGAAGGGACGCGGAGCGCAGGGAGGGGGCTTTGTCATCGCGCAGAAGCATCGCGGAGCAGTCCGTGGCGGTCTTGTGGCCTCGCAGTAGCGTCGCGGAGCGCTCCGTGGCGCTACTGTTTGGTTACAGGAGGCTCGCGAAGCCGAAAGTGTGACTGTCTATCGGCTACACGAGCCTCGCGGAGTGCATCGCGTAACTACTCCGGCGTGACGGGCGTCACCATTCCCGAGCTTTGCTCGCCTACCCGTAGCCTTTCGCCGCTGCCGTCGTCATCGCCACCCTCGTCGGGCTTCGGCTCGGGTTCCGGCTCGGGCTTGGGGTCGTCGCCGGAGGTCTTGCCGCTGCTGATGTAGTAGAGCTTGGCGCGCTCCTCGATGCCGAAGAGGGTCTGGATGAGCTGCGTCAGTTCGGCGGTGGGCTGCAGCACGGCCAGGGCGTTGAGCACATCGTAGGCCTGGCGGATGGCGGCGTCGGTGGCCTTGCGGGCATCGGCCAGCTCTCCCTTCACCTTCGCGCTCTCGTTGTCCACGCGCACGGCCACGAGGTTCAGCACCTTCACGGCCTGTTGACGGGCCTTCGCAATCCACGGCTCGATGCCCAGGGCGGCGAGGTCGTACTTGTCAGGCGTCTGCCACTCCTGCACCATGTTCACCGTCTTGCGGGCCTCGGCCTCGAAGCCGTCGTTGATCTGGAACTGGAAGTCCTTGAACACCTGCACGGCCACCTCGGCCTTGCGGCGCAGCGGCTCGGTCTCGGGCAGCAGCGTCAGGGCGTTGAGCATGGCGCGGATGGTGCTCATGTACTGGTCCTCCAGCCGGTCCTCGCGCTTCAGGTCGTCGCTGGCGAAGTCCTTGCCGCTGAAGCGCTTGAAGGCGATGTCCTCGGCCTGGCGCGCCGCGTGTACGGCGGTGGCGGCGTTGAGAAACATCGTGTTGTCGGTCTCGAAGGCCGCAAAGCGGTCGTCAATCTGTTGTGTCACGCCGTCGTGGTTGGCGTTCGACAGTCGAGCCAGATAGCTCGTCGTTAAAGTTTTCTGTGCCATAGTTCTATGATTGTTTTGGCGTTAGAAATTGTTGCGCTGACTTATCGTTGTCCCTCGTTAGCGGCTCCAGCGCATTTAAGTCGCCCCGAGGGTTATCGCCGTTCCCAAGAAAAGACCTCCCCGCCGCCCGTAGCTACTAAGCAAACGGGGAGGCACCAATCATAGAAACTGGCGTGTTTCTTCTATTTTGTTTTCCAAAACGTCGTGTGTCTTATGTGTCGCTTCATCCAATGCCAGACGTCTTCAAAGAACCAGCCGATGCGAGTCCAGAAAAGGGTCTGAATGCTGATGTACACCAGCATGACGATGAGAGCGATGAGCAGCACAACCAGGATAATGCCCATAACGATATTAGTTGTATCGTCTGTTGTCAGCTGATTGCCGTTGAACCAGCGCTGAAATGATTCGATAACGATTTCCATGTTCGTAATCCTATTTTTAAGTTTTGAGCCACAAAGTTAGGCAAAAAAGGGTGCTGAAACAGCATTTTTCAGTTTACAAACGGTTTACAAGTGATTTGTAAACTGAGTTTACAAGCAGTTTTCAGGGATTTTTCGTAATTTTGCAGCCGTTATGAGACAAATAGCTATAATTCTTTGCCTATTGATGGCGACACTGACTTCCTGCCAATCGGAGCATGAGCGGCAGGTGAAGATAATGAAAGACCTGTTAGAAGCCACGGACAATTACGATGCGATGCCCAACGATTCCAGCGCCCGCGCCGTGCTCTACTACATGGAGCGGCACGGCTCGCCTCGCGAACTACAGCAGGCATGGCGAATGATGGCGAAGATGTATAAACGGCATGGTTCCCTCTTCGGCGAGGACTTCGCCTACCAGATGGCTATCGACTGCGTAGACTCCACCAGCACCGACTTCGACACGCTGGCCGTGGCAGAAATACTTAGTGAATGGAGCGTGAACCAATCCTACTCTATGAATTATGACTACAGGCAAATCGCTGACAGTGCCAAAACCTTGGCAAAGGCAGCTGGTGACTCCGTGGCTTACTACCGCTATATGAGCTTGGGGGCGTTTGTTTCCATGGACATCTTCTATAGAACCCAACCGCATCCCGACTATGAGTCTTTTAGGCAATCACTGACTGATGCCGAAACAGCATCTAAGAAACTCTGGCAGATGGGGCATAAGGACTTGTCAGTCGATGCGTTCTTCCCCATTATAGCATTCTACAATAATGGCTCCAAGCCTGATTCCATTGCCAAGTGGCTCGACCGCTACGCCCGCTATACCCATCAGGACATTCGTCATGCTGAGTCAATGGCTGCCGTGGAGTACTTCCTGCAAAGAGGAGATTATTTCAAGTATCAGGAGCAGATAGACTCCGCACTCTTCTATTATCAGAAACTCGTCGACCAATCGAAGTACTATGTCAAGGGCATCGGCTACGGGCGCATATACAACATGTACAAAACGTTCAGTCAGGAGGACTCCACATATAAGTACCGCATACTATATAACGACTTATATGTCCACAACTATTTTAAGGTGCAGAAAGACAAGTTTTTGGAGAACGAAGACGAATGGCGGCAACGGAATGAGTTTATTGCAAACGAGCTGGAGTTGGAACACGAGCGCACCCTGCTTGTTTGTGGACTGTTGCTGCTCCTGGTATTTGCTTGTTTTGCGGCTTACCATCTCTATAAACTACGGCGCGAACACCGCGAGACGCTGGAACAAAACCGCGAATATGCCGAACTAATCAAGTCGCTCCAAATACGTGACAGTTCATCACTACTTGATACCGACATCGCCCGCCGCTTCCACGACCTTTCATCGCAGGACGCCCACCCAACAGCTGAAGAGTGGCAAGCCCTCCGCGACGAGATTGACCGTCAGCATCCCAAACTCTTCGCCACACTCCAGCAACAATATGCCGAACACCAGCCCGACCAGACCATGACCGAACAGGAGCGTCACGTCGTCGGCCTCCTCGCCATCCGTTGCAGCCCCCTCCAGATGTCCATCCTCCTCGTCTGCACCAAGAGCAACGTCAGCAACCTCCGTCGTCGTCTCTATCAGAAACTCACTGGCCACGACGGCTCCGGCACCGACCTGGATAACTACATTGCAGGGATGTGCGAGTGAAAAAAGCAAAAAAACCCTCGGCGATACCCAGAAAAACGGGTGCCGAGGGTGCAACTCTCAAAATAGTTTGATATATTTATCCTATTTTTGGCTCAGTATGATAGTTTTTGAGCCAAAATGTGTGTCATCCTTCTTTGCCGAAGGTGATTTGACTGCGTCTTATTCCTCCTTGCCAGACATAGTGCAAGCACGCTTGCCCTCTGCTCTTGCTTCGAACGTCATTTGCTTTGTGAGCAGCTCGCAAGAGGCTCGCAGGGAGCTCGCAAGGGGTGTCAGGTACCGATGGAGAGGATGAAGTCGTCCCACTCCTTGGCTCCGCCCTCGCGGCCGAATACTTTCTTGTAGAGTCGCTTGCGCAGGGAGCTGATGGTGTTGGCCTCGCGGGCCAGCACGGCGGCAATGTCCTTGGTGGGGATGCGGAGCTTGACGAGCAGACAGGTGTGGTACTCCACATCGGACATGGGATAGAGGCTCTGCAACTGGGTGGTGAAGCCGGGATAGACGGTGGCGAGGCTGCGCTCCACCTGCTGCCAGTCGGCATCCTTCATCAGCTGGCCGGTGGCCATGCGGCGCACGAGGGCGGTGTACTCGTCGGAGGCGAAGAAGGTGTCCTCGACCGACTTGGCGGCCTGGCGCACGGACGGCGCTCGGTTCTGCTGCACGTCGCGAATCTGCTGCAGCTGGAGTTGCATCTGACGGCGGCGGCGACGAGAGACGATGTAGTTGGCCGTGGCGGCGATGGCGATGAGGGCGACGGCCACGACGAGCCAATAGACGTAGTTGGTGAGCTGGCGCTCCTTGGCCGAGAGCATGTAGCGCGTGTTTTCGGCCTCGGGGCTGTCGGTCGCGCGGTCGAAGATGTCGCGGATGTCGGCGCCCCATTCGCTGTAGAGGCTGTCGGCACGTGAGAAGGTGTAGAGGATGCCCATGCGCTGGATGGTGATGGTGGAATCTGACGCACGGAGCGGATGCGGGTCGCCGTTTTCCAGATAGAGCCATTCGCCGCCGCCCTTGTCAACGAGCGTGACGGTGGTCGTGGCTGTCGGCTGGACGAGCAGACCCGTGGGCGTAGTCGCAATGTTGCACTCATAGAGAAGGTGCCGTTGGTCGTAGATGAGGCAGGTGGTGCCGTCGCCGCCGAGGGCATAGTCCTGCTCGGTGCCCGACGGGTACTCCACATGGCGCAGCACCCATGCGCCGGTGAGGTCGATGCCGTCGCGGGGCTGCTCCTGAGGGTCGGAACAGGCGCAGAGGGTCAGCAGCAGGAGGAGAAGAAGAGCGTGTTTCATACGTCGCGGACTCCTTTCTCACAATAGTGACTGTAGATTTGTGACTTGACTTGCTCTAAGCGGTAGGCCATGTAGTCGCGGCCCATCCGCTCCGCCGCCTGGCTCTGGCGGTAGTGCTCATCGAGGTCTGCACCATCGACGACATAGACGGTGCTGGACTTGTCGGCACGGATGGTGACGGGAGCGGCATCGCCATCGAGACAGTAGGGATAGCAGCCCACAAGGTCGCCCGCAGCGACGGTCTCGACGGTGCTCTCGCCACCTTCGTAATTTCGGACAAGGTAATGGAAACTGCCGCTCTCAATGTAACCAAAGAGGCGGGCAGCGGCTCCCTCGGCCTCAAAGATGTCGCCATGCGAGAAGTGCATGAGCCGACCATGGTGCAGACAGTAGTCGCGCAGATAGGCCAGGGCCTCAGAATAATGTGTTTTTTGTTTCATACGCTCATGATTTTGCAGTTTTTTGCCTACAAAGATTGTGCAAACTGAGAGCAGAAGAGCTCGCTCTTATGCCGAGGTGCAGCCAATCTTCGCAATCTTTCGATTGCAAAATAACAAAAAAAGGCGTAAAAAACAACTCGGCGAAGCCCGAAAACAGGTCGCCGAGGGTGCAACTCTAAAACTAGTTAAAGAAAAATCTGAAAAAAATGGCTCAAACCGTGATGATTTGAGCCAAAAACGTGTGTTATTTCTCTTTGCCGAAGGTGAGCCCCTTGCGGAGTGTGCTCAGATAGCTGGGCGTAATGTTGAGGAACGAGGCGATGTCCTTCAGCGAGAGCATCTGCACCACCTGCGGACAGCGGTCGATGAGCCGACGGTAGCGGCTGCGGGCGGTGTAGCGGTAGTGGTCGAGGTCGCGTCCATAGACCATCTTGAACAGGTTCTTCAGGATCTTCACGTCCATCTTCGCCATCTTCGGGTCGTTGTCGAACAGCGCCTGCAGCTCCTGTCCGCTGATGACGCGCACCTCCGACACGTCGCCGTCGAGACAATAGGGGAAGTCGGCCACGAACTCGCCCTCGAAGGCGAAGCCCGTGCAGTAGTCCTTGCCCTCCTCGTCGTTGTGCACCATGTACTTGAAGCATCCGCGCTCCACGTAGGCCACCCACTGCGCCGGCTCTCCCGCCTCCTCCAGCGTCTCGCCCCGCTCCATCACGCGCCGCTCCCCGTGCTCCATGCAGTACTCCCGCAGGAACTCCAGGTCCAGTCCCTCCTTGTAGGTGTTGAATTGCTTGTTTGGTGTCATTGCTGTCTTCATCTTTGCTTTTTACTCTTCAATTCTGAACAGTTTGCTGTGCTGAGACAGTTTCAGAACGATGTTCTGTTCTTGGTTCAGTTCGGCGGGCAGTTTGTCCCTAAGGATTGATGCAACATACTGGATCTCGATATGCTCGCTGGCCAGAGCACCAATCTGAAGAAGCTGGTTATCGTGTACAAGCTCTTTCCTGTCGTTCAAGATGAAATGCAAGCATGGTATTTGTTCGTCATCAGCAAACATGATGTATGCCATGTCAAAGCAGGTAATCTCACCTTGTTTTTTACCAGTGCTGAAGTTGTCTGTGGCGAAGGGGGCAAACTTGTAACAAGACTTGCCTTCTCGGTTTTTCACCAGACTGAATTCTATAGCATAGCTCTCATCATAGAGACGTTTGGAAACTGCTGAATAATAATGATTGAACTTGTCCAGCTGCTTCTGAATCAAATCCTGTTTGCTTTGCGAGAACAAGCCGCTATCAATGTCCTTCAGGATTTCTTCGTTCAGAGAGATGGCCTTTTCAACTTCTTCTATCTGTGCAATACGCTGTTCCAAGGAACCTTTCTCTTGATATTTCAAGTTTAGCTGAGCCACTAACTCGTCAAGCGCTTCGACTGAAGCGGACTGTTGCAGCCTCTCGGCCAGCATACGCTCCTTGACACGCAAGGAAGCAATTTCGGCGTTACAAGCAGAAATGGCATCCCTTATCTGGGGTAATTCGGCCGACACGAAAGCAGCCTTACGGCTAAGCATCTCATTGTGGTATGACACCAATTCCTCAAACGTGTGCTGAAGTTGCCCAATCATGGCTGAAGCCTGACGATAAATCAGTTCAAGTTGCTTGGTATCGACATCCGACTTCTGACTGTTCAGCTCCTCAACGGCTTCTTCTATCAGAGTGTGTCTCAGTTGCAGAGAACTCTGTTTTACAGCAAGCTCGCTCAGACTACCTTTGACCTTGTTGAGTTGTTCCAGATCATTCTCGAAGTCGGGATTCAGATGCAGTTCTTCTTTCTTCTTGTTAAGTTCATCGATCTCTCCCTCAACAATAGCCAGTTTGGAACGTAAGGCACTTTTGCTGGCAGTCTTTTCAAGACGACGCTTGTATTTGTAATCCGTTTTTAGCTTTTTATCAAGTTCCTGTCTGCGGTCGCCGTCGTCAAAGTTACAGCCAAACAGATACAAATGCAACGTTTCGTATTCCACATCTGAAGTATAGCGATTCAACGTCCTCAGTGTTTGCGTAAGACGTTCCTCGTCATATCTGAAATTATGGGAAATAATCTGTCGGAATGACGGTTTGGATGTTTCGACATTCCAAAGCGCCTTCTGTAACTCTGTCTCAAAGCTCTTCTTATCGACCTTCTGACCGTTAATCTCCATCAGGTTTCTTTTCCCGGAAAGGAAATTGCGCCTCACGATAACATCTTTTGCATTTGCGGAAAAACCGTCAGTCAGACACAGGGTTATCATGACTTCTGTGTTGATGAGGAAGTTTTTCACGTCCTCGTTAATGACTTTGGTACCTTCGGTTGCAGAATAAATCTTGCTTCCATCCATGCCGAAACAGAAGTCAATGAGTCGCAAAACGGTTGTCTTGCCGACGTTGTTTCCCGTTTCTTCATTTCCAGAAGGAGTTTCATCAACTATCAGGTTCAGCCCCTGATGAAAATCTATACGGCGAACCAAGCCATTGGTGTTCTCGATAATCAAATACTTTAAGAACATAATATTACCTCCTCATTTTGCATGGAAACACAGTTAATCAAATAAAGCCAATCCAGACAAAGCAGGAATATGGGGAATGAAAGAGCCTTGCTTTTGTTAACCTCACAGAACAAGTTAGCCAGAGAGATACGACGTTCTCTCTGAACTACTTTTAAGACAATTGCACCGTTGTAGTAGATGCTGTCTTCTGGGGCTATGTTGTCAGGCAAAAGCATATCTATTCGGGCTTTTCAAAAATCTTACACTTTACAAATGCATCGACCAGTACAATCTTTATGTTCATCATCAACTCTTCGCGTGTCAATGACTCATTGCATGTACCGTCTCCATCAACGATTTCATAAACTTTCTCCAAGAGTTTGTCGAACAAATCATCCCCTGAACTTTCCAAGGAAAGATTCAAGTAGAGGTCGTGGAGCGACGCAAGCACCGCTAAGCTCTTGTTCACTCCCAGTTTGTCATACTGCTTATAGATCTTGTCAACCAATACGCTATATACAGCATATTCGGTAACAATGGCCTTCCACTTGACCAATTTGTTCAAATCTATTTTCGGGATAAAATCGAATGGCTTGACATCAGGATTAACGGACACCTCGGCCAGACACTCTTCGGACAAGCAGTTAATGACGTATGTGATTACCGAAGGTCTGCGCTCCTCTGCAGTAGAGGGTAATATAGACTTTTCAAGGAATGATGCCAATTTTGCAATTGTATCTATATCCTTGGCCATTACATCCCTTAGGAGGCGTTTGTCATCATAACTATCAGCGTCAACATTAAAACTAATTCCATCCGGAACATCAAAGGTGGATTTCTTCAGATTGGAAATTCCTTTTGAGATGCAGACGAACTTAAATGTATAGCCGCTGTACTTCGGAAGTTCTATTTTGTTTAATGAGCTTTGCACTTTGGCTTTACTGTTATCTGACGAGACTTGAACAAATATTTTCGCGGTATTGTCGACCAAATCAATGGCTTTAATGTTTTGCTCAGCCACATTCGCATTCTGAAGATCCCAGCCATATATGGTGTTCAAAATAGTCTTGAACACGTCCTCAGACAAGACATTAGAATCAAGAAGATTGACTGCACTTTTCAATTTAACCTCGTTTGAAAGGATTGCCAATCTTAAGGAAATAATGTCAATATAACTGTTTAGTTCCATACGGAATTTGCTTTATTCTTCAATTTTTGCGTTGCAAAAATACTCATTTTTTTCCAAATGGCAAAAGAATTGCTGTTAATACTGGGATTATTGGTGCCAAATTACATCTTTTTTAGATAATTTGGATTCAAATAGACATTAAAACAGCAAAGAAAACCTCCCCGATGTCCGCTGCAGCGAAACAAACGAGGAGGCACGCTCATAGGAACTGGCGTTTTATCTTTTGCGTTATTAAAGCATTTCCTAATAAAAAACGCCCCGCCCTGGTTCGCTGGACTTCGGGAAGCGTGGCGGGTTCTGTTGGTGCAAAGATACGGCTTTTATTCGGATTGGCCAAACATTGTGATAAAATGTTTGTTTGAGAGCACATTTTTATGTCTTTTTTGCAGTTTTTTCTTAAACTAGTTTTAGAGTTGCACCCTTTACGGGCTGTTTGTAGGTTTCTTCGAACTCGTTTTGGCTTTGCTTGTTGTACCTTTGTGCCTTTTTGATGGGAATAGTCCCAAATAACCATCAAATCAATTACAACAATGAAACGATTATCATTGATTGCGTCAGCTCTGGCGGTGCTGGGGCTGTCGGCGTGTGAGAAAACGCTCGTGGATGACATTGCGGATGTCGGCAGCGGGCAAGTTGAGAACTCTGTGTTGCAGGTGAGAACGCGAGCGGGCGGCAGTCCGGACGACGAGGCGACGGTAACCTACCCTGTGACGGTGTATGTGTTCCAAGGTGATGAATGCCGGGCTGTGCAGACCATCGGCGACGAAGGGCAGGCACTGAACATTCCGCTTGTGGAAGGGACGTACTCGGTGTATGCGGTTGGCGGTGCGTCGGCCTTGGACTATGTACTGCCTGATGCTGACGATGCTACTGTAACGTCGGCAATTGCATTGTGTGAAGAACACGAACACGGCGACCTGATGGCGGCATCGGCCACGGCAATGCTCGTAGATGGCGGCACAAACACAGTTACATTGGGCATGACGAGGAAGACGATGCTCATTCAGGACGTGACTATCAAGAAGATTCCGACGGCGGCAACGGCGGTGAGCGTGACGATAGCCCCGCTATGGCAGTCGCTCACCGTAGGCGGTACGTATAGTACGATGAATGGAAGTAGCACCATCGCACTGACGAAGCAGGAGGATGGCCGGACATGGAAGAATGCCGCCAGTGTCTATTTGCTACCGCCAAGCAGTCAGCCCGCCAGCGTGAGTGTGAACATCACTATTGGTGGCATGACAAAGACCTATACCTATTCGTGCAGCGACCAGTTGGAGGCGGGATATAAGATCAATATCGACGGCACCTACACCGAAGCCGTTGGTGTCAACCTGACTGGAACCATCACGGGAGCAACATGGCTGGGGGAAAGGACTATCAGCTTCGAGTTCGATGAGAACGGCAGTAGTGCGGCTGATGATGGCAATGGTGGTGATAATGGGAATAACGACACTCCAGGCAACGCAGAAGGCTTCCCCGCTGTAGGCTCCACCTATCAGGGCTGCTACGTGCTGAAGTCCATTGTAGC
>Ga0256406_1007280_pt1 | contig 10598 bp, 9 predicted proteins | sample RumenRJG_03DNA_FD_185986 | JGI IMG/M metagenome (GOLD analysis project Ga0256406, IMG submission 185986) | Bovine rumen microbial communities from Lethbridge, Alberta, Canada - RJG_03 | ecosystem: Host-associated > Mammals > Digestive system > Stomach > Rumen | place: Canada: Alberta | collected...
TCACAGCAAGTGTTTTGCTGGTTTTGGTCAAAAAGAATATGAATGTCTGTCAACCCTTACCTATATGAGAATATTAACAGCATCATTCATTATAATTTAGGGTGACGCATTGACGAAGTCAGGAAATGAACGATTCATATTAAGCGATGCCGAGCTGACGATTCGTATTGAACGCACCGCAGTCCAAGCCCAATGCTGCCCGATGTTTCTCAGGCGGGCTAAAGTGTAACAACAGAATCAGCATTGACAAATTAAGTACTTTTATACGGCTACAATCAAATTATATCAGATAAAACAATTATCTTTGCCGTCATAATCGTAAATGAAGACAACAATGAAATATTTCATCATCAAGGACAATCAGCAGCAGGGTCCTTACTCTGTCTACGAGCTGAAGGATATGAATCTGCCTTCCGAGACCCTTGTATGGGCCGAGGGAATGACCGACTGGACCCCCGCATGGAAAGTGCAAGAGCTTCGCGACTGCCTCTATTCCAACGCTTCTCCCACTCCGCCTCCCTATAATCCGCAGCCGGCTCCTCCCGTACAACCTGCACCCGCAGAGCCCGTCCAGCCGCAACCAACCCCTATGCCGGCCCAGGTAAAGAAAAGTGTGTGGCCTGTGTATGTGGCAATCATCGCTGTGCTGATGCTCCTCATCATGGGCTTTTCGTGCCCCAGTCGCAGCGATCATCGCTCAGCCCTGAAGGACAAAATAGAGCTTCAGCGAGCCACCGATTTCTCTACGGGCGACAAGCTTATGGACATGATGATAAAGGCTTTCATGCGACAGTTCAACTCTAATACAGAGGGACTCAACGACGCCATTGACAGCACTGTCAGCTATCACAATTATCTCATCTTCTCGACTACTACTTTTGAGAACGATGGTCATCAAGAGCGCTCTTCACTCGGTCTCTTTGGACATGTGTTCACTTCCAACGAGGATGATTTCATGCAGGCTCTCGGCAAAAAAGAAGGCATCAGTGTGGAGCACAGCAGTTTTAGCACAAGCTCCAGCAGCAATTCCGACGGGCTGAACGATGAGGGCAATGACAGTCAGAGCGACGAGCAGCTGAACGACCAGTCGCGCGAGCAAGCTAAGAAGCTTGTCAATTCGGCCGCAGACCTTGTGAAACAGGAGGTGAAAGAGCAGACCGACAGTACAACCACCAAGGGAGTGGACAATGTCATCGACGAAATAGCGAACTTCTTCAAGAGCCTTTTCTAAGACTCCGGTGTCGGGCATCGAGAGCATCGGTGAAGTGTTTTTCTCCCATTACCTTTTATTATATTTGCAGAAGATGAGAAACCTTGTCATAGCTGTTTTCCTGATGCTTCTTGGAGCTACGGTCACATCGAGTGTACATAGCTACCGCATGACAGAGAGCACCATCGTCGAAGACCTCAACCAAGCCTTGGTGAAGACTGTGCTGACGCGCACTGAGCAATACATCACCCCCGACACCATCGTGGCCTACCGCAGCTTTCTCCGTGAGCAGGCTTTACGGCAGTATGCCGGTCTCTGCTATGCGTTGCCGGGTGAGAGGCGTCCCGCCATGTGCAGTTCCACCATGTATCTGAAGTCTGACGAAGGGAAGGTCTGTTTGAGAGGTTATGCCAACTGTTCCGCTGCCACGATTTTTGCACTCTCTGACCAGAGGCTCTCTCTGGTGCTGTCGTTGCTGACATTCATTTGGTTTTTCTTAGGGGTACGACGGATGGGGCTGCGCCGTGGAGCGTTGGCCGCTGTCAACGCAGGATGCGCTGCGGAAACTCCGCTCCACAGTCCTCTTGCAGGCAGACTCAGCTACGACGCATCTACGGGGAGCTTCTTTGTTGATGCCGACCATGAGATTCACTTCACGCCCATGCAAAGACAAATCATGGTGATGTTCGCCACTACAGCAGACCATACGCTGACAAAGAACGAAATCTGTCAGGCACTGTGGCCTCGCAAGGACGACCCCAACGAATCTCTCTATACCTTCATCAAACGGTTGAAGAAGACGCTTGCCGACAGTCATTGTCAGGCTTCTGTGGAGTCTGACCGTGGACGGGCCTACCGTCTGAGGTAATTGTCAGACAAATGTCAGTATTTCTTTTCGACCTCTTTTGTATCTAATCACTATCTTTGCGCCGTAACCAAATCGCGCAAGAACAGTGAGAACATTATTATTCCTCTTATTGATATCACTTCCCTTGGTGTCAGAGGCCCAGGACAAGGAAAAGCAGGTGGAACTGCAGGAAGTGGAAGTGAAGTCAGCCAAAGTCGTTGTGAAGCCCGACGGAAAGACAATCTATCCATCGGCGGCTCAAGTGAGTCATTCTGCCAATGTCTACGGACTGTTGGCTATGTTGCCTCTGAACGGGCTGAGGGTGAACGTCACTGGGAAAAACATAGACGTAGTGGCTGCCGACGGTGGGCTGCAAATCCGCATCAATGGTGTCAGGGCTGCGAAGGGCGACCTTCAATCGCTTGATGTTGCTACCATCCGTAGTGTTGAATTCACTGACAACGCCGGGGTGCGCTATGGCGACGGCATCAAGTATGTCATCAATATCGTGACACGTCGGAAGAAAGGCTATCAGCTTGGTGCAGAAGCTACGAATGCAGCTACGACGAGAGAGGGCGACAACAGTGCCTATGCCAAGATGAACAGTGGCAACAGCCAGTGGGGAGCTTATTACGACTTCGGCTATATGGATTACCGCCATAATGACTATCTCGAACGCGCCGACTACTCATTGCACGACGGCAGTGTGGAGACAGTGGAACGAAGGAAGCACGACGGACGCAGCCGCAACTTCAGCCACGACGTTCAACTGAGTTACAGCATCGCCGATACCCTTGGCAATGTGGTGCAAGCTTCCGTCGAAAGCCAGTTCTCACACTCACCCCTCCAACCTAACAGCATTTCAATTACTGGGCCCTATAACCAGATAGCAACCCAGTCGTCGCGGAGCCGCACTTTCTCTCCCGTACTCAACCTCTATGGCTCTAAGCATTTTGGCAGTCAGACCCTTACAGCCGATGTCACTGTCACCTACATACACAGCCGTGACTTTAGTGCGTACGACGAAGGCTCTCCTTATAACTACTGGGACCGGGGAAAAGTCTACTCGCTCTTTGCTGATGCTGTTTATGAGTATCGCATGCGACCTTTCACATTCTCTGCCGGTATCAATTATCAGCAGCGTTTTACGGACAATCTCTACACAGGTGACGTAGAGTCGGGCAGCAAGATGATTATGGGGCAGGTCTATGCCTTCACACAACTGGCCGGCCGTCTTTGGCACTTTAGCTATGTAGTAGGATTGGGCTACAACAATCTGCATTACCGTCAGGGGCAGGAAAGCTACGACCGACACTTCCTGCGACCGAAGTTTTCGTTGAAGTGGTCGCTCACCCACATGCTCTCGCTGTCCTACAGCCTTGAGATGTCGCAATGGATATCCCGCGTAGCCATGCTTAGCGACACCCGCATCAGAAAGAATGCACGCGAGTGGATTGTGGGCAACCCCAATCTAAAACAGCCCAAAAGGATTGAGCATACTTTGAAGTTGGATTATTCTTCAACGGCTGTCTACAATAGTCTGATGGCCTATTATCGTAGGAATCCCCATGCCAACATGGCCCTCTATACGCGTGAGGACGACCAGTTCTACTACACCCAGACCAATCAGCGGGGCATCAATGTGCTCGCACTCTCGGACTATCTGCAGTGGAATCTAATCCCCGATAAGTTGACAGTCAGTGCTTCGGCTGCCTTCTACCGAGACTATAATTATGGCGATGCTTACAAGCATCATTATTCCTCCTTCAGCACAGGGGCCACGGTGCAGTGTTTCCTTGGCAGATGGACGCTCACGGCAATGGGAGATAATGGCTTCCGGTGGTTAGAGGGCGAAAGCAAGGGCAAGCAACCTGCCACCTGCTCTTTCTCTGTGATGTATCAAACCGGGAACTGGAATTTCTGGCTTTCGGGGGATAATCTGTTCAATGCTCATCGAGTAAGTATGGAGAGTGAACTTATTAGTCGACAGTTGCATAAGCTGATGCAGTCGTCTACGGCCGACACATGCAACAAGCTTTCTGTTGGAATAAGCTGGAAACTCAGCCGGGGAAAGCATTTCAGCGAGGCCAAACGACGACTGAAGAAGCATGTGGAAACCGACACTGGACTATTGAAGTGAGTGTAGAATGGTGACAGATGAATTCACCAGTTAGGGAATTGCTCATGGCAGCCGGCAAGCAAGCACAGCCGTAGCCAGCAAGATTCAAAGAAAGCCCCACCTTTTAGAACCCTTTTCACAAAGGAAGTTCCGAAGGTGGGGAACGGCTGTTAATCAATAAAGAGAGAATCTTAGTTTCCTGCGTTGAGGTCGTGAATCTGGTCGATGATGGTCTGTCGGGTGCGCTGCTGTTCGCGATAGTTGCGCCAGGCTGCAATAACTCCGCATATCAGTCCTATGAAGGCCCCGATAATGCCTCCACGTGCAGCGTCTGTAAGGAAACTATCGTCATTGGGGACTTTCTGAATGAAGTCGGCGATGAACCATACAAACCATATTAAAAGCACGGGTATCTGAAGTGCCGTCTCCTTATCGCATATCTTCTTGGCATGCTGCAGGCGAATGGCTGTGTTGACTAGGTCGCCCGAGAGAAACGCTGCGTCCTTCATCTTATAAGTATAGGCATCGAAGATGATGCTTGCGATGTCGATGACCCAGATGGCGATAATCGGCCCCCATGAAAGATGGAAGAAATAGTTCATCAGAGGGAACCCGATGAGGATGATGGGGAGACAGACAAATTGCTGAAACTTCAGGAAGTTGTTGATACTGGAATAGCTGTTCTTCATCGACTCGCGCATGAGGCGCTTGTTCACGATGGTTTCCTTGTCGAGTTTTCCTTGCAGGATGGCCATTTGGCGGCGCATCTGCTCGAGCTCGTTGTTTTCTTGCGTAGTCATGATTCCTTGCTTTTATTTGTTAGACATCTGTTTGAGTTGTTCCTTGATTCGATAGAGCCTCACGGAGACATTCTTTGTTGATATTCCTACTACCAGCCCAATCTCCTCGTAGCTCATGTTCTCAAGCCAAAGCAGAACTATGGCGCGGTCGAAGGGCTGCAGGCAGGCTATGCGCTGGCGGAGCATCTGCACTTGGCGTGAGTCCTCATCAGAGTCCTCAAAGAGGTTGATGTCCATAGTCAGCGGTACCGTTTTTCTCCGTCGCTTCTTGCGGTCGGCAGAGATGCAGGTGTTCAAGCTCACCCGGTAGACCCATGTACGGAGGTCGCTGCGGCCCTCAAAGGAATTGTAACCCTTCCATAGGTTGATGAGCACTTCTTCGAAGAGATCACTTACCTCGGCTTCGTCTTTAGAGAACATGTAGCACACGGTGTAGATGGTGTTCTTGTGCTCTTTGACAAGCTTTGAGAATTGTTGTTCTGATAGTGGGACTTGTGCCATTGCTTTTTGTTTTTTCAACCGTTAGACGCAGGGTAATGGCGGAAAACTACAAGGAATCGAAGAAAAAAACACATTAACCCTGTTTGTTTGCGTCTAGCGGTTCAGCATGGATAAAAAACGAGAGACCCCATACTCCTTGTCCTCATCTGAAATCAGCTTTAGGTATCGTGGCTTTGTCGGTCGCTGATTTGCATGGTGAGAAGCAGAGTCTTGAAATCTCCCGTTGGATAGCCCCATGAAGTGTCATGGGAAATAATAATCTATTTTGCGTTCTCCTCCTTCAGAGCCTCACTTATCTTGGTGTGCAGTTCCTCGCAGAGCTCAGGGTTGTCCTTGAGCACCTTGATGGTTCCCGTACGGCCTTGTCCGAGCTTTGTACCATTATAGCTGAACCAGCTGCCGCTCTTCTGGATGATGTTGTGCTCGACACCGATGTCAAGTATCTCGCCCACCTTGTTAATACCTTCACCAAAGGTTATTTCGAACTCCACTTTACGGAACGGAGGTGCTACCTTATTCTTCACAACCTTCACGCGCACCATGTTGCCGATGGCATTGTCTCCATCCTTCACAGTAGTCGTTTTGCGGATATCGAGCCTCACACTGGCATAGAATTTCAGCGCATTGCCGCCGGTAGTGGTCTCAGGACTGCCGAACATCACGCCAATCTTCTCTCTGAGCTGATTGATGAAGATGCAGCAAGTGTTGGTCTTAGCAATAGAGGCAGTGAGTTTGCGCAGGGCCTGACTCATGAGCCGTGCTTGCAGGCCTACTTTGTTATCACCCATTGAGCCGTCGATTTCAGCCTTCGGAGTAAGAGCAGCCACAGAGTCGACTACGAGGATGTCGATGGCGCTGGAGCGGATAAGCTCATCGGCAATCTGCATAGCCTGCTCGCCATTGTCGGGCTGGCTTATCCACAGGTTGTCGACATCCACGCCCAAATGAGCTGCATAGAAGCGGTCGAAGGCATGCTCTGCATCAATAAAGGCAGCTATGCCACCTTGTTTCTGCGCTTCTGCTATGGCATGGATGGCCAGCGTTGTCTTTCCTGATGACTCAGGTCCGAAGATTTCTATCACGCGGCCACGGGGATAGCCGCCCACTCCGAGAGCTGCGTCGAGACCGATACTTCCTGTCGGAATTACTTCGACATCAGCGATGCGCTCGTCACCAAGCTTCATGATGGAGCCTTTGCCGAAGTCTTTTTCTATCTTCGACATGGCTGCCTGTAGGGCTTGCAGTTTCCCGGCATTCGGGTTAGCTGCTTCTGTATTTTCGTCTTTCTTTGCCATGTTGTCTTTGAATGTATGATTTGAATGATTGTATTCTTGTCAGTTTTAGAGCTCAAGGTCGCCGTCGAAGACCTCGTGCCAGGGCAGTCCCTGCTCAGCTACCACCTTGAGGAATGGATCGGGGTCGAAATCCTCTACATTCCACACTCCCGGCTTCCGCCAAAGTCCCTTTACGAACATCATGGCACCGGTCATGGCAGGGACGCCGGTAGTATAGCTCACGCCCTGCATACCCGTCTCTTCATAAGCGGCCTGGTGGCTGCAGTTGTTGTAGATGTAATAGGTGTGTTCCTTGCCGTCCTTGATGCCACGAATACGGCAACCAATGCTGGTCTCACCATCGTAGTTGGCTCCAAGGTCCTGCGGATTGGGCAGTACAGCCTTTAGGAATTGCAGCGGCACAATGTCCACCTTGACAGTCTTACCCGAGCCGTCGGCCAGGGGAGCCTCATAGGTGACGGGGTCGATACGAGCCATGCCAACATCCTGAATGACACGAAGATGAGTGAGATACTCTTGTCCGAAGGTCATCCAGAAACGTGCGCGGCGGATGGTTGGATAGTTTTTCACAAGGCTTTCAAGTTCTTCGTGATGCATGAGATAGCTTTCACGCGGGCCTATGTTGGGATAGGTAAGAGACTTATGAACCGACAGCGGGTCGGTCTCAATCCACTTTCCCTCCTCGTAGTAAAGTCCTTTCTGAGTAATTTCCCTGATGTTGATTTCCGGGTTGAAGTTGGTAGCGAAGGCCTTGTGATGGTTGCCGGCATTGCAGTCGACGATGTCGAGCGATGTAATCTCGTCGAAGACATGCTTAGCAGCATAGGCCGTGTAGACGCCGCTCACACCGGGATCGAAGCCGCATCCGAGGATGGCCGTGAGCCCAGCTTTCTCGAAGCGGTCTTTGTAAGCCCACTGCCAGCTGTATTCGAAGTGGGCTTCGTCCTTGGGCTCGTAGTTGGCAGTATCGAGGTAGTTGCAACCGCAGGCGAGACATGCGTCCATGATGGTGAGGTCCTGGTAGGGAAGAGCCAGGTTGATGACAAGCTCAGGCTTATAGCTGTCGAAGAGTTTTGTGAGCTGGCCCACATCGTCGGCATCCACCTCCGCTGTCTTGATGTCGTAGTTGTAGCCTTTGGCATGGATGGCCTCCACCAGACGGTCGCATTTCTCCTTGTGGTGGCTGGCAATCATGAATTCCGTGAACACGTCGGCATTCTGTACAATCTTGTATGCCGCAACGGTGGCTACGCCACCTGCTCCAATCATTAACACTCTGCTCATATTCTTCTGGTTTTATTGGTTTCTGTCATTGACCTAACTTGTCGATTTCACTGGCCCTGATACCAAGTGCATTCATCAGCGAGTAGCCGAGAATCTCCTGTCTGAAGTTGCCTCCTTCGAATGGCTGCATAGCGAAGAGAGTGATATGCTTGTCCTCGTCGGCATTGCGAAGCAGTCTGCTTATAGCGGGACGTGTGTCATCATCGGGAATTAGCATGATGCGCTTTACGTCCTGCTGCCCGAGCACTGTGTGAAGGAGGTCGCTCATAGAGCTTTCCTTGTTGGCTATCTTTCCGTCAACGGCGATGGAATTGATAATAAACTCGCCGAGATTTCCGTCTTTGAAGGCTGTGCCATTAAGTTTTCCATCGTAGTCGGAAGGATTGAAATTCTCCATCCTGCTTTTACTGTTGTCGTGGAGAAGCACCACTTGGGTCTCGTGGGAACCAGGGTGCATATTGCCGTCGAGTGCTACGTCGACAACCCATTGGCTGAAGTCGGCTTGTGGCAGGGGGCGGCCGAGCATGCGCTCGAAATTCACGATGAGGTCGAAGGCCACACTGTCGACGTAGTCGGCATCGGCGATAATGATGTTCTCACTCCACTTGATGGGCTTGGCTTTGTCTGTCTTCATAACTGCAAAGTTAATAAATAAAAGCCATAATGGCCAAGGATTAAGCATAAAAAATAGACAAAATAGCAGACAGTTACGACTTGTTGCTTCGATGGCTTAAACGACCGGAATAACATGCCCGCTTAGGGTGTCAGTGCCGGTCATGCGACAAACTGTCAAATCGAAAAGCCTCCGGCCTTCTGGCTGGAATCCAGAAAGTCGGAGGCTGTACGTCTGTTTATGATAGCCCTATAGCTATTCCTCTATCCAAATGCCGGCTTTAGCTTTATTAGCTTCGCTATAACCTGCATGGTAGTAGCCAGTAAGTTGCATGTCAAACATCAGGGTGGAGTAGCCCGGAATGGAGCCGCTTCCTGTAGAACTGTAACCCAATTGCCACGGCATGTACACCTCCCAACGGTCGCCTACCTTCATGTGCTGCAGTGCGGTGGAAAATCCGTCGACAACGGCCGACACGTTGAATGCCGAAGGAATGGCAGTGTCGGGATTGAAATCACCTGAATAGGATTTATCGAACACGTAGCCTTGAGGATGTTGCGTCGTAGGCATGAGTCTGCCGAGATAGTGCACCCTGACAGAGTCGGTGTAGAGGGGCGAGCCTGAAGTGCTCTTGCTGCTGTCCACTACATGTACGACAATATTGTCGGTGGCTTGAGGCACAAAGGTGGCGTTGTAGTCGGGCAGGGAATAGCACTTGATAATCTTCCAGCTCGTATCTCCCGCAGCTATACGCTGCTGGGCTGAGGTATAGAGATTCTGGAAATATTGTTCGTTACGGTTCTCCCAGTCAGCGTACTCGTCGTCCGTATTGTCGGTCTCTTTGCAGGACGCGAACAGCATCGCGGCGAGCAAGAAGAGAGCCCAAGCAGACAGAGGCATCCGGAGCCGCTTGATGAGTGGCGAAGGGTTGGTCTTCATAATTCTTTTGTTCTGTTAGAATGAGGCTCAGACATCGAGCTTCTTGAGCAGACTGGTGATGCTCACCCGGTCCTCAATGATGGAACGGAGCTTCTCCACGGGCACACGCTCCTGCTCCATGGTGTCGCGCATGCGCAGGGTGACGGTGTTGTCCCTGAGGGTGTCGCCGTCGACGGTCACGCAGAAAGGCGTGCCAATAGCATCCTGACGGCGGTAGCGCTTACCGATGGTGTCCTTGACCTCGATATGAGTATTGAAGTGGAATTTCAGTTTGTCGACGATTTCCTGTGCTTTCTCCGGCATACCGTCCTTGTTGACCAGTGGCAGCACGGCGCATTTAATCGGAGCCAAAGGTTCGGGCAGACGCAGCACAACGCGCGAGGAGCCGTTCTCGAGCTGCTCTTCGCAGTAGCTGTGGCACATCACGCTGAGGAACATACGGTCCACGCCGATGGAGGTCTCCACGTCGTAGGGAACGTAGCTTTCGTTGGTGTCGGGATCGAAGTAGCGCATCTTCGTACCTGAGTATTTCTCGTGCTGGGAGAGGTCGAAGTTTGTACGCGAATGAATACCCTCAACTTCCTTGAAGCCGAACGGCATACGGAACTCGATGTCTGTGGCGGCGTTGGCGTAGTGTGCCAGCTTCTCGTGATCGTGGAAGCGATAGTTCTCGTCGCCCATGCCGAGTGCTTCGTGCCACTGCAGACGGTGCTTCTTCCAGTAATTGAACCATTCCATCTCTGTGCCGGGTTTGCAGAAGAACTGCATCTCCATCTGCTCGAACTCGCGCATGCGGAAGACGAACTGGCGTGCTACAATCTCATTGCGGAAGGCTTTTCCTATCTGAGCAATACCGAAGGGAAGTTTCTGCCTCGTGGAGCGTTGCACGTTGAGGAAGTTGACAAAGATACCCTGTGCGGTCTCGGGGCGCAGGTAGATGCGGTTGGTGCTTCCGGCTGTGGAGCCCATCTCGGTGGAGGACATGAGGTT
>Ga0256406_1007282_pt1 | contig 10592 bp, 18 predicted proteins | sample RumenRJG_03DNA_FD_185986 | JGI IMG/M metagenome (GOLD analysis project Ga0256406, IMG submission 185986) | Bovine rumen microbial communities from Lethbridge, Alberta, Canada - RJG_03 | ecosystem: Host-associated > Mammals > Digestive system > Stomach > Rumen | place: Canada: Alberta | collected...
TTTGAGTTGAAAGGCTCATCTTTACGAAATAAATGATTACTTTTGCAGCGCCATTAGGCTAACGAGACAAAAAGTGAACGGATATCCCCGTTTTTAGTGGGTGGATATCAACCGTTTTTTCCAAAAGTAACGTGGCTGAATGGTACGAGGTGAAACTGAGCTATCGAAAGTTTTCCGAGGATGGCAAATTGAAGTCCGTAACCGAGCAATATGTTGTGGATGCCCTGTCTTTTACAGAGGCAGAGACGAGAATTTTGAAAGAGGTGGGAGGTTATACTTCTGAGCCCCTTACTATCAAGGCTATCAAAAAAGCTTCTTACAAAGAAGTCTTTACCGACGACAACTTAGAAGATGGAAAGTGGTACAAGGTAAAACTTCAGTTCATTACCATTGACGAAAAGACTGAGAAAGAAAAGAAGTCTAATGTTATATATCTTGTCCAGGCAAGAAGTCTCATTGCAGCCTGTAAAGCTGTCGATGCGATTATGAGTAGTTCCATGATGGACTACGAATCCATGCTTGTTCAAGAGACTAATATAGTAGATGTTTTCAAACACGAATAAACTATTCATATTATGAGCGATACGTTATTTCCTGTTGTCACATTTTCTTTAGGGATTATCCTTGGATTTTTCACATGTGCCATCCTACTTAATTTGTTTTTTTCTCAAAGCCATATAGACGATAAATAAATTCAGCTATCAGTTATGGTTCAAACACACATAATCAATCACACCCCTGGGGATTATTTTTTATAACGAAGGACACTTGCATTTGCATGCAGCGTCTATAGTTTGTGTTTTGGAGAATCCTGAGGGTGCTAAAAAACGGATGGATTTCGAAACTTATCCAATGAATCCCGCTGGAGCTGTTTTTCAGGAAGCAGAAGTGTCTAAGGAATTCCGTTTTTTTGATATACATGAAGGACAGAAATTGCCCTTATTGTCTAAGAAGCTTGCTCAAGCTTATAGAGAACTTATAATGGAGAGTGATGAAGAGGTATCAATTAAAGAATTCATCGATGATTTGGAGTGCAACGGCATTCACGTGTGTGTCGAAGATGAAGTAATTCATAATACTGTTTACTTTTATAGCAACGAAGAATGTGATCCAAACTCTAATAGGAAGTACGCATATTATACTCTTTACTCCGATATTATATACATTAATAAGTCGTATGAAAGATTAGCAAATTCTTTTGAAGGTATAAGGCAAGGATTTCTTTTATATTTAGAGAACGAGTTGGCGGTTATCAGAAAGTATGCTCCCCTTTTGGATTTGCACTTAGAATTTGAAGAGATGCCTAAAGACTCTGATAATTTCATTGATGAAATTCAATCCGCCGTGTCCCACTTCAATTTAACTATTTAAGATAAAGATGGTTCAAAATAAAAATATTGCTGAATTGACGGAAGAACTTCATGCTATCAACCCTATCTTCAAAAAGATATCCGAAGGAAAGGATCTCTCTTTCGAGGAAGCCTGGATGCTTGTAAATTTTTACAAGCAGAATGAGGACGATCAAGCTTTTGATTATGTGAAGCAGACTCCACAGTCGGAATACCCTCAGCTGCTGGAGGATGTTAAGCTATTGCAAAAAGAGACTAATGCTCTCCTACAACTCTATTATAAAAATATCCCAGAGTTTGCATATCTCAATAAAAAGGGTTTCTATGATGCTATTTCCAAGGTCCTTTCTTCTATAAGAAACAAGACTGCCCTCAAAGATACAGCTGCTTCATTGAAAGAATTCTTTGATGTAGATAAGTATAGAGACTACGAAACAGAACATAGAAAAAACTCATCTCTACTCAGGTTCAAGCTTAGTTCGCTTGTGATGTTGATTTCGCATATAGACACCGTGGCGAGAGCTTTAATCGAAGATTTATCTAATTATCAACAAAAAAAGTAATATGACTATAAATATCCTCAACAATTTAACCCCAAAAGGATTTATTGCTTTGGTTAATGAAGGAACGACCTTTTGGATAAACGTAAAAAATATAGTAAACATAACAATAGACCAAGATAACAAGAGCGTAAATATTGTTACAACTTCAGGTCAAATAGAAGCGACCCCTGAAGATTTAGATCGATTTGTCAAGTACATGAGTAATGTAATAAATAATGCTATATGAATTTAGTTGATTGTTATAACTGTAAGTATTATGGAAAGGATGGTTATGGATTTGATATGTGTCAGTACGCTTTTTTGCACCCCGACATCGCCAAGTCCGCCATTAGCGACCTGTCGAAAAAGTTGGAGCAATGCCGCTCCAACATGTGGGCAGCCAAAACCCAGTTCGAGAAAAAATCCAACGAGATGACTAAATTGTACAGTGACATTTTAAAAAGTTTTATAAACTACGACCAACGCTTAATATTGCTTGTAGACGTATTGGCTGGCAAGGCAAGCATTAATGTGCAACTCTCTACAGATATCAAGGAGGAACTTCAAAGATGTACTGCCGTCATGAACAGATCGGATGCTCTCATTAAATTTGTTTTCAGCAATCTTTCGGAGGAAGAACAGGATGCCGTTATACAATCTGTCACAACAGGAGAATAGATTACAAGTTAAACTTAGAAATTTATGAAAGAAGAGTGGAAATTCTACGTGAAGGGAAATGCTTCACGTGGAGTAGAAGTTATCAGAGTTCTTACTGATTTGGGGGCAAAAAACACCGGGGGAGTCCGTGGTGACTGTAGCGAGTATTATTACTTTATTACCCATGATGGCAGAATAATGATGGCCCGTGAAGATTCTGAACTGGCCAGTATCATCATAGACAATTACAATGAGATTAAGTTGCCTGAGATTTTTAAGGAAGGAGACTTTGTCGTAAGAGAAAACGGCAAGGACGGTGTTAGAGACTCCGCAGTATTTATTTTAAGAAAGGCTGTCGAACCGTTTAAGCAAGATGGCTCTCCAGTTGATTTGAAATGCTATGCATGTCTTTTCCGTCTCCAAAAGAAATTAGAAGGATTATATGTTGATATAAAGGATGATGATGACTGCACATATCTTCTTTACCCATCTCAAAAACTTCGTCTTGCCGCACCCGATGAAAGACAATGTCTCCTCGATCAGCTGCATGCCAGAGGTTTCGACTGGGAAGATGAGAGCAAGAAGATTGTCACGTATAGATGGAAGCCTGGAAGAGGGCAGGGATATTATTTTGTCAATACAACCTGTAACGTCGCAAGAGCTGTCAACGAGAACGCGTGGACCATTATCGAATCAGTAGTGGTAACTGTTTTGTGACAGCAGAAGAGGCCAGGGCAATGGCCGATAAAATGAAGAAAATGCTAAAAGGAGAAAAAAAAGATCCGCAAGCGCCCTGTGTTTGAAGATCATACCTAAAGTAATGCATTACTTACAATCCCTCATGAACTTAGTTTCGTGGGGGATTGTTTTAAGGTAAAATTATATAATTATAAATTTATCATTTATAAAATATAATATTTATATAATGATAAGACGATAAAATAATAAAACGATAAAATATATAATTATATAACCGTTATAATTTTAAAAATTAAATTTTATCATTTATAAAATTTATCGCCGATAAATTTGGAGCATATTGATATTTTTACTATCTTTGCACTACATATTAATATATGGCATTACCAACTCCTGTTGTATGGGTGTCAGGGTGGTTGAAACTGAGCGGTAATGTTATCTGGGGTCCCTCTCCTCTGGTCTTCCACACCAAGTGACCTACCAAACTATGGAGCCGTTGTTTTCTTGCGGTTAACAGTAAAAACCGTTACTTCGTACACTTGTGTTTACGTGTGTGGAGGACCATAGTTTGACATGTATCATTTAACATTATATTAATATGAAAAAATCATTTTGTATCATTTTGTCAATGCTGGTATTGTTTATACCGCCAGTTGTATTCACATCTTGCAGCGGATCCGATTCCGAAGACGACGCTCCTGCTGTGGAAAGTAAGAACACTAAGATTGAGATCTCTTTCTCAGGTGATTACAGTAAGTTTGAACCTATTGTAAATTTCTATGCCTATGATTTGAAAGGCAAAGGATTGACAATACAGACAGAGGAAGGTGCGAAGGATGCGGAGTGGACGAAGTCATACGAAGACGCTCCATTCAGTAGCGTGTCAGCTGAAATCAACGACTATTTCATCGCTTTCAACGCTAACGTCTTTATGTACAACTTCAACAATGAGACTGGTAGTGTAACCATTACGGGCAAGGTTTATTACGATGGTAAGCTCTATCGTACTGACACCCAGGATGTCACTTTCGAGGAAGACAAGGAAGGAGTTGTATATTCTTACACTCCCGCAGATGGTTTTATTAACCATGTAGACTAACCCATGTCACGCAGTAGTGAAAATGGGCAGGCACGTCCTGTCCTCACGGACAACCATATAGTGTTGTTCGCCAATCAGAAAGGTGGGGTTGGGAAGACTACTTTATGTGCTTTGTTTGCCAATTACCTTGCTGGTCGTGATGTTCCGTTGCTTGTTCTCGATGCTGACATTCAGCAGACGCTGAAAGACCGCCGAGACGATGACCTCAAACAGCTGGAGTTGAACTATCCCAACGAAGACCCGAACAAGATGTTGCACTACAATATCAGATCGGTAACCATCAGCAATCAGAAGAGTACCCATACCATCATGGAGTACTTGAAGAGTCAGAAGGCTACCATTGTCATTGATACCCCGGGCAACCTCACCCAGGACGGATTTGTTGAGTTGATAGCCAATACCGACTATATTATCTGTCCATATCATTATGACATGAACACGCTCCGCTCTACCCGAGCCTTTGCCCTCACTGTTTTGAGACTGAAACAGTCTTATCCCAAGATAAAGGCAAAGCTTGTGTTTGTCTGTAACAATCACGAGAAGAACGTCGGTAAGGCTGACGAACTGGTCGTTTTCAAGAAGATTGACGACTATTTCAAGAAGTTCGGCATCATTGTTCCACGCATTTATCACCGTGCGGACATACCCCGATACAACACCGTCAGCAACAGCAAGGAAGTGGACAAGATTCTCCGCCCCTGTTTTGATTCTTTGTTTGAAACTATTTATACAGCTAAGGAAGAAAGATGACAACGTTTAAGAGTAGCATGGCACAAGCTGCCAACGATATGCTTGACCTTCCCAACAATTTGGAAGGCATCCTCCATGATGTAAACGGTCAGAAGGAGGTAAGAACTTCCGAGACCGAACAGCCCCAACGTGAGGGAGAAAAACAATCCGTCACCAAGGGGCAAGTGTCACCGGTTAATACGCCTCGCAAGGAGCGCAAGTCTTCAAAGACGAGAAGTGAAGGCCCGGTTACTCTTAAAGGTGAGGATCTGTGGTCTCAGTTTGTTGCACTGTGTGAGGACGAGAGACAAGTACCTATGGAAACTGGGCGCAACGGCACGGCCGGTATGGTACGTGTAGAGAAGGACTTGCTCCAGGCACTTCGCATGTGCCCTGTCAATGAGCATTCCCTTACGACGATGGTCAATGCCATTCTTCGTGCTTTCTTCTTGCATTATAAGGGGCGGTTCATCGCCTTCAAGACAAAGAAGAATCCTTTGTTGTAAGTATGTTGACAAGATAAATTATGGGTAAGGACTGTTTTCATCGTATTGGCAAGAAACTATTTCCCAAGTTAGGAAAGTATCTTCTCATAGCCATCATAGGTTACATAACCTGGACAGAGGTGGTCAAGGAGCAGAACGCCCCCCGGGCAGAACAACTCTATCTTGATGGTAAAGAGCTCTATAAAGAGAGTAAAGATACGACACCTCCCCATTTTGTCATTTACGATGACAGTTCTTACTTATATATAAAAGAAAAGGCTGATGAAAACAATAATAAATAACGACGAAGAGCGTGGCAAGATCCTAAAGAAAATTCACAAACTTGTGGACCTTGAAGAGAATGCTAAGAAAATAGGCAGCGAGGGCGAGGCCTATGCCGCTGCACAAGCTGTTCATCGTTTATTGACCATGTATAATCTTTCCATGGACGAAGTTCCGTTGGGAGATGGGGAAAAGTCTATTGACATTGCAGAGACTGAAATGTTCTCTTATGTCAGTAGTTATGGAACATGGAAACGACATTTGTTGCTTATTATCTGTGAGTATAACTTTTGTCGTAGTCTTTGCAATACTTTCACAAAGCGGATGTGTATAGTTGGCGAGCAACAGAATGTAGCAATAGTTAGACAGCTCTATGACTACCTTGTCAATGCTTTTATGCGTCTCGCCAAAGAGAAATGGGAAACGACTGTTACCCTATACTGTTCCAATCGTTTTGTGAGTCTTCCTTTTGAAATTATGGAGAAACTATATGGCAAAGAGAAAAAGCCGGTTTTCTTTAAAAGTTATTTCAAAGGAGTTGAGTTTGGTCTGATGGAACAATTTGAATCTTTGAAGCCCACTGCAGAGGAAACAGCTTTAATGGTGCGTCATGAGGAAGCCATCAATGACTTTCTATCAAAAGACAAATTCTATACAGGAAAGAAAATAAAACATAAACCTGAGAAAGATGATATTGATTACGACGCTTTTTATGAAGGACGTACTGATGGAAGGACCATCTGTTTGAACAGGCAGATTAGTACTCAAAACAGCTGATCAATGTATTTTACCATATTCCAAAAACATTAAAAAAACAAGCTTATGTGTAAGAAACCCCTAATATGGACAGACGAGATACTGATTTTTCTTACAGACAACTATACATCCACGAGCAACGCAGAGCTTGCCGGTCTGTTGGGAGTTTCAGTGTCCGCTTTGAAGAATAAAGCCAGAGAGTTGAATGTATCCAAGAAGACTTCCTACAAACTCACAGACCAGGTGAAGAAGGCCATTCTGAGCATGTATAGAAACAATTCGTATCAAAGCATTGCCGACAAATTGGGTATATCAAGAGGCACCGTTTGCCGTTTCATCAAACAGCAAAAGGATAAGGGCTTGCTGCAACCACGTACAAAAGAGGATGACATAAAAATCATGTCTGATATTCGCGTCAACCAATATAAGAGTGAGCGGGCGAGAGCCACATTCGGGTTTCCGCAGAAGACAAAGTACAAGATTTTTCCCAACAAGAACAAATATTGGATTCGCCAGTCGCTTCGCAAGTATGGTTACGTTGTAGGTTTCAATGGTCTTGAAGTTTTCATTACGCCCTATACCAAAATACACCGCAAATTGGAGTTGAAAGCCAAGAAGTGTGGCTTTAAATTTTTCAATGGTGACTGGGACAAAGATGACATTATCATTTTACCAATATATCACGATAGTATGAACAAAGAAAATGAGACCAAGATGTTCATGGAGAAAGTCTATCCCATGGACTATTATGCGGCCAATGGGCCCGCAGAGGAGCAGATAGCAGCAGAGTTTGGCTTGTTGCAGGATGCCGAGTAAGAAGTATCACCATTAATTATTTCGTTATGTCAGAATGCAAAGGAAAAGTAGTCAGTGTCGGTGAGGTCCGCACTGGAGAAAGCCTACGTGGCAAGTGGATGTCCCAGCAATGGGTCGTAGAGGAATTGAATGCCCAATATCCCGAGCGTTGGGCCATGGAGTCTTTCGGAGAGGACAATATCAAAAAGTTCGACGTTCATGTCGGTGATATTGTTGAAGTGCAATATTCGTCCCGGTGTACAGAGAAAGACGGACACTTCTATGCCTCCAACCGTCCCTGGTCAGTCATCAAGCCGCAGGCCCAGGATACTGCAGCACCCCAAACAGTATAAATCTTCTGCAACCCCTCTTTTTTCATGCGGAAAAGGAGGGGTTTTTAATTTACTTTATTCAATGTTGTGACAAAGTGGTTGTTTAATTTTATTGACTTTCAGTGGTTTACACTTGTTTAACATTTAGCTTCATTTTTTTATCCCATCTTTGGGTTGTTATTCCCTATTGTTTGAGATAATGCTTACTTTTGTTGTGAAAAAAATCAATTTTGTATGTTTGGAACATTCATGATTATAATAGGTGTCGCCTATTTAGGATATTACGGTTATAATATCACTAAAGACATATACTTCGACAAATCGGCTGTCGTAGCCGAGGATGCCGTTGAAGAGACGGAGGTGGATATTGGCGACGAGTTAAAGGACTTCACCCAGTATGATGCCAACGAGGATGATAAGCTTGCTTACGCACGTAAGCAGGCCGAAGCCGAAGCCGCCAAGATAGCCGCCGCCCAAGCCTTAAGGCAGCAGTCTGAGGCCAAAGAAGACGGCAGCGACTTGCCATCTGATGACGGAGACAATGCTGGAGGAGCATTTGCGAATGCAGAAGAATTGGATGTTGCCATGATGAACGGAGGAATAGAGGCAGACGATTTAAGTGAAGCCCTTTCGCCATGGGAAAGTGAGGACAATAAGGAGTTTGATGGCCTCATGAACACTGCCAGACCGTTCCTTGCATCACAAGTTGCATGATTTTTTCAATTTGATACATGTTAGAAGGTTCAGAGCCGTCCTGTGGAGTTCCTGATAAAACTTCCGAAAGGCTCCTTTTTGCTGGTTCTTTAATAAGTGCATTATTCATTATTTAATTTTTTATTCAACTATGAATTTAAAGAAACAGTTTGTTCGTATCAAAAACTGGGTCATATTAACCGCCAAGAGTGTGGCTTTTGAGATTAAGCGAGATGCCTTACTTATCGTCTTCGGTTTTGTCCATACTGTCGCTAACGCACAGAATGTTGGGGTAGGTGGTCTTAATACTGCAACAACAGACATCAAGGCATACGTTGATCCTGTGCAAAAGTTGATTTATGCCATTGCTGCTGTTGTTGCAATTGTTGGAGCCTTTTCCATATTTTTCAAGATGCAAAATGGCGACCAGGATGTGAAGAAGTCAATCATGATGATTGTTGGTGGCTGTATCGCGTTGGTCACAATGGCAACAGTACTTCCGAAGTTCTTCGGTCTTTAATCGAGAAGCAGTCAAGTAATTGTTTTCATCACTTGAAACTATGTCCTTCTGCTTAGCAGAAGGCATAGTTTTAAATCTTCGCTTATGTCAGAATTTAATGGGTACCCTGTATTCAAGGGACTCCAAAAGCCATTGGAGTTCATGGGTATACGAGGAAAATTTATCTTTTATGCCGCTGGAACATTCATGGCATCTTTCATCGGCTACGTGGTTGCCAATTTTATATTCGGCATGCTTGGAGGGTTTATCCTCATGCTGATTATAGCCGGAAGCGGTCTGGCTTTTATATATCTCAAACAACGAACAGGTCTTCATTCAAAGGACCATTTTCGTGGTTTTGTCTATTATACAGGACTCTATAATCATTAGTCACACATGGCAAAAAGAAAAGACAAACCGTTTGACAAGCTGTACGCCCAGTTGGAAGATGTAACTGATGCCAAGGGGGATTTTTTGAATACCGTTCTTTTTTCCAAGAATGGTAATCCCTCTGTTATCATACAGATAGAGAACCCCGTGCAACACTATTGCACCGAGGCAGCTCTCTATTATGGCTATACTGAAATTCTTGACAATATTCTCCAGACTCTCGGAGAGGGTTATTGCTTGCAAAAACAGGATATTTTTTGCCGACAGAAATATAATCATGCCATCACCGACGACATGAACTTTCTCTATAAGTCTTACTTTAAGTATTTTAATGGAAGACCATATACAGAGTTAAAGACCTTCCTGATTATAACCCAAGAGGTCAAACGAAATGCCTTTGTGAAGTTTGATCCCAAGTCCTGGCTTGATTTCCATTCCAAGATTACCAAGGTTGCCAATATGCTCTCAGAGAAGGGAATACCCTATTACAAGTTGAACAAGGAAGAAGTAGACGAATATATCCATCGTTTTCTTGCTTTCAACTTCAAACGAAGTCCTTTTTCTCTCGACAACATGAACGTCACAGACGAATATATTAAGATAGGTGATCGAGCTGTCAAGTCTTTCTCCTTAGTTGATATAGATGTAGTGGATTTGCCTACGGCCATACTGCCTTATAGCACAATGTCCGTGAATGGTTTCCGTATGGCTACCGACATGTTTGACTTTCTTTCCGATGTTCCCTATACGGATTTGGTGATTTATAATCAAGTCCTTCAAGTTCCTGCACAACGCCCGTTGCTTCGCAAGTTGCAAGCAAAGGCCAAGCGCCATGACTCTATGCCGGACCCTAGCAACAAGATAGCCAAAGCAGACATAGATGCCGTTTTGGACCTGTTGGCCCAGGAAAGCCAATTGCTTGTCAAGAGCAATTTCAACATCATTGTCTCCTGTCCACTGAATAAGGTAACACAGGTAACGGCCTTTTTGGAAACGAAGTTGTACGACTGTGGCATTATGTCTTCGAAGAGCTGCTACAATCAGTTGGAGTTGTTCCGCAACTCTTTTCCAGGCATGGGATATTCGTTCAATCCTAATTATGATCTATACCTCACTTTGGCTAATCCAGCCCTATGTCTGATGTATAAAGAGCATGAGATGCATTCGGATGTGTCGAATCTCAATATTTTTTATACAGACCGTCAAGGCGTACCCGTGTCCATCGATATAACCGGTAAGGAAGGTAAGATAAAGATGACTGACAATGCCAATTTCTTCTGTCTCG
>Ga0256406_1007283_pt1 | contig 10592 bp, 5 predicted proteins | sample RumenRJG_03DNA_FD_185986 | JGI IMG/M metagenome (GOLD analysis project Ga0256406, IMG submission 185986) | Bovine rumen microbial communities from Lethbridge, Alberta, Canada - RJG_03 | ecosystem: Host-associated > Mammals > Digestive system > Stomach > Rumen | place: Canada: Alberta | collected...
CTCATCCACCGAATCTATCGTAGGCTTGTTTTCTGGCTCAGCAGTATTGTTCGGACTATCCCTAATGATAAGTTCAAGGCACGAAAGTATTTCCTGTGTTTCTTCTAAAATCTTTCTGTATTGTCCAGAGCTCCGTTTCATCCTCATCCGAATAGGATTCATGTCTATGTATTCAGTAGGATTTGACATACTGTTCACAGTCAGTCGAATCTTCATGCTGTTCACGAAATCTGATTGTTTTTTCTTCCCAGTAGCAGCTCCTACGATGGCTCCAACACCTCCAAATAAAACGCTTCCGGCAATAGCATTTCCAACCCCGCCGGAGACTACAGTTCCTCCGTCTTCTTGGTATTCATAACTGACCAGATCTTCATAATTATGAACTGGTCTGAGAGCCTGCCATTTTTTATGAATCGTATCAACGAAAAATCTCTTTGAGAAGCTCTTATCCGGCACAAAGGTATCAGATACTGATGCACGAGCCACATGGCGAGTTCGATTATTTTTCTCCTGCATTATTTCTTTATTGTTTTTTGAAACTATACCGGCTTCAATTTGAACAATCTCCGCCTTAAGCATTTCTGGAGTTGTAGAAAGATTTTTAGTCCAAGTCAACGGATTATGCCCAGCTTTTTTCACACAATCAAAGCAAGCATAATTTTTCCCTTTCAGCATTACTTTCTGACCGCCCCAGACCTTTACTTTTCTCCCACATATACAACAATTTGCCATCCTATCAATTCCTTCAAATTAAATCATTATTTTAATGGCATCGATTACTTATTTCCCATACGGCAAAGGCTTCTCTGCCACCATTCCAACTTGTGGCTGTAGCTCATATTTCTGCTCATCATCAAGAATATGTGTAGATGTAATCAAACTTCCAGCATACATGATATATTCGATACCGCTTGCTACAGCCATTTCCTGTGCTGCGGCTTTCTTTGCCTTTACAACTTCATCGTCAATCATGTTGTCGCCCTTAACCTCGATGAGCTGATAGGAACCGTCTGACATCTTTGCAAGGAAATCAGGATAGTATGTACGAATTCTTCTTGATTCAGGATCGTAATAATTGACAGAGAGATCTCCCTGATTTGAAGTAAACATCCCTGTGAAGTACACTTCCTTGACCTTATTGCTTTCAAGATACTGCCAGAAGCACTCACGCTCCGGAATTGAATCAAAGCAATAAGTGTCCGCATGGAAACTCTTCTTCTTCTCTTCTGAAGTAAGAGCAGGATCATGGTTCGTAACAACAAGATCATCCTTGGCGGAAAATTCATAGTAACCTGCGTCCTTCGGTTCCCGGAGGAGAACTACATCCTTATCTTCGGTCCTTACTTCTGATGTCACCTCAAAGAGTGCATGAAATACCGCAGGTACAACGTAATCGTCAAGAACAGCGTTATATCGATTTACCGCATCAAGAACGGTATCTACTCCGTCAACTGACTCCTTCAAAATTTTTGAGGCCAGAATGCAAGAAATGTTCATGTATCTTGCAATTTCACCGGCAAGAGTGAATGCCGAATACCGCATATTGTTCTGAACGTAATCGATGTTCTCTTCTTTTACTGTTGTATCATGAGCCAGAGTATCGCTTTCATAACGAATGCTTGCGTACTTCGACAAATCTGCATCCTTCAAATGGAAGTCAACTGGAACTGCATATTCCTTCTCGCGAAGAGTATATTCATGCCACACGCGTTTCAGCGTTATCTTTCTTGGCGGAGGGAGCACCCGCACTTGATAGGTATGACGACTGTCATCCGATGGCTTCTTGATGTCTTTGATTTCCATGTTAAAGTTCTTATGAAGCTCATCATCCAAGATGTCATAGTTTTCTTTCGACAGAAATACCGTTGCCTGCTGGTGCACCTCCGTAATCTGACGCATGCATCGCATTGTGGCTTGAAGAACAAACACCTTCGACTTTGGGCTACGGAAAAGGGCTACGCCAAAAAGCGAACGGCAGTTCCACCCCTCTTTCCCTTTTTCAACCAGAATAATGAACTGTTTATCATTACCTTCAGAACCCGGAACATCAAGATTGTTGAAATCCCGAATATCATCATTCTTTGTGTATTTCGTGTCACCTACATTCAAAAGGATCTTTGAAGCAGGAATATTGAGATCAGCCAGAATCTTTTCCAGCGCGGGTTTAACCTCAGTAGCCGCTTCTTCTACTCCGGCCGCATAGATGGCAAGTTTGGGATTCAAGTCCTCATATGTTTTGCCGCCGTAACGCTCCCAGAATGTTGAAACAGCATCTCTTAAAAATTCCTCACTTTTAACATTCTCATAGCCAATCGGATCGGCATCTTTCAGAAAACCATTCCAAATAGACTCCCGGAGGCCATATGCATAAACAACCTCTGGAAGGAGCTGATTCTTAACGTACGGCGTACCGGTATAGTTGTAGCAAGCAACGATAGATGTGTTCGCTGCAAGAAGATTGATTGTATCGCGCAGGCTTGTTTTTTTCGCCCCACTTGAACGTATCTGCTTCTCCAGATCTGCTCCAAAAAGGTGATGGGCCTCATCAACATAAACGCCGAGTTGAGGAAGACGGCAAAGCTTCTTAAAACGCTGGTTGTCCATCAGTGTCGTATCGTCCCATGCATCGTCCTCGTCATCATCATTTCCACCATAAACTGTCGAAAGAAGCGAATCAGTACCATTAAACAGCATCTGGCCCGGAGTTTCCGGTTTACGCTTTTTCTTTACAATGATCTTCTGTGTGTTAGAAATTACGATATTAAAATCAGAATCATCGATGGTATGAAGAATCGTTCCAGTCTCGTCAAGAAAATGGAACTTGATATTTGCATCCAAGACACGTGCATACTCCGGCGGCACAACCTTTGTTTTATCAAAAGTCATGATTTCTCTGAGTGACTGCAGAACGGTCTTGTCCGGAGCAAATACAAGGGCATTGTGACAAAAGCGCTTATCCTTCGGATACTTATTAGCAAGCAGGAACTCATAGAAGATGCAGGTAGCCATGAGGATTGTTTTCCCGAGGCCCATCGTCAAAGCATAAATGTAGTTCGGATACTCCTCGCAGTATTTCTTCATCTGCTTAAAAAGGGTATCCGTCTGCCTTTCGGTTGGAGCATCAAATAATCTCAGCTGGCCATTCTTTTCCAGTGCATAGTATGACGCATCGGAGAAATTATTCCTTTTATGCCTCCAGTCATCGAACATCTCATAGACCTGCTGATTCTTCATGAATTCCTTTATGAAGACATACATCTCCAAAGCTTCAAACTGAGGCTTACGAAGAAAAGCAGTAGGATTCTCCTCGCTGTCGTTATAAGCAAGGAACTTTCTCGTAAGATCATTATATCTTGAGCGGATTTTGCCCCGGTTCGTCTGATAGTAGTACCAGAGCTGTTGATTGAACGAAAAATTCGGATCAAACTTATCAGCCATACTTAACGCACCTCCACTTCAAGAGACTCGGAGAGCAGGTCTGTTATCTTGACTTTGATCGTACCGGAACCTTCCGGGATGTCATAGATGCCTTTTACCATTTCATTCTTTCCGGGGACATCCGTAACGGAAGGCTGCATGACTACGCCATCATAATTCCAGTCAATCATGATGGAATCTACAAGCTGACGCCAATCCTCCACATACTCTTTCTGGAGAGATAATTTCTGCATAAGATTCATTGGATAGAAAGCACGAATGACAAGCTTATCGCCTTCGCAGGCAATCTCTGCCTCAGAGTCACGTTTGAGCTGCAGATCCTGCTTATCACGTAATATGTCTACAACTTGCACATCTATCTTATAATCAGCAAGTTCTTCTTCCAGTGCCGCTGCCAGATCCGCCTCATGGCCCATGCAGACAATCGTAATTCTTTCAACAGGCTGATTCGGATTATCTTCCTTTCGCTTTTCATAAGTCTTATAAGGAAGATTTGCGAGAAGTTCCTTCAGATCGGCTTTGGTAGCGATCCGGTTGACGGGCATGATTTTTACCATTCTGCCGTCAAGTTCCCCATCCCAGACAGATCCCTGCGGGAACGGCTGGATCTCGAGCGCCTGAATCAAAAGATCACGTGCTTCTACAGGATTACGGAAGAAATCGTAATTGTTTACATTATAAACCTCAAATCCAGTGTATTTGACCTGCTTCTCCAGCTCAGAAGTATCCATTCCCTTTGATTTGAAGAAATCAATAACCTTCCCAAGTTGTTCTGAATTCAGATTTTCCGTGTTTCCGGCACTCGCTGCAGCATAAAGTTCATCATCGCTTTGGTAATCTGAAAGCGACACTTGCTTGGATTTCTCCCGCTCCCCATTCAACTCTTTAGCAACAGAGAGCAACCGTTTCGTGGTTGTCTGAATTGCACCAAGGTTGATGTCTGCACCAATAAAGCGACGACCAAGTTTCATAGCAACTGCCTGAGTAGTTCCACTACCCATAAAGCAATCGAATACAATATCACCGGGTTTTGAAGATGCTTCAATGATTAATTCAAGAATCCTTTTTGGTTTTTGTGTAGGATATCCCAAGTTTTCTGAACTCGTTTTTCGTGTAACAGAAGTTTGCCCAATATTTAATACGTCTTCTTCCCAAACCGAATCCAAATATCTATCTGTGAATTCATCATAAATTATCTTCCCATTTTCATCCCTTGCTACTTCAAGAGCCTTTGTTTTTCCATTCCAAACAACACGATTCCTTTTTACTGGTTTTTCAAGCGGAACTTTTACTCGCTTGTAAAAATAACTTGGCGATTTCGTATAGAACAAAATATTATCGTGCTTTCTTGGTAGTGATGTTGTGGCGTTTCCCTGCATATAATCTGCATAATGCCAAATAATCTCATTAACAAAATTATCTTGTCCGAAGACTTCGTCCATAATGCATCTTAAATAATGAACTCGATGCCAATCACAGTGAACATATATGCTGCCGTTCTCAGATAGTAATTCTCTCATGAGAATAAATCTCTCGTACATAAACTGCAGATATTCATCATTATTCCAAATGTCACCATATTGTTTTTCTTCAAAAGATGAACTATCGGTATAAATGGTTCCATGACCCTTTACTTGTATTTTTTTCTTATAGTCAGCCTTACTGTCAAAAGGCGGGTCGATATAAATTAATTGAATTTTTCCCCTGTATTTCTTAAGCAGATGGCTCATAACTTGGAGATTATCACCCCAGAAAATCTTGTTGATCCATCCATTGACCGGCTCGCCATAAGATTCCCGAAGCTGTGCCGGATAATACTGTGTAGATTTATATGGACGCTTTCCAGTCCAGCGCAATTCTGGAAATCCCTTAATTGTCGGTCTCTGCTCAAATTCAAACGTGAGCTGTTCATTTTCTGCCATCTTTGTTATCCTCCGTAGAATCTTTTTCCGCCTTACCGTATGTTTCGGCTATCGTCTCAATTTCTGTAGCTTCAATAGGTATAAGCTGTCCTTCTTTATATAAATCTCTTCCAAGTAAGTCATGGAGTGTAATGTACTTGTCCATTTCGAGAAGATTCGGATTTTCACTCAGAAATCCGTTTACACGATTCAACATTGCAGGGTCTGTAAGTTGGGCCAGCGTAGAGTCAATGTCAATTTCACCTGCATCGTGAAGCTTCTTCAAACTGCTTAGCATTCCCAGCCAGTGATAAAGTACTTTCCGTTTTTCTGCATCTGCTTCCTCCAGGGTCATTTTAGTGTTAGCAGCCGGTTTTACTGTTTTGATTTCTGTATTCGCTCTTTCTTGTCTAAGGACAGTCTCCGCTTTCGTTCCCTTGGAAGTTAGAGCATCTTTTGCACGATGATATAGTGGCACAATGCCATTGTGCCAAACATAAGGCAACCCTTCATAAAAAAGTTTATTAAGCCCATACTCAACCGTTCGACCAACCACCTCTCCTGCCGCATCAGCCAAATTATCACGGACAGAATCTTTAATTTGATCCCCGATGGAAGGGCCTTTTCTTACAGGAGTAGGAGCCGGTGCTGATGATTTTTGCTGAGTCTTAGGAGTATTATCCGCATAGTGTTTTAGTTCTTTCAAAACCCTATGTGGTTTTCGATTCATTAGCCTTCCATAATCATCAATAAACGCTTCACCATTTTTCAGTTTCTCATAAAGTTCATCCGTAGGGATGATGTATATGACATTGTTTTTTCTGACTTTGTGCTCAGCCATACATATAATCGCTTCCTTCGTTATTTGTTCATGCAGTAGAATCGGAAATCACAGTTCTTGCAAATCTTCGGATCGTCCGAGCATCTGTGGAAATCCTTCTTCATAATCTTGTGCACGGTATCGTCAAAAGCAGCCATCGTACCCTCTACCGCAGTTTTCTGATAAGGATAGGTAACAGTCGGTACACCGTTTTCTTCGGCAGTGTAATAAAGATGCATCTTGCTCACCTTTTGACCAGTGCGCTGTTCAACAAGGTAAGCATAAATATTAAGCTGCCGTCGGTACTGCTCCAGCCGGTTTCGCATCGCAACCATGTCCGGTTTATGTTCAGACTTAAAGTCTACGATCTCGACTGTATCTCCTTCGCCTCGTATCAGGTCGATCTTGCCATCGATAATGTAATCCGGCTTGACCAGTGACACCTCCACCTCAGCCTGTTGAACTTTTGACCAGTCGCCGTGCTGGCGATCAACATAACGGAGTACCTGCTTCAGGGCTGCATCTCGCTGTGGTCCGGCCAGATAAGTATGCTCAGATTTTGTGAGCGAAACATAGTTTGAATCAAACCATTTACTTACGTTTTCTTCCGTTATGGTCTGCTCTTCGTGACGGAGAGCGGCCTTATGAATATCCTCAATTGTCTCATGGACAAGGGTACCGAAAAGCATAGCGTTCGCGCGTACTGGCATGAATTCAAGTTCTTTGTAGAATTTATATTGCCTTGCGCATGTCTCATAGACTGTTATATTCGAGGTAAAAGAATATGAATTCTTGATGTTCACATCTTTGATCGGTTCAAAGTTAAAGTCCTTAAGATCAAACGCAGGGCTATCCGCTGGCTGCAATTCATTATAGATATCCTTGAAATAATTACTCGGAGTTCGTTTGTCTTCATTACAGGTCAGGACCAGCAAATTCTGCGCACGGGAGAATGCTGTGTAGTAAAGCCTCCAAAAGTCAAAGTATTTCGTTGTTTCATAAGGTTCAAACGCAGGGCGGTGAAAGTACCGCTCTTCGATTTTTACCATCAGCTCATTAATATTCTTTCTAGGTACATTTGAAAGGGAATCCACGATAACAATCGGGAACTCCATGCCCTTCGACTGATGAATTGTTAAGAATGATACGCAACCGCTCGGCGCATATTCTGAATCGTCCTCATATTCAGCTATTCCGCCATCATACAAAAGCCGCAAATACAAGTTAAAGAGTCGCTCAGTATCCTGATCTATTCTTCTACGTCCCTTGTACTCTTTACCATCCAGGACATCGATTCGGTGAAGGTATTCAAATTTTCCAATTATTTGTGTAAGCTTTGCAAGGTTTCTCGCAGGGCGGATATCCGCAACTCCAACATCAACCTCTGTATCCAGAATTGACGCAAAAGGCTGAAACTGAAACATTTGATAGAGAAGTCCACAATAAGCATAGTCTGTGGTTTCCTTAAGGCCAGCATGAATCTTTCCCGTGCGGCGTATCCACTCACGCAAGTCTTCGTGCTCCGGCTTTGCCAGATATTCGTTCGCATACTTGATACAATTTACATAGTAGGTTATATGCTCCGGCTGCAGACGGATGTATTCACCATTTCCGAGTCCTGTAATATATACAGGAAAAAGCAACATGAGACAACCAATAGCAAATCGTATCTCGTCACGTTGAAAGAACATATCTGAGCGCGGTGAATAGACGTTAATATGGTTCTTTTCAAGATATTTTGCCAGCTCTGTTACTCTTGGATGCTTCACAGAATTAAAAAGGAATGCAATCTGGTTATAATTCTTTAATTTACCGGAATCCTTCAGCGCATTAATAAAAGTGAGAATATTCTCGTGCCACTCGTCAATATCATCTTTTCCGGCCAATTTCACGACTGCTGGGCTTCTTAATGCCGTTTTTTCATGTGGCACGATTCGCTTGCTGTATCTATACTTTCCCCATTCAAACTTGAACTTAGCTCCAGCAGTCGTGCTCATCCATTCATTATAAAAATCCACGATATCGCTGTTTGAACGGTAATTAACTACCAGAGGAATAATCCTGCATTCGCCTTTCTTAAATTTTTGAGGAAACTCCAAAATGTTTCGGATAGTCGCCCCTCTGAAGCGATAAAGGCCTTGATCATCGTCTCCTACCACACAGATATTTTTTCGGTCTCCAGCAAGAAGAAATACAAGCTGCTCCTGAATATAATTCGTATCCTGATACTCGTCGATCATGATGTGGGTAATCTGTGCTTGCAGTTCATCAAGAACATCAGGATGATTATTAAGCAATTGATATGCTTCTATCTGAATAGATGAGAAATCCATCAGATTTCCCTCTGTCAGAATGTCGCGGTATTCTTTCAACATCCGACCGAGTGCAGCAATCGAAGGCTCGGGGTCAGACATTAGATCATCTGTTGAAACCAACTCTTCCGAGAGATTATTCACATAATTGCAGACGGCCTCGGCTTGCTTCCAAGCTCCACCTGCTGGCAAAGTGCCGTCGACTTCAGGAATGTTTCTAAACCGGTAGATATTCTGAAACACCATGTACTGCTGGTCAAAAGCATCAAGAAGTCTGTAGTTACGACGAAGCCTTGTATACTCAAGATGTTCCTTTAAAATTCTCAGGCAGAGTGAATGAAATGTACCTATATACATCTCATTGATGTTCGCACTAATTTCACGAGCAGCCAGTTCATTCGTAATTCTTGTAATAAGTTCTTTAGCAGCCTTCTCAGTGAAGGTAGCGATAAAGATGCCTTCAGGTTTTACGCCGCATTCTTCGATTAGGTATATCGCGCGTTGAACAAGCGTATATGTTTTCCCGGTCCCAGGACCAGCAGTAATAAGAACCGGTCCGTCTGCGGTTGAAATTGCAGCGCGCTGGCCGTCATTCGCGTTTCCAAAATCAAACATTTAATTCCGCCTCGTTCCTTCTGCTAGCGTCTCTTCCGGTACTACTTCTGCAATATCAGAGATGTCGCAATTTAAGACTTCACATATTTTCAAAAGAACGGAAGTATTGACATTCTCCCCTTTAGTAAGCTTTGCAATCGTAGATGAACTGATCTGGGCCTGTTTGCATAGATCTTGCTTATGCATATCTCTATCGATCAGTAATTTCCAAAGTTTCTTATAGCTGAACACCAATTTTTTCTCCTCGTCCCCAGTTCAATGGGCAATTTATAGCTTGCAATCCATCATGCTAGTTGAAATTCTAAACCAATTTTTATTATAGCAGTTATTCTTTGCTTTTCCAATCAAATAATTCGCGTTCTCGAAAACAGTTGACCAATACTCGCTTTATCAGCTTTTTCTACGTGGTCAAAAGTGGTCAAATATTCGATGGCTTTTTGTTGACTTTAGAACACCAGAAGTGTAAACTAAAAGTTACAAAAGTATATGGTAAAGGAGCTCATATGAAATGAAAGCCGAACTTATTGCCAACATCATCGAAGCCCATTGCTCCGGGGATGAATCAAAATTTAAGGCCGCAGTGGATGCATTAGCTGCAGATGAAGATAAGAAGGGAAATGTCCGAGTATCAAGCTTAATCCTTGCATCATATAAGGGTGCAAGGACAGACAGCAAGAAAAAGCCTGCTGTTATTACTGAAGATGAACCAGGATTTTCTGTACAGTCCGTTGGCGGATCTTCCGTTGTAACACCAAGAGATAAAGACAGCCATCTTGAGCTATATGACCTCATTCATCCCTCTATTTCATTGGATGATGTCATACTTCCTCCGAAGCAAAAAGAATTGATTCTACAAATACTGGAAGAACATAAAGATCAGGCAAAACTTGCAGAGCATAATCTTCCAGCTGCAAATCGGCTACTTTTATGCGGACCCCCCGGATGTGGAAAAACAATGACAGCGCACGCCATTGCTCACGAACTTAATCTGCCTATGGCCTATGTCAGATTGGATGGCTTGGTTTCTTCATATCTAGGCCAAACAAGTGTTAATTTACGTAGAGTTTTTTCGAGCCTTGGAAATTCTCCGGTTGTGCTATTCCTTGATGAATTTGATGCTATCGCAAAGAAGCGTGACGATGGTAATGAACTCGGAGAATTGAAGCGGGTCGTTACTGCTCTACTTCAGAACTTTGATAACATGCCAGATAACGTTTTTCTCATCGCTGCTACTAATCATGAGCATTTGCTCGATCCTGCAATATGGAGAAGGTTTAACTATGTGTTAAATCTAGGATATCCTGATGAAGAACAACGTGCTCAGCTCATTGAGCGGTGGCTCGATGACTATAGTTTTCCTAATAAATTGAACGTAAAGAAAATGGCTGTTCTCACATCAGATCGCAGCTCCGCTCAGATTAAAGAACTGGTCATTGCAACAGCAAAAAGATCTGTAACATCAGGCAATCCGGTGACAATGGATGATTTTATAGAAGGCTATGTCAC
>Ga0256406_1007284_pt1 | contig 10590 bp, 7 predicted proteins | sample RumenRJG_03DNA_FD_185986 | JGI IMG/M metagenome (GOLD analysis project Ga0256406, IMG submission 185986) | Bovine rumen microbial communities from Lethbridge, Alberta, Canada - RJG_03 | ecosystem: Host-associated > Mammals > Digestive system > Stomach > Rumen | place: Canada: Alberta | collected...
TGGAATTGCATCAGAAATCGGGTGTCTCACCCTTGGAGAAGCCGCAAGGCTCTCACGACTGGTTAACGCCAGAGCAAAAGCAGCAGCTGCACGACGCAGCGCAAGCGTTCAACGAACATGCCTTGAGCAGCCCTCTCTATCAGGAGTGGCAGGAGAAGTTCCGCGAGGCGGGGTTCAAAGTATCGAGAATGAGAAGATAAACGAGACAAGTAAAACAATCAACGATGGGGAACAGCGGGCAGCCAAAGGCTTGAAGCGGTGAAGGCATTCCGCTGTTCCTCGCCCCAAAAGACAGAAGATGAAGAAGAAAAGCATCCTATTGTTCCTGCTCGCCATGACTGCGGGAGGAATGTACGCCAATGATGGAGCAGGCCAGCTGCCTGATGACTCACTGCATCAGCAGTATGTCAACTGGCAAGAGGACTGTGGCGCCTTGTCAGCCAACAAGAATGACTATGCCGGACTGAATGCGCTCCGCAGTCGTATGGCATCCGCAGCAACCTCCGATGACAGCACCAATGAAGACTCCCTCCAATTGGCTGTCGGTGTCCCTATCTATTTTTATTTCAAGCTGAACACAGCCCAACTGGTCACCAAGTCGCAGTTGGCAAACTTAACAGAGATTGCCAAGTATGCCAAGGAGCACCACCTGACCATCCACATCACGGGGGCTGCCGACGAAGCCACCGGCACCGCCAAGCGTAACCGCGCACTGAGCATTGCCCGTGCCCGCTACATCGCCAAGCAGTTCATCAACAATGGCATCGAGAAATCGGAGATGAAGGCGGTCAGTCTCGGTGGCATCCACCAGTTTGGACCCAAGGAAGCCAACAGGTTTGCGATGGTAGTGCTGAAGGAATAAGCATAAATCCCCATTTCATAGGGGGCGGGCGGCTTTGTAATCATGTCACGCGGTTTAACCGATGATGGCTACGGCCGTTTGACGTATGGCTGACGGCCGTTTGACCAAGCGGCTGACGGCCGTTTGACGCATGGCTGACGGTCGTCGTACATATATCATTTTAGTTATCTGAGGTAACTTGTCATACCATGTCACTTATCATTCTGCATTCGCTGAATATAGGTAAGACTTTTTGTTAGGTAGCGAAATATCATTCGCTTCCTTGCAAAAGGTCTTATTTTTATAATTGGCAACGATGTTTTGACCTCATCATAACGACGTATTCGCCTCACCATAAGGGAACTTTGACCCCATGAAACCGCCGTTGTCAGACGAAGCTATGGAGTAGGCTGTGGTTCAGCCGCTTGCTCCAACTCGCCCTCTTCTTCTATTTTTGGATAAGCAATAGAGCGGTCTTGAAGGAAAATGTGATTCAATGTAAAGGCAAGAGAGGTCAGCGTCTTTTCTCTTTTGTCAGGCTTAAGTTCGCACTCCCAAACGACGATGACATGCCATCCCATCTCAGCCAGTTTCTTTTGATCCTCTTTGTCCCTTTCTTTATTCCGGTTAATCTTCTTCTCCCAAAAGTCAGTATTCGTCTTTGGCATCCGAAAGTACTTACATCCATCATGCCCATGCCAAAAGCAACCGTTGACAAACACGCACGTCCGGTACTTGCGCAGCACTATATCAGGATGGCCAGGCAACCGCGGATTGTTTAGCCGATAACGAAATCCTTGCTTCCACAGATATTTTCGCACAAGGATCTCTGGCTTCGTATTTGCCGAGCGAATAGAGGCCATGTTCTTGTGGCGTTGGTGTAACGTAAGCCTATCCATGTAGCAAACATATTTATTTGGAAAAATGGACTAAGTTGTTTTTAGTCTGTCTTTGTTTCAATGTTCCAGCCCAGTTTGGACAACACACTATTCATATTAGCAATAGAGTTCTTATCCCACTGATTACTAACCATATACTCGTTTCCTTCTGAATCCGAAACTGATATGTTATAATATCTTTTATGAGACAGATCCTTATATTCTTTTTCCCATTCTTCCTTTGTCACAATAGTTTTAAATCCCCACAAATACAAGGGTAAATAAGACTGAATCTCAGAAATTTTTGCTTGTGGATGCTCCTTAAAATATCGCTTCACAAAATAGTAGCCAAAAGAAGCCGCTGTAGTTATACGTTCACCATCAATAATATATGATGTCTTACGGCGTTTATCGTTGCTTTGGGCAGTCACCTTAACCTTTTTGTTAATGCCTAACTTTTTATCCAAGGCTTCTCTCATTACATGTACATACTCATGCGTCCACTGATTAGATATCACAAAACTGACGCCATTAACATCTCTGAACGGCTGATCTGTGAAATATCTGGAGCGTGCGGATTGTTTTTTGAGAATGACTTCATTCCATTTGAGAAATACTGGTCCCCAAGAGAATGACTTTGGAAATACATGCTTAATTTCTTCGTATGTTAACTGAGGAGCAGTCTTAACCAAATATTTAACTATTGCAAAGGCATAGTCTTTGGCAGTTTGATAATGTTGACCATCTATAACATAGTCATGGCTAGACTTTGATTCTGTAGCATGTGTATTTTTCTCCACATTATGTTCTTGTACAACATCAGCAAAGTCTACGTTTCCTTTTTTATATGAAGAACCGTTTTTCTGAACTGAAATAGATAAGATAGAACGAAGTCTGTCTGTAAAGTCAGGAGACAAACCGGCTTTCTCCAATATAAACTGAAACAATTCAGATTTTCCCTTATCTGAAGTCCAATATTCAACAGACTTCATCAGCTTTAGTGAATCTTCACAATAGTTTTTCCACTTGTCCTCATTGAAAGTATCTGCATTAAGAAGGCTGAAGAGAAATGCTCCTTCTCTATTATTCTCCGAATACTCAATTGTATTGATAAGAGAAGGATTGTTTCTGTCAAGTTTATTATAGTAAATTTGTATTTTCTCGCCAATATAGAGACCGTATGGGGCAAATGATTGCTTCATATAACTCCAAAGTTGTGAAACATCTCCTTTGGTCTGAATATGGTTAGGACGCTTCAATTCAATGATTATTTCATCCCGCTTGCTAACTGGATCTAAGAGGACAAAATCAGCTATAACCTCTGTGTTAGAAACATCCATCCTTTTCTGTTCGATAAGATTCTCCTTGAAACGAGACCAACCAAGTAAGCTGAGAATTTCGGTCATAGTAGACTTCTCAAATGAAATCTCTTTTTGATTGTTTTTTTGACCAACTCTGATACTCTTGCAGAAGTTGTTCCAAACATTTGTTATAGTATCCATAAACCGAGTTTAAAATTTGACTATAGTAAAAGATTAAGGATGTTGAAACACCTGTAACCTATTTACGATGCAAAGATATGCAAAATAATTAATTTATATCAATAGTGAACCGTAAAATGTGAATATAAAGCCAATTTTGGATAGAAATTAGAATAATAATCCTGCATTGGACAATTTTATGAAGCTAAGACATTGAGCTACCAAAAAAAAGTGCTATATTTGCAAACTAAAAACAGATAGGGCGTTGTCCGAGGATTAAAAAAACGACCAAAGACTATGGATATAAAAGAATTCGCTAAGCAATTCATCGATAATGTCAACACGACGGTCGAAATGAATGGTACTGACTATGACGAAGAGTTAGCCAGTAGCATAATTGAGTATATGGAAGATAGTGGTGAGGTTAGCGCACCACAAATCTGCACATATCAAAAGACAAGGACGAGAATCACCGCATATGACTATAACGATGAAACTGAATCGCTTGATTTGTTCTATCTTATCAAGGCAGACACTTTGGTTGGCAAGGTCAACAACAATAAAGTCCAGCAAGGCTTCAATTACTTGATGTCCTTCTATCGGGAAGCAATAGACGGAACTCTTTTCAAAAATACAAATGTAAATCCCACTGACGAGATTGTAGAGGTAGCAAAACTTGTGCTAAGCACCAAAGACAACATCAACAGCTTACGTATTTATGTATTAACGGATGGACTAACCGATCCATCAGCTGTACCGAGTGCTATTGATTCCGATGATTACGGAATTATTATAGAGTATAATGTTTGGGATATGCAACGTGTATTCCAACAGCATAACATTCTCTCAGGTAAAGAGAAGGTTGAAATAGATTTTCCAACTAACTATAATACTGAACTGCAGTGTCTGAAAATGAATGAAGGCAATCCTTTTGTCGATGCATACCTCGCTATTATTCCAGGCATAACATTGGCGAAGATATATAAACAATATCAGCAAGTGCTTTTGGAAAAGAACGTACGTACATTCTTGCAGTTCAAGGGTAAGGTAAACAAGGGAATTAGAAATAGTTTGCGGGAGGAACCTGATATGTTCTTCTCCTACAACAATGGCATATCCACGACTGCGAGTGAGATAGAACTGAAAGAAGAGGATGGAAACCTCTACATAACCCGTCTGTATGACTGGCAGATTGTCAATGGAGGTCAGACAACGGCCTCTATTGCAGCGTCGTTAAGAGATAGCAGTGTTGACTTGACAAAGGTCTTTGTACCGATGAAGATTAGCGTCATCAGAGATATAGAGAATGCCGATGACCTTGTCAAGAAGATTTCCACTTATGCAAACAGTCAAACATCCATCAAGAATTCTGATTTCTCTGCAAATGAACCGTATCTTGTGGATATGGAGAAGTTCAGTCGCTCCGAATGGGTTCCGAATGGAAACAACAAACCTGTTTGCAAATGGTACTTCGAGCGCACTCGTGGTCAGTACCTTGACCAGCTGGCACAACTATCTGGATATAATGAGCGGTCATTTAAGATAGAATATCCTAAGAAGCAGAAAATAACCAAGACAGACATTGCCAAATATGAATCGGCATGGAATCAAAGACCATTCGATGTATGTCGAGGAGCAGAAAAGAATTATAAGATTTTTGAGGCTGACATTAAGCGTGAAAATCCAATTATAACTGCGGCTTACTATCAGCACATGATAGCCAAAGCTATACTTTTCGATACCATTGATGCAATGGTCAAGTCGAAAAAGTTGGGCGGCTACAAAGCCAACATGAATGCTTATATAATGTCTTCAATTTCTTTCCTGTCCAACAAAAATCTTGATTTGTCATACATTTGGCAGAATCAGCGTGTGCAGCAAGAAGTGACAGACAAGATAGAAGAGCTCATCCCTGTTGTATGGGCTCATATTATTGGCTCAACGACAACTGGTAGTCAGTCGTCCAACGCAGGAGAGTGGACAAAGAAACCAGAATGCTGGAATCGCTTGAAATTAAAAATAGGCGACCTTGAACATTTTGGCTCAAATCTCATGCAAGAGGAAACTAATGATGATGGCTCTTACCTCAACGAGGCTCAACAAAGCCGTATAAAGGAAGCCGAGGAGATTGAACCAAACTATTGGTTTAACCTTGCGAATTGGGCGAAAACACGCGATCTCCTTACACCAATGGAGCGCAAAGCTGCATTCAATTTTGGCACAATGGCCTCACGTGGTCGAAAAATGAAAAGTCTCAAGCAGGCTCTCTTCGCATTGAAAATTGTGGAGAAGGCAAAAGATAAAGGATTTGAAGGATAATAATGAGTAAATCTCAGATAAAGCAGAATACAAGAGAAAACATAGATTGGGAAGGCCGGTCTTGGGTGGACAAGGTCTTCTCATATCCATCTCGTAAAATAAGACTGGGTACTTCTTTTAGCGGAATTGGGGCGATTGAGTATGCTTTCAAGCGTCTCAATTTGAATTATGATATTCAGTTTGCCGGGGATATTGATTCCAATTGCAAGAAAACATATTTTGCAAACTATCCGATAAAAGAAGAGCAGTGGCATACGGATATTCATGAATTCAATGCAAAACCTTTCAGAAACAAAATAGACATTTTTGTTGGAGGGGCACCATGCCAGGCCTTCTCCATTGTAGGTGAGCAACGTGGATTTGAAGATACTAGAGGTACACTTTTTAGAGAATTTGCACGTGTCGTGAAAGAATGTAGGCCAAAAGTATTTATATTTGAGAATGTCCAAGGACTGTTTAAACATGACCATGGCAAAACATGGGAAGTAATACGACATACATTTGAGGATTATTGCAAGTATGATGTTCATTATCAATTGCTTAACGCAAGAGATTATGGAATCCCTCAAACAAGGGAAAGACTATATTGCATTGGATTTAGAAAGAAGACTAGCTTTCTTTATCCAGCTCCAATTCCATTGAAATACCGCATGTATGATTTTATGGAAGATTACAGTCAATCACCATATTATCATGCAAAAGAAAACATTAAGTTCCTTACAGCTGATGAAGAACATGCGGAGAATGTGATTAGTGGGAAGGAGAAAGAAAGATTTAATGATTTTATTTTTCCTGTTAGAGATGTAGATGATAAATATTATCTTTCCGAGAAAGTAGCTAAGTACGTATTGGCTGGTGGGACAAAGTCATTCAAGACTTCTACCAAGACGGATTTAGATATAGCAAGGCCTTTACTTCAGTCGATGCACAAAATGCACAGAGCCGGAGTAGACAATTATGTCAGTTATAACAAGATAAAAGGCATTAACGGCTTGAGAAAACTCACGCCAAGAGAATGTTTCCGTCTTATGGGATTTAGAGACGATTTCAATATTGCTGTTTCAAACACATCAGCATATATGGAAGCTGGCAATAGCATTGTTGTTGATGTATTGATGGCATTGCTTAAACAGTTAGATATAACCAAGTACGGTATAGATTTAAATGATAAATAGATTTTCTGACATACAAAATACAAAAGCCAACATTGACAACAGTGGATTTGATTGGCGGACAGCAATCTTTTCCCATCCGGAAAGGACAATACGGCTTGCAACCTCATTCAGCGGTATTGGGGCGATAGAGCATGCTTTTCATCGTCTTGGCTTACGCTGTAAAATACAGTTTGCAGGCGATATTGATGCTGATTGCAAAAAATCCTACTTTGCAAACTATCCCATTGAGGAAGATCAATGGCATACTGACGTACATGATTTTAATGCTAGACCATATAAGGGTAAAGTCGATTTGTTGGTTGGTGGTGCTCCTTGCCAAGCATTTTCTTTACGTGGAAAACATGGTGGATTTGAAGACACTAGAGGAACTCTTTTCAGAGAATTCGCTAGACTTATTATTGAGTGTCAGCCGAAAGTATTCATTTTTGAAAATGTGAAAGGCATGCTTAGCCATGACAAGGGGCGTACATGGAATACAATCAAGGAAACATTTGAAAATGATTGTAACTATGATGTGTACTTCCAAGTTTTAAATGGTAAAGACTATGGCATTCCGCAAAGTCGAGAAAGACTTTATTGTGTCGGTTTTAAGAAAGAGACAGCATTCAAATATCCAGCACCAATTCCACTAGACAAAACTGTATACGACTTTTTACAGACTGAGTTCAATAAGAAATATTTGCTCAAAGCTAAAGGGGTTCATTTTATAACTGAAAGTGTAAACCACAAGAAGAGTTATACACAGATAAACGGGGAAATACAATTATGTCAAAAAAGGAATCAACAATTCAATTGGCATGGAGATTTTGTTTTTCATCCAAAGTTAAGATCTGATATGGCAAAGCCTTCGTCCGATGAAACACTTTTCCATGTCTCTGATTATGAAGAAGATTACTATACCGAGAATCATCCTGGTATGTATTCAATTGTACAATCTGGAAATAGCATGGTACGAATGAATCCTGTTTCTGATGATTTGGTTGACATATCAGAAGGAAGGTTTCGAAAGCTAACGCCAAGAGAGTGTCTTCGCTTAATGGGATTCGATGACACTTTCAAAATTGTCGTATCAGACACTGCTGCGTATAAACAAGCAGGAAACAGTATTATTGTTAATGTGTTAATGGCATTGCTCAAACAATTAGATATTACAAAATATGGAGCAAATCTATAATAATAAAATGACGAACTTGGGATATACAAAGTTCGTTTGCGATATTTTTTCTAAATGGGAAGATGTCAAAGATGAGTTGCTCATGCCTGACCGCAAATCGGGCACGGGTAATGGTACTATCCATGTCTTCTTAGGGGCTGCTGACAACGAATTGAGAAAGGAATTCCCTGAATATTATTCAGCTGTTGCAAATGGAGAAGATCCGTCCACCCATGCTGTTCATGTAAAGCATTTCTTTTTGGCAAGTAATCTTGTCAGTCTTATAGGCTATATCTGCCAATATGATCTGAAAAGAAATATCTCTTTTACAGATGAAGTGCGAGATATTCTTGAATATTTGAATTCTTCCCAGCAGAAGAATGGTCTGTTAGAGACATTCTCGTTGTTTAAACTTTCTACAGGCTCAAGTAAATTACGTCCATACTTTAAACAGTTTGAGAGTACTGGAGTCTTTGCAAAACTTGTTAGAAAAATACTTCTACCCAATTCATCGTACAAGATCTCTTTATACAAAAATGACAATGGTGAATATGCTGCTTTTTGGCTTATAGGATTTGATTGGCAATCTGATTTTGAAGCAGATTCCACATCGGCTCATTTCCATAATAAAATTGATAAGACAAAAGACACAACTGTAAAACCTCGTCAAATTATCTATTATGGCGCACCGGGCACAGGAAAGTCTCATGCCATCAAGGTTGATACCAAGGGAGCGCATGTTGTTCGTACTACATTCCATCCCGACAGCGATTACTCTACATTCGTTGGTGCCTATAAGCCTACGACAAAGCCAAGCTTTGTACGTGACAGTACTGGAAGAGTAGTTGAAGAAAATGGCGAGAAGGTAGTCGAGGACCGCATCGTTTACGAGTTCGTCCCCCAGGCCTTCTTACAAGCATATGTGGACGCCTGGAGATATTATGCTAAAGCTGAGAACGAAGAACCAGAAAAGCAATATCTTGTAATCGAGGAAATCAACCGTGGCAACTGTGCCCAAATATTCGGAGATCTGTTTCAGCTGCTGGATAGAAATGATGAGGGCTATTCAGAATATCCTATCACCGCCGACAAGGATATGGAAAAATACTTGTCGGATGCCTTCCACGACATTGCCATCCCAAATGAATCTGATCTAGGAGAATTGTTTGACGATCCCTTCATTGCACAAAAGATTGGGTTGGGACAAGTGCTCGTCCTTCCGCCTAACCTCTATGTGTGGGCTACAATGAACACCAGCGACCAAAGTCTGTTTCCCATTGACTCAGCTTTCAAACGCCGTTGGGACTGGAGATATATCCCGATCAGCGAAGCAACGGATGAGAAAACGAAGCAACCTCTTGGTTGGAGCATCCACGTGGGTAACAAAGACTACGACTGGTGGTCATTCTTACAGGCTATCAATGACAAAATTGGTGGGCTAACCAATTCGCAAGACAAGAAATTAGGCTATTTCTTCTGTAAAGCAAAAAACGGGATGATTGATGCTGAGACTCTCGTTGGAAAAGTGTTCTTCTTCCTTTGGAACGAAGTTCTTAAGGACTTTGAGCAGGAACAGGACTTCCTCAAAGACGGAGTTAACGGTTATATCTCCTTTGACGATTTTTACTATGTTGACAACACTGGCAAAACATTAGTCAATGAAAATAAAGTCGACATTTTATTAAACAACCTGGGTGTACGGGAAACTGTAAAGAACATGCCAGAAGATGTCGATAATCCTACAGAAGCTTCTCCAGCTACAAAAGACTTGTACAAGAATTTTTGGTCTGGTTTCAATGAATCATATGAAGACTCCGGAGAATTCAAACGTTATTTCACAAATCCTAACGGATTGCCGCAGTCATGGCTCAATCTTGGAGGACTTAATCGTAAGTACTATCTTGCATTGACCTTATCTGTAAAAAACAAGATGGCATCTATTCAGCTATATTTTCCAAATGGGGAATCGGAATTCGATAAGTACAATTCCGAGGTCAATCTGGACAAGATGAAGGAAAGAATAAACGGAATTATAGTACATAATACACAGGGCACGAAGTGTAAATATTTTTCGATAGAAAAACCATTTGATATTACAAAAGATAATAGGCAGGATGTCTATGACTGGTACCATAAGAATGCTGTAATCTTTAAGCAACTTTGTGAGGAAATTGACCCGAAAAAATGAAGCTGATTATCGAGGAACACCAATATGCAGCAAAAGACGTAGCCGACATTCTTAAGGAGATAGATGCCTTGGAAAATATAGAAGGCTATGTAAGCGTTAACTATGTGGGCTATTTCTACAACCACACAGTTCGCGACTGTGTGTTTATTCTGCCCAAGGTGTTGCTGGAAGATGTCGACAACGAAGAGCGTGTTTTCGGCAAGTACAAGCCCGAAGAAATCATCGACCTCGATAAAGCCAATCCTTTATCGAAGGAGCATCGTGACTTCATATATGAGTTTGCAGTGTGGATCTACCGCGCTATCACAGTGTACCACAATGACAGAAACACAGATTCGTCGATTGTCTATCACAAGACTATCCTGCAAGTAGGTAAAGGACAGAGACGGCTAAGCAATACCTTCTTGGATATTATCTTGTCACTTATCGACTTTAACCGCGACAATCAGAATTTTTTCTTCTACATTCTTCGCAATCTCCATTCTGGACTGAACAAGATTAACTGGACTCGCACGATAGCCCATTCTGCTGCTATCGTGCAGGACAACACACCTG
>Ga0256406_1007285_pt1 | contig 10589 bp, 9 predicted proteins | sample RumenRJG_03DNA_FD_185986 | JGI IMG/M metagenome (GOLD analysis project Ga0256406, IMG submission 185986) | Bovine rumen microbial communities from Lethbridge, Alberta, Canada - RJG_03 | ecosystem: Host-associated > Mammals > Digestive system > Stomach > Rumen | place: Canada: Alberta | collected...
GCCCGCTGCGGTGCCCGGCGAAAGTGTTGTGTCATCCATGAGCACACCTCCGTGGCCAATATTGTCTTCTTGTAGTCTATCGCTGATTCTTGGGTGCCGTCGTTGCGTCAGTCACGGCAATCGTGCCCGTGCAGGCGGGCGGTGCGGGGCAGTGAACCGGAAACGACGGGAGCCCCGCGGCCTGGATACGGAGTGGTTCCGCATCCGGGCAGCAGGACTCCCCTGGAGGGGCGCGAACGGCACGCGCTCAACGTGCCGGACGCGTCATCGTAGCGTCGTCACGCAATCAGGCCACGAGTTTGGCAGCCTTGCGCGCACGGGAGGCGAACACGCCGGCCAGCGTAATCACCGCCACACCGATTACGGTGAAGAACGCGATACCGGAAGCATCAAGATACGTTGATTGCGTGGCGTTCGGCTGGACGTTGCTCAGATCGTACTCCGCTACCAGATACGCGGTATATGCGTGGGACGTGTCCGCACTACGTATTGGTATTGAGCGGGCATCCAGTGTGATCGTCGGATTGTCGACGGCATGCGCCACCGGTGCCACGACGGCCAGACCGGTGACAGCGAGAATCGCCGTGAGCATTCTCGCAAGCACCATTGAGACTCTTGTGTTCCCTTTCATGACTCTCCTCCGCTTCGTCTTTCGTTGTTTCAGCCACGGTGCACGGCATTATGCGGATAACGTGCGAGATAGCACGTCGGACATCCCACGCCGGACATCTTCGGCTTCCCGCAGTCATTCATGTACATCCGGCATATGGTCTGCAGCCATGGCCGTCCGCACAATCTCCCCGCATGTGCGACACCGCCATGGTGCCTCGCGTGCCTCGTTTTCCGTGGTATCACGGCCGTCACGCACTGACGTCCGTCTGCCATGTATTATCATCGCCGCAAACGGCACGATGTATTGGACGCATGGCGTCATCGCCCTTGCGCGTTCAGCAAAGTCGGCTCACGCAACAGCACACAAACCGTGACCGTCAGCACCCCGTTTGTTACCGCTCATATTTCGCTGGTCTCCTTCATACCGATACAGACACGGCTTCCTATACTTTCGCACGACTTGTACGATGGGCGCCATGAGTGAATTGCAGGAGCGGATGCCGTATGTCGCGGCGTTTCCAGAAGCACTGGGCACCGGCATCATCGTGCGGAGCGCGCAGACAATCAGCCCGGTATTGCAGCGAGACCTGCAATCGCTGATCGACGAATACGATGCCACGCTCTCCCGATTCCGTACGGATTCGTTAGTCGGGCTCATGGCGGCAGCGACATGCGGCGGTTCGTTCGATTTCCCCGACTGGGCGCTGCCGCTGTTTGATCTCTATGATGCGTTGGATGCCGCGAGCCGCGGGGCGATCGACCCCTGTGTCGGCGAGGATCTGATCCGACTCGGGTATGGCGCCGACATGACGTTCACCATCGAACCAGACGCGCATGAACATACCGGCAGCATCCAAGGCCGACCCACATGGCGAAGCGACGTGGAACGGCACGGCACGACGCTGGTGACGCGTCGCGCAGTGCATCTCGATTTCGGTGCGTGCGGCAAAGGCTATCTGGTTGATCTGCTTGCGAGACGGCTGCGGCAGAGCGTCGGAAGCGACCTGCTGATCGACGCGGGCGGCGACATGACCGTCAGCGTTACCGACGCCGCACAGCCGGTGACAATCGGTTTGGAAGACCCGGCGGACGCGTCGAACGCGGTCGGCATCGCGCACATGGCGGACGGGTCGTTGTGTGCGTCGGCGCCAAGCCGGCGGCACTGGGGAGCGGCGCACCGGTTGCATCATCTGCTCAACGCTATCGACGGACTGCCGGCACACCGTGTCGCCGCATCATGGGTGGCCGTGCCGCGTTCTACCACAACGCTTCCGGACCGGTCGGGCGCCCCGGCTGGCACTGCGACCGGCACTGTGGCGGACGCGACATTCGCAACGTTTCCGACCGCCATCGCTGACGGACTGGCGACCGCCTTGTTTGTGACCGAGCCGGATCGGCTCGCTGAATATGTTGCGTTCTCCTGCGCACTGTTGACCCCTGACCGTCGCGTGATACTGAGTCGCGGGTTCCCCGGCCGTTTCTTTACAGCGTAGCCGGATTGTGTGGATGGTCTCGTCACGATTACCGTGTTGCGGCAGTCCGCCCATCGGGCGGCACTGGTGCCGGATTCGGCGTTGCACGATATCAGGCGGACTGCGGGATCGGCGGCCGGCAGCAATGGTCGGTTGCTGCGTTCGAGCTCAGGAAGTGACCGATTGCGCCCCGACCGGTTACTTCTTCATTCGGTATCGGGCAGTGATGTGATGATTCGCTCGCACTGTAGACGGGTACCTTGCCCGTCGGGGCGGTATCGTGACACTACCCGTCCGCCGTGTAACTGAGCAATCGCACAGCTGACAGATACCGTGCCCATCAACCACAATCGTGACGCTATCTGCCAGCTATGTGACGGGATAGTCACACGGTGGGCGGAATCAATCAGCCTGCAAACAGGAATACCCAAACCAAGAACCAAAAAGGGGAGAAAACAGGAACCCCCGTTCTCTCCCCTTCACGTGCGTGGCATTCGCTCACGCGCCGAGATATGCCTTACGCACCTTCTCGTCATGGAGCAGGTCGCTGGCCTTGCCTTCCATGGTGATACGCCCGGTTTCCAACACATACGCGCGGTCGGCAATCGACAGAGCCATCTTCGCATTCTGCTCGACCAGCAGCACGGTGATACCTTCCTCGTGCAGCTTTTCGATGATGCGGAAGATCTCCTTGACCAGTTTCGGCGACAAGCCCATCGACGGTTCATCCATCAGAATGGTGTTCGGCCGGCTCATGATCGCCCTACCCATGGCGACCATCTGCTGTTCGCCGCCGGAAAGCGTACCCGCCAGCTGGCGGCGACGTTCCTTGAGCCTCGGGAAATACGTGTACACCTTGTCCAGGTCCTCAGCCACATGCGAGGTGTCCTTGAGGCTGTACGCACCCATTTCAAGGTTCTCCTGCACGCTCATACGCGTGAACACATGACGGCCTTCAGGCACATGCGCCATACCGAGGGTCACAATCTTGTTCGCCTTGGTTTTCAGCAGGTCCTGGCCGTTGAACACGATGCTGCCGGACTTCGCCGGAACCAGCCCGGTGATGGTGTGCAGGGTCGTGGTCTTGCCGGCGCCGTTCGCACCGATCAACGACACGATCTCGCCGTCATCCACATGCAGGCTGATGCCCTTGACCGCGTCGATGGCACCGTAGGATACGCTCAGGTTCTTGATATCAAGCATCGTGCTCCTCCTTGCCATCGGTTGCGGCAGTGGCATCGCCGCCGTCCGCGGTCTCGCCCGCGTCATCTCCATCCTCGTCACTGCCGAGGTAAGCGGAAATCACCTTCGGATTGTGCGCGATTTCTTCAGGCAGGCCGGACGCAATCGTACGCCCGTAATCAAGCACCTGGATGCGCTGGCACACGTTCATCACGAGGCTCATATCATGCTCGATCAGCAGGATCGCAATGCCGAACCGGTCGCGGATTGTGTTGATGCATTCCAGCAAGTCCTCGGTCTCGGTCGGGTTCATGCCGGCGGCCGGCTCATCAAGCAGCAGCAGCTTCATGCCGGTTGCGAGCGCACGCGCGATTTCGAGCTTGCGTTGGGCGCCGTACGGCAGGTTCGCCGCCTGCGTCTGGGCGAGACCTTCAAGCTTGAAAATCCGCAGCAGGTCGATGGCCTTCCGATGCATCTCCCGCTCTTCACGCCAGAAGCGCGGGGTGCGGAAAATCGCGCCACCCATGTGGTAGCTGAAGGATTCGTTGAACGCGACAAGCACGTTCTCCTCAACCGTCATCTGCTTGAACAGGCGGATGTTCTGGAAGGTTCGGGCGATGCCGGCGCGAACGACCTGATAGGTTTTCTTGCCGTTCATCTTCTCGCCGTCCAGCCAGAATTCGCCGTCGGTGGGCTTGTACACGCCGGTGAGCAGGTTGAAGACGGTCGTCTTACCAGCGCCGTTCGGTCCGATCAGGCCGACGAGCTCGCCCTTGTTGATGGTCATGTTGAAATCGTCGACAGCGCGCAGACCACCGAAGGTGATGCCGAGATGCTCGGCGCGCAGGATTGGTTGTTCAGCCATCTCACGCCTCCTTTCCAGCGGGTTCGGCGCTCTTGGCGGCTGCGGTGGTTCCAGCGGTTCCAGCACCTTCTGCCGCGATGGCCGCCTTCGCCGCACCGCCACGACCGTTGCGGTAGACGATGCGGTTGATGAGCTTCGGCAGCGAGAACTCCCACGAGCCGAAAATGCCTTGCGGGCGGAAGATCATGAACACGACCAGCACCACCGAGTAGGCGAGCATACGGTAGTCGGAGAACGCGCGCAACGCTTCCGGCAGGATCGTGAGCACGATGGCCGACAGAATCGAGCCGGTGAGCGAACCCATGCCGCCGAACACGACCATGATCACGTAGTTCGTGGATTGCAGCCAGCCCGCGTACGCCGGGGTGAGTGAACCCATGTACTGTGCGTAGATGCCGCCGGCGAGCCCCGCAAAGAACGCGGAAATCGCGAACACGAGCACTTTAAGGTAGGTGACGTTCAAGCCGGACGCGCTGGCCGCGATCTCATCGTCACGGATCGCTTTGACCGCGCGGCCGTACCGTGAGCGAGCGAACATGAACAGCAGCACGACGGTGACCACGGTGATCCAGAACACCACGTACAGGTTGGCGATACGGTCGATGCCGATCAGCGCCTGACCGGCCTGGCCCTTGTCAAGGCCAACACCGCCGGCAGCCGGAATATTCTGCAATACAACGCGAATGATCTCGCCGAAGCCGAGCGTGATGATCGCCAGGTAGTCGCCGTGCAAACGCAACGCCGGAATGCCGACCAGAATGCCGAAAATGCAGGCGATCACGGCGCCCACGAAAATGGTGAGCAAAAAGCGTGCGGTCGGATCCATCGCGATACCCTTGGCGACGATCAGCTTGCTGAGCAGGGCGGCGGAATAGGCGCCGATCATTTCGAAACCGCAGCAGCCGAGTGTCAGCTGGCCGAGCACGCCGACCGTCAGATTCAGCGACGTGGTCATGATGACCGCGATGCAGCAGGTCATCAAAATGCCCTTGATATACGTGTTCGCGGCACCGGATTCGCATATCGCCATGAGCAGGCCGAACAGGACGGCGATACCCACAGCGCACACGATATAGGACTGTTTCATGGAAAGCGCGGATTTCTTCATCGTCACACCTTCTCCGTCTCAGGCTCGCCCATCAGGCCGGACGGGCGTACCAGCAGCACGATGATAAGGATTGCGAACACGATCGCGTCGGAGAACGCGGACGTGATCACGCCGCCGGTAATCGTGCCGATATAGGCTTTCGTGAGGCTTTCAATCAGGCCGATCGCCAGGCCGCCGACCATAGCGCCCGGAATCGAGCCGATGCCGCCGAGCACGGCCGCCACGAAGGCTTTCAGGCCGAGCATCATGCCCATCGTTGGGGAGACCTGCGGGTAGGACACGCAGTACATGAGCGCAGCGATAGCCGCAAGTCCCGAGCCGATGGCGAAGGTCAGGGTGATGGTGCCGTTCACGTTGATGCCCATGAGCAGGGACGCTTCCTTGTCTTCGGACACCGCGCGCATGGCTTTGCCTTGCTTCGTACGCTTGACGTATAGCTGCATGGCGACCATCATGACCACGCCGAGCACGATGGACACGATGGTCGCACCGTCGATCTTCAACTGGCCGATGGTCAGGGTCGGGATGGAAACAATGGTGGGCACCGTCTTGTAATCAGCGCCGAAAATCGCCTGCGAACCGTTTTCCAGCAGCAAGCTCATGGCGATGGCGGTGATCAAGGCGGTCATGCTGTTGCCCTTCTCACGCACCGGCTTGTATGCCAGTCGTTCGACGAGCACGCCGACCAGCGCGCAGACCAAAGTCGCGGGAATAACAGCCGTCCAGGCGGGCATGCCCATGGCGGCGAGTGCTGGAATGCTGAGCATCAGCGTGTAGGCGCCGATCATGATGAAATCGCCGTGCGCAAAGTTCAGCAACCGGATAATGCCGTACACCATCGTGTAGCCGAGCGCCACAAGCGCATACACGCTACCGATTTTCAGGCCGTTGAAAATCTGGCTGATGAACATGACGAAACCGCTCATCATTCCTCCTTTCGTGTGTGTGTCAATAGTTGGGGAATGGGATGGATGAATACAACAATGATGTGTGCCGCACCTCGCGAAAACCGCGAAAGCCGGCAAGTACGCGAATGGAGAGGGCCGGAACGACCCTCTCCTTCAACGCGGATTGTGTGTGTGTCTCACCGCACCGGCGTATCGGTACGGCAGACGGTCAGCCTCACTTGGTGGACGGCTGGATGGTGGTGCGGTACGTCGGCTTGCCGTCCTTGAGCTCAAGGACGATGACGGACTTGTTCGGCGAGCCCTTCTTGTCGAGGGTGAACTTGCCGGTTACGCCGCTGAAGGACATGCCGGCGATCGCGTTGCGCACCTGCTCGCGGGTCGGGTTCTTGCCGGCCTTATCGTAAGCCTGCTTGAACATGTACGCGGAATCGTAGGCGAGCGCGGTGAAGGTGTTCGGCTCCTGGTTGTTGTTGGCCTTCTCATAGGACTTGATGAAGTCCTGCACCTTGGTGTTCGAGGTGTCGTCAGGCGAATAGTGCGTGGTGTACAGCACCTTGTCGTACTGGGACTTGTCGCCGGTGAGCTTCAGGCCGTCGTAGCCGTCGGGGCCCATGACGTAGCCCTTGTAGCCGAGGGCGCGGGCCTGCGGGATGATGTACGGGCCGGCGACCGAATAGTAGTACGGCGCGTACAGGAACTCGGCGCCGGAGGCCTGGATCTTCTGCAGCTGCGAAGAGTACTCGGTGTCGTCGGCGCTGGAGGAATTCTCCTCGTCAACCACGTCGAGACCGTTCTTCTTGGCCGCGGCGGCGAAGGCCTTGCCCACGCCGGAAGAATACGGATCGCCAGTGCCATAGAGCACGGCGACCTTCTTGACCTTCAGGGTTTCGGCGGCGAACTTGGCTGCGATCTCGCCCTGATAGGAATCCTTGAAGCAGGTGCGGAACAGGTAGCCGCCGGTGGCGATGGAATCGGAAGTTGCTGCCGGTGCGATGGCCGGGAGCTTCGACTGGTCAGCCAGAGGTGCGACCGCCGCCGTGGTGGAGGAGATCGTCGGGCCGAGCACGGCGAGGACATTGCTGTCGCCGGCGAGCTTGTTGAAAGCGTTCGACGCTTCAGTGGCGTCGCCCTTGTCATCCATGCTTTCCAGCTTGATCTTCTTGCCGTTCAGGCCGCCCTTGGCGTTGATTTCGCTGATGGCCAGCTTGAAGCCCTTGAGCTCGGCCTCGCCGTATGCAGCGGCGGTGCCGGAGTTCGTGGTGATGCTGCCGAGGGTGATGGTGTTGCCGCTGGCTGCGCCTGCGGAGCTGCCGGAATCGTCCATGCTGCCGCCGGAGCAAGCCGCCATAGACATCATCATGGTCGCGGCCGCCGCGATAGCGGTCGCCTTGCCGAAGAACGTTGCGTTCATCAGGAATCTTCCTCTCTACAAAAGATTCGGGGAATAATCGTGAGAATTCGTCGGGATGCCTTGGACGTGCGGCATGTCATCGGATCAATCCGCCGGTCAACGTCTGGCAAAGGTTCTTCGGGCTTTTGGCCTTACTGGAATCGAACTCTTCTCAATCTATTGCTGAGCTTCTTTTATACGCGAGGATTGCGAGGATGTAAACGGCTTGTCCTTATATTGAACGCTTCGATAGCTTTATATTGAGACAATTTATGTTCACTATATGAACATACCGTTGAGGAATCGGCTTGATGACGCGATTGTGCCTGATGGTGTCAGGGTGGTGTGAAGGTTGCGACTGGTGGATTTCCCAGCTGTCTGTGATGTTGCCGACGTATTGGCGCGGAGTAACGTGACGCCGGCGGACACATGGGCGTGATGTGGGGTGCTGAGTGCGGGCTCCGACCCTCACATGGCATACCGGCCCGCCGTGTGACTATCCGGTCGCACCGCAGCCAGATCCAAGCCCGAGGTATCCGCCCGCCGTGTGACGCACCGATCGCATCACAGCCAGATACTCCAGAGGAAACCGGTCCACGACCAAACTACCCGCCACCGTGTGAGCCAATCCTCACACAACGACCAGCACGATTCGCTCACCTAGCCCGCCTGCGCGAACTCGCCCGCCCAGACCCTACTCCCCGCAACCCGAGCCATCACCCAGACACGCGCTATTGCGCCCTTACTGCCGACGGATCATCTCGGCGTACTCGTCCAGCGCACCCAGGACCCGTCGCTCCTCCCAGACCCGTCCCCGTTTGCCGCCAGACACTTCCACCAGCACCCCGGCACGCTCGAGCTGGCCCACCGCTCGCGCCGCCGAAGCCGACGAAACATCCAGAATCCGCGCGACGTACGGCACATTGACCACCGGCTGCTCCACCACCAGCGGCAACAGCTTCCAGCCGAGCGCGTTGCGTCGCAACGGCAGGCCATGCAGCCGGTCGGCATCATCATCGAGAATGGCGCTCAAGGTGTCGATAAGTTCCGTTCCCGTGTGCGCGGCGTATCGCGCGGCAGACGAGAAGCATTCCAGAATCGGCCGCGCATCGCCCTCCCGATACGCAGTAAGCGCATCGAAATATCGTTCGGTGTCATGCAGGATCCCGGCGGACACCGGCGGTGTCATAGCCGGTGTCAATCCTTTGCCGCGCAGCATGGCGTGAATCAGCGCTCTGCCTACACGCCCGTTGCCATCGATGAACGGATGGATGGTCTCGAATTGCGCGTGCGCGATGGCGCATTGCGCAAGAATGGGCAGATCGTCGCGGCCAATAAAAGCGACCAGATCGGCCATGCAATCAGGCACTTGGCCGGGCTGCGGGGCTACATGCGAGGCGCCACGCGGGCCGGCGGAACTGACACCCACCCATACCAGCTGGTCGCGGTACCGGCCCGCGCGATCTTTCCACTCGTCGCTACCGCCCAACAACGCGGCATGCATCGCAAGAATATTCGCTTCACTCAGATTCCGGGCGAATTCAAGCGCGGTTTCCATGGCCCGCACATTGCCCACCACCAGCGCGGCGTTGCCTCCTTGGGAGCCGTCAAGCGATTCTCGCGCAAGGCGTCGCGCGCCTACGGTGAGGTTTTCGATACGCGACGATGACGTGGATTCGGTTCGCAGCAGCACCGCCGACAGCGGCCCCAAGGTACGCCCTCCGGCGCTGAACCGTTCAGCGGCGCGACTGTCGAAAGCAACGAGCTGCTGGGTCGCCTCGTCGAGGTCGGCGGCAAGATCGGAGGGAATCGTCAAACTGATGGCCGCGATGCGCGCGGGACGGGTGGAATAGTAGTTCCCCGACGCTTTGCGACGCGCAGTGCGTGAATAGTATCCGTCATCGGACGGCGTCCAGTAGTGCTCTTCGAACTCTACCGGCGGCACTCGGCACGGTTCCGGAGGAGCGGATTGCGCGGTGTTCGCCGTCGGCATGGGTTGCGCGGGCACCCCGGTACCATCCGTATCACCGAAAGACAAGATGCTTTGAACTCTGGTGTTTTGGACCTTGATGCCCGGCTTTTTCGCGGCGTCTGTCGTCGTGCGGTGCGATTCGTCGCCGATGGGGCGGCTTGCATTGGTACCGGTCATCGCATTCCTCTCGTCTGTTTCACGCCGCCTGAGTGCACGCTATCTGCGCTCACGCTATCGGAAACGCCGTTCCAGCGATATCCGAGCCGCGCTTATTATCACTTAGCCTCTAACTGATAATAACATCGTCCCTTATTATCACTTAACGGCTAAGTGATAATAAGGGACGACGGAAACGCCGCGAAATGCACAGCGCCGGGAGAGCATCGGACGAGACGTCAATCGCGAGACCGAAACGGTCAGCGCGCAACGCCGAGCGAAACGCGAAGCGCCAAACGCGCGGCATCAAACGCAAGGCACCAGGCTCAGCGCCCTACCCAAGCCTCACGCAACAAGCGAAGCGAACTGGCTGTTGTACAAGTCGGCGTAGAAACCACCCTTGTCAAGCAGCTCTTGGTGCGTGCCGCGTTCGATGATGTCGCCGTGGTTCATGACAAGAATCATGTCCGCATTGCGGATCGTGCTCAGGCGGTGCGCGATCACGAAGCTCGTTCGGCCGACGGCCAGCTGGTCCATGGCCTTCTGGATGAGCTCCTCAGTACGCGTATCCACCGACGATGTCGCCTCATCAAGAATGAGAATCGGCGCGTCCTGCACCATCGCGCGCGCGATGGTGAGCAGCTGCTTCTGCCCCGCGGACAGCGCGGCCTTGTCGTCAAGCACCGTGTCGTAACCCTCAGGCAGCGATTCGATGAACCGGTCAAGCCCCACGGCCTTCGCCGCGGCACGCACCTGCTCGTCGGTCACACCCTGCTTGTCGTACACGATGTTCTCGTGTACAGTGCCTTGGAACACCCAGGTGTCCTGCAGCACCATGGAGAACTGGCGGTGCACTTCGGAGCGCGGGATGGACGCGGTCGGCACGCCATCAATGCGGATTTCGCCGCCATCCAGCTCGTAGAA